>Ga0105044_10001679_pt1 | contig 29933 bp, 32 predicted proteins | sample MAT01_FD_78092 | JGI IMG/M metagenome (GOLD analysis project Ga0105044, IMG submission 78092) | Freshwater microbial communities from Lake Fryxell liftoff mats and glacier meltwater in Antarctica - MAT-01 | ecosystem: Environmental > Aquatic > Freshwater > Ice > Liftoff microbial mat | place...
ACTCTTTAATAATTCCTTCCTGTCCTGGTTTCAATTCAGATAGCCTTACAATCATTTTCCTGTTTAATAATACAAAACTACCCTTGTTGGTTGGTTTTTGTTTACGAATTTTGAAATTATGCCTTCTAAATTAACCCAGAATAAAGCCGGGAAAAGAGTTTGCTTCTTTTTTGAGCACAAAAAATTCAGCCTTGAAAAAAGGAGTGAGCTTAAAATTTTTATAGAATCCCTCTTCAAAAGGGAGAAGAAAAGACTTTCTTCAATCAACTATATTTTTTGCTCCGATAAAAGATTGCTTGAGATTAATCAGCAATTCCTCAACCACGACTTTTATACTGACATTATCACTTTCGACCTTTCTGAAAAAGACTCAACCCAGGCAGAAATTTATATCAGTATTGATCGGGTAAAGGATAATGCAAAATCATTGGGTACTTCCTTCAAATCTGAAATTCATCGGGTTATTTTTCACGGGGCACTTCATTTATGCGGATATAAAGACAAACCCGGGGTAGAACAGGTGAAAATGAGGCAAAAAGAGGAGTTTTATCTTTCAAAGTACTCAAAGTAATGTTCCACGGGAAAAATGTTCCAGCCTGAAACAGTTCCACAGCTTTTTCCCGTGGAACGTTTTATTAGTTTCTGGATGTCTTTAACTGCTTGATAATCGAAAGTTTTGCAGGCCGCCTAGTGCATATTCATACCTTTGCACCCCATGTTCCCAGAATACGATGTAATAGTAGTTGGTGCCGGTCATGCTGGCTGTGAGGCAGCGGCGGCAGCAGCAAATCTTGGTTCCAAAACCCTTTTGGTAACCATGAATATGCAGACCATTGCCCAAATGAGCTGCAATCCAGCTATGGGCGGTATTGCCAAAGGTCAAATAGTAAGGGAAATTGATGCCATGGGCGGTTATTCAGGAATCGTTACCGACCTATCTACTATTCAATTTCGAATGTTGAACAAGAGCAAAGGGCCGGCAATGTGGAGTCCAAGGGCGCAAAACGATCGAATGCTTTTCTCTATTAAATGGAGGGAAATGCTGGAGCAAACTCCAAATCTTGATTTTTACCAGGACATGGTAAAAGGACTTTTAATAAAGGATGGAAGATGTAGTGGAGTGGTTACAGGCTTAGGGCATGAGATAAAATCTAAATCAGTGGTGCTGACCAATGGGACCTTTTTGAACGGAATCGTTCATATTGGAGAAAAGAATTTTGGAGGCGGAAGAATGGCGGAGAAGGCCGCCACCGGAATCACAGAACAATTGGTTTCCCTTGGCTTTGAAAGTGACAGGCTAAAAACGGGTACTCCTCCAAGAATTGATGGTCGTAGCTTGGATTATTCGAAAATGGAAGAACAACCGGGCGATGCAGAAGTGGTTGGCTTTTCTTACCTCGATATTGAAAAACCGAAGTCACAAAGAAGTTGCTGGATAACCTATACAAGTCAGAAGGTCCATGATGTTTTAAAAACCGGATTTTCAAGAAGCCCCATGTTTGCCGGAAGAATTGATGGGGTAGGACCACGGTATTGCCCCAGCATAGAGGATAAGATCAACCGGTTTGCAGAACGGGAAAGGCATCAGCTTTTTATAGAACCGGAAGGATGGAATACTGTTGAGATATATGTGAATGGATTTTCCACTTCTTTACCAGAAGACGTACAATACGAAGCACTTCGTAATATAGTGGGGTTTGAGAAAGTAAAAATGTTTCGTCCGGGGTATGCCATTGAATATGATTTCTTTCCTCCTACTCAATTAAAGTACACATTAGAAACAAAACTTATACAAGGCTTATTTTTCGCCGGACAAATCAACGGAACCACCGGCTATGAAGAAGCGGCTTGCCAGGGATTAATGGCGGGAATTAATGCACATCAGAAAACAAGAAATCTTGAGCCGGTTATTTTGAAAAGAAGTGAGGCCTACATCGGGGTATTAATTGATGATTTAATAAGCAAAGGAACCGATGAGCCTTACCGGATGTTCACCTCAAGAGCAGAGTTCAGAACATTATTAAGACAAGACAATGCTGATCTGCGTTTGACAGAACTAAGCTACCGCCTCGGCCTTGCTTCACAGGAAAGAATTGATAAAGTAATTGCAAAAAGAAATGGGGTAGAAGAAATAAAATCAATTCTGAAAGATTTTGGTGTTGAGCCGGAAGAAATCAATTCCTATTTTGCTTCTATTAATTCTTCGCCAATTGCTGAAAAACAAAAAGCACAAAAGATATTGCTGCGTCCTGATGTTGAGTTAGATGAATTTGCAGATGCATTACCAAGACTAAAAGAAGCATTGAAAGGTTTTTCAAAAGATGCTATTGAACAAGCTTCTATACAAATAAAGTATGATGTGTACATAGAAAAGGAAAAGGAGTTGGTCAAAAAAATGTCGCAATTGGAAGAATTAGAAATCCCAGAAACATTTGATTATAAAAAAATTGCTTCTCTCGGAAATGAGGCAAGGGAAAAACTCGGCAAAATCAGACCGAGAACACTAGGGCAGGCCAGTCGCATATCAGGTATTAACCCAAGCGATGTGCAGATACTGATGGTTTTTATGGGACGATGACATTCTTTGGCCTCCTCCGGTGTGTACTCTTGCTATTTTCCTGCAACTAATTTTTTATCTATTCGTCTGCTAAAAACCCCGCCTTCTTTAGGGAAATATCAAACTCATTTTTGTGGCTTGAATAAATAATTAACTTCACTCAAACTTTATAACATGAAAAAGTCGTTCTTCTTTTTCACAGCAATCCTGATAGCTGTATTATCAATAAGCAATACGGCAAATGCCCAGCAATACAAGCTGAAACAATCCACCAGCATGATGGGCATGAATACTGAATCCACCATCTATGTAAAAGGGATGCGGAAAAGAACAGAGAGCAGCGCAATGATGGGAATGCCTGCTCCGCCTATAACTATTGAGCAGTGCGACCTACAGCGAACTATTAAGGTAAATAATAAGAAAAAAATATACTTTATTGAGCCGTTTGTAAAAGAAGATGTAATTGAAGAGGATGTAAAAACCCCGCCGGTAAAAACCAAACCCGTAGCTCAGCCCAAAACCACTCCCGAAAAAGGAGGGGTCATTCATATGTGGTACAGCATTAATGATACAGGAGAACGAAAAAAGATGAACGGCTTTACGGCCAGGCATGTGTGGACTTCGCAGAAAATAAAACCAACTCCCGATGCCTGTACTATGAAGGATAGTATTGTCATTAAAACAGATGGGTGGTATATTGATTTGCCGCAGTTTAATTGCCCGATACGTTATACCCCAACAACTACCGCCAATCCCATAGAAAAGCAACAGCCAGATTGCAAAGACCGTTATGTAACTCACCGCAGCGGAAAAGGAAAACTCGGTTTTCCATTAACCGAAACAAGGACGATAATAATGGGAGATGGTACTTCCAAAACAACTGAGTTTGCAACTTCACTGGAAACATTGGAGTTCTCTACAGAAAAGCTTGATTCTATGCTGTTTGAAATTCCATTAGGCTATACACAAACGATGAATGAAAACGACCTGCAGGATAAGTTTGACATGAATGAAATGATGAATCAGTACAAGAACCAGAATACTGATAATGGTAAAACCAACACAATTCCTGCAGAACAAAAAATGCCAGGAACTATTCGTATAGGTGTGTATGAACCAAAAGGAGGTGATGGACAATTGCAAACTCCGTTATTGCAACAACACCTCGCTACTTCATTAAAGAATGGCACTATAGATGCCATAGCCGTAAACTCAGAAGAAGATGCAAGAAAATATAACTGCGACTATACGCTGTCTACTGATTTTGTAAAAATTAAATCGGGCAGTAAAGTGGGTGGATTGCTAAAAGCAATTAAAAATACCGACCCTAATTCCGCCGCCTCCTTTAATATTGAGGCCACGTTAACCCTGATAAAACTTGCTGATGGCTCTACCCGTTTACAACCAAATGTAAGCGGAAAGTATGACGGAAAAGCAGATGATGCGGCTTCAAAAGCATTGGATGATGGAAGCCGGCAAATATTAAAGGGATTGAAATAGTCAGGCTTCTTGTTTCAACCCTTTTTCTCTTACAGTAAGAGAGTTTGCAACGGGTCCCGAAATTTCTCCTCTGCAAGAGGCGGCTCCGCATTGACAATTAAAGGGCTCCATATTTTCATCCAGGAAGTCTGCATAGTCAAGAGTAAGTTCCTGGCCTTTGGATATATTTTTTATCGCTAATACATTAAGACCGTCGAAAGCTGTATTGGGTTCGCAGCAATGATTTTGTGGTGCCCATTCCGAAGGGTCATCATCCCAGAGTATAAAAAGCTCTTCGCTAACTGGATACGCATAGCGGCGAAAATGTAGTTTTTTATCTTCATTCCAGTTCTTTTCAACAAACCGTTTGGTGATGATGCGTTGTGCTTTTCCTTCTCCAATAAAGATTATTTCTCTTTCCTTTATATCACGGTTGGCATAGATACCATAACCGGCAATGGAATTCCCCTTCATTACAAAAGGTTTCTTTCCTCTTTTATGACGGGCAATTCCTTCGGCAATCATGTGCTGTAAAAAACCAGGCTGGCCGATTCCGTCATGCTTTAAGATGTAATCTGCTGAACCTTCGTATCCGTCTTTATAAAAAACGGAGCAGGTAAAATTTATTTCGAGAAAAAAAATTTCGTTCTTATGATTTACCCGGAAATCTAATCTTGCATAACCAACACCATTGAAACCTTTGAATATTTTTTCCGTGGCCAAACGAAGTTGTTTGTCTAATACGGGGTCATTACAAGGCACATTACAATCCGGATGCAGTTCCGATGTTTTTAAAGCATAGGTTTTAAATTCTCTTCCTTCCGGAAACAGATACTCGACTGGTTTGAAAACGGTACAGCTGTGTACGTCAACATTAGCAGCAACCAGTACGGTAAATTCCCTTCCTGCAATATATTCTTCTACGAGCAGCGGACCATACTCATCGAGTATGCTGATACATTTTTGCTGTAGCTCAATTTTATTATGAACTAAAGAATGCTCATCTACACCCAAACTATCACCGGCCTTAGCTGGCTTTACAAATAAAGGGAACGCTAAATGCATCACCGCATCATCCACATCATTCAGTTCATTAATGATAGCATAGCCGGGAGTTTTTACTCCTTCGCAATAGGCCAGGTACTTCATGAGCTCCTTCGGCGGATCGTATAGTTTGGTGGTTGGTCCGGTAAAAGGGAGATTAAGTATCTCCAATGTATAGATAACATCAATAGAGGGTACTTCCCATTCCAAATAACCTTCACAGAGGTTGACAAAAATATCGTAGCCTTGTTTGCTAAGTTCTTTTAATTGCTTGTAAGTGGTTAGCTTATTAAGAAACACATTGTGTACTTCTGCTTCCGGTATCAGGACGGATAAGTCCCGTGGCGGGTCGTAGTTTTTATAATCAACACCGGTGGTTGAATAATCTGGCTGCAGTACACAAACTTTCATGCTATGCTAAGGTAATAAGTAGTAGAATACAAAAAGCCCCTTCGACAAACTCAGGGTGACAAATTATTTGACCGAAACGGTCTTTTTAGTAGTTACTTTCTTGCCGGCTGTTTTCTTTACCGGCACTTGTTTCACCACACTTCTTCTAAGAGCATCTTTTAGTATTTCAGCAATGATTTCTGTAAACGACACACCAGAAACTTTCAATATTGCTCCAATGGAAGTATAATCTTCGTCTTCGCTTAGGCCGCATTGAGCATTTGCTTCCAGCATATATAATTTACCGGTGGCAGCATCCTGACGAATGTCTATCCGGGTATATCCTTTTCCGCCACAGGCTTTGTACGCATCAAGACTTAATTGCTTTAATGCAGGAATCAACGATGGCTCTACCGGACCATACTCATAAAAGTTTTCATTGGCAGGCATCGGGGCTTCGTCTTCATAAATTTCCCAGAGGCGGTCAAAGGATAAGAATTGCTCAGACTCCGGCAGCGATTCATGAAAAACTCTTTTTACCGGTTCGTAAACAATACAATTTTCAGCGTCATCAGAAGAACCGGTAATAAAAGTGGTGTACTCCGGACCTGTTATAAATTGCTCCACAAACAAACCATCTATCAACAGGTTCCAGCCACGATAGCCTTTGTATATTTCTTCAACCCTCTTAGCCAGCTCTTCTTCTGTTGATATTACGTTTTTTACAGAAACACCCATACTGCCTCCCGAAACTGCCGGTTTGATAATGATGGGTGTTCCAACTCTTTTACAAATTCCTTTGGTCGAACCTTTTTTATCGGTAATTACTCTCCAATTAGCTGTTGCCACCCCGGCTTTATCAAACGCCTTCTTCATCGGTATCTTGGAAGTGGTTATATCATAAAAATGTGCATCCGAGCCTGTATAGATCAATCCATGCTTTTCTAATTCATGAATAACAGATACACCCGGCGTTCCATTTACTTCATCGCCATCGCAGAGATTTAACACTAATGGAGTTTTGCCGTTTTTGCTTTCGGCAATGGACGCAATGATGGTTTTAAAATTATCCATCTTAACCGGTTGCCATTTCCATTCGGCTTTCAGCTCTTCAAATACGCTGGTGTATTCTTTTATGCTTTGGGTAAAATCGTAGTAATGCTGAATATTGGGTTCGTCAGACTCAAGATGAGGGGCTAATACCCAAATCGTATAGGGTTTTAATAACCGGGTGGCTTCAGATACCTTCATAGACTATGCTACTTTCAGCCTGGCTGATCGTTTTGCCAATTGCTGTTGTATAAAATCAGTTAGACAATATTTTTCTTGTGCTTCTCTTGAAAGAAAGGCGGCACCTCTTATTTCGCCTATGCAGTAAGGGCTTCCGCAATAACAATTAAATGATTGTGACATCTTCCACTCGGCGGAGGGATAGAAAAAAGTCATTTCCTCTTCTTGTTCCACTTCCTTTAAAGCCACCAACTGCATGGTAGTAGTATTAAAAAATACATTGGGGTCGCAACCGTGGTTGATGTATTGCAGAAACTCCGGTTGTAATGTAATATGCTTACCAATACCAACCTGAACAGTTAAATAAGTTGGCTCTGCAGAAATAGTTCCGGCAGAAAAATCAGCAATTACTTCGCCGGGCTGATAGGAACGAAGAGCAAATAATGCATTTTGTCCGTTCGATAATTTTTGCCGCCATACAGCAAATACATGGTTGCTTATCGTGCGATAAGCAGGGGTAGTAAGTGTCTCCATAAATGTGTTAGTAAGTAATTAATTGAAAGTTATAAATAAACTTTTATTCAACAAGTTTATACCCCTTAAATGTGAATAATTAATGACAAATGTGAACTATGAATGATCAAATGATGCAGACAATATTTGTTATCTATAAATTAGCAGATGTATTCTATCAATATTATTCGGCTGATTTTTCTAACTCAATGCCAAGGCTTGCCATTACCAATCTGATTTCTCCAAAGCTTATATCATCACTGAGTTGTTGTTTAACAGGCGTTATAGAACTTCCTTTAAACTCTTGCAATGCTGCTTCTATAAGTACCAGCTTTTCCCTGCTTATTACTTCATCAATTTTAATATCTCCCCAGCGTACAAACCGGGTTAGATGGGTTTCAATAGTGCTAATGGCAAGATTTCTTTCTTTTGCTATCTCTGCAATAGTTTTTCCTTCTTTAAACAAGCGAAAGGATTCTGCATGGGTGTCTCCTTTCTTTTTTGCAGGCATGGGTTTACCATCATTAGCAAGAGCCTTTTCCTGACTGTCGGCTGAACGGTTTTTTCTTTCCCGCTTCGGTTTTTTTTCATGTATCAACGACGAAAGGTCGTTTTCGTTACTATAAGTGATAATAACGTCTAAGAACTGCTGACCATATTGCTTAATCTTCGCATCGCCAAAGCCACTGATTTTTCTGAGTTCTTCTAATGTTTGCGGCAGATATATTGCCATCTCATCAATGGTATTACTTCCCGCAACAATATAAATGGGCAGGTCTTTCTTTGAACAAATAGTCTCCCGTACTTTTCGCAGCTGATAGTGAAGGCCCGGATGTGGGCTATCTGTTTTCTTTTGTGAAGCTGCTGCATAAGCATTGATGGAAAAGGAAGGCAGTATAAATTTTTGCTTTCGCCGGTGAAATGCTTCCATATCAAACTGGCCATTGAAGCCTTCGAGCATAAACTTTTTAATCGCTAATTGGGCAAAAACCTCTTTTAGGCTATCATTATATTCTTTTGAATGAAGCCTGCTATCCGTTACTGCGGGGGATTGTTGTATAAATTGAACCGCCAAACCAATCTCTGTTACAAAATAAGTAGCGGCTGCTTTTATTCTTTCTTGCAATGGTTGATTTTCTTCCGGCGATTCCGGCTGCTGAAATAAAAATTGCAATTGTGCCTGAAACTTCTTAGCTGTATCCTGAAGTTTCTCCAATTTTCCCAGCAGTTCCTCTGTCCAGGTAAAAGATTCTGGATTGAAGGAAGAAGTGTGTTCGAATAAATACTCCAGCAACTCTTTTCCGCTGTTAATAGCTACCGCAAAATCAAAAGTGGAAAGCAATACGATTTGCTGATAGTGCTTTTTAGCTGTTGCAAATTCCTGTTGCAGTTGACCGCTTGATGCACTTCGCTGCGAAAAGTCCACAATTCTTCTATCGCTGAACAGGCTGGATGAATTGACCCGGCTTTGCAATACCATCCCTTCCAGGTTGGTACACCGGCTGAGTGCAACATACACCTGGCCGGGAGCAAAGGCTGCTCCGGCATCTATGATCGCTTTTTCAAACGTAAGCCCCTGGCTTTTATGAATAGTGATGGCCCAGGCTAATCGTAGTGGGTATTGTGTAAACGAACCAAGTACATCCGAATCTAATTGCCGGGTAGTTTTATTTAACGTGTAACGGATGTTTTCCCATTTTTCTTTTTGCACTTCTATTTCTGCTGATTCGCCTTCACCTGCCTGCCCGGCAGGCGAGCATTGTACAAATATTTTATCTTTTTCCAGCTTTGAAATAATTCCAATTTTACCATTGAAGAACCGCTTTCCTTTGTCAGCCGTATCGTTTCTTATAAACATTACCTGTGCACCAACTCTCAAATGGAGAATTACTTCGGCGGGATATGCCCGGTCAGAAAATTCATCCTGCACTTCTGCTTCGTAAGCAAAAAGCGGGGTGTCAAGTCCGCTGAGCTCTGTTGCATTTATTTCGCTTGCTTTATTATTATGTGTAGTAAGAATAATATAGCCATCTTGTTTGCTGCGGCGAAACGTTGGTTGAAAACGGGTTTCTAATAGTTGAATGCCGTCTTCATCCAGTTCATTATTACGAACCTGGTTTAGCATAGTAATAAAACGTTCATCTTTTTGCCGGTATATTTTATTGAATTCGATATATAGGGGCGGCTCTTCTTCTAATACTTTGCTGTCGAAGAAATATTGGCCCCTGTAATAGTCTGACAATAAACTCCATTCCTGTTCTTTTACTACCGGTGGCAATTGCAACATATCACCAATAAATAATAACTGAACACCTCCAAACCTTTCAGCTGGTCGCTGGCGGATATGACGCAACACCGTATCAATTGCATCCAGCACATCGCAACGAACCATGCTTATTTCATCAATCACCAATATTTCTAATTGCTGCAATACTTTTTTCTTATCGCTGTTGAACCGCAAACGACTAAGGAGGCTGTGCTTATTGGATACTGAGCCTGTCGAAGTGTCTTGCCCCGCTGCCGGAAAACCAGTTCCTCCTGTCTCAGGTATAAAAGGTGCCAGCGGTAATTGAAAGAATGAATGAATCGTAACACCACCTGCATTGATAGCGGCTACACCGGTTGGGGCCACCACCGCCATTTGCTTAGGACAGTTCTCCCGGATGTATTTAAGAAAAGTTGTTTTGCCTGTACCGGCTTTACCCGTAAGGAAAATATTCCGATTGCTTTGATTGACCAATTGAATGGCCAGTTGAAACATTTCATTATCGGTATCGGGAGTGAATGTTGCCACAGTTGTTTTGTTTTAGCCAATAATTAATTTTGCCACAGATGAATACAAATAAACACAGATGATAAACTACGTTTATAAAATCAGTCTTTTGTATTCAAGTCTTCGCTTACCGAAATTAATAATAAGACCTATTGCATTATCAGAAACCCGCAGATAGTTTAATGTTTGTGCAATATGGTCATCAACAATTCCATTAGCAGATGACTTTACTTCAACAATTATTTTGTTGTAACATATAAAATCTGCAAAGAAACGATGACGTAATATCTGGCCTTTATAATTTACTTCCAGTTCTTTCTCTCGTAAATGGGGAAGAGAAGAATCAATATATTCAAACTCCATCGCATCTTTATATACGGCTTCTGAAAATCCAAATCCCAGAGTTTTTTGAACATCCATGCAAATACCTATTATCTGGTAAGTTTCTTCTTTAAAAAGAAAATTCTCCATTACAAACGTTTTAATATTAAAGCCACAGATGAGACAAAACAACAGCTTTTATCTGTGTTTATTTGTGTTCATCTGTGGCTAACCGTATTTTATTCTTCTGTGGGTTTCACTCCCAGCATCAGCAACTCATTCACCTGTATTTCAGTGATGTATTTTGTGTTGCCTTCTTTATCATTATAACTGCGGTTCACCAATTTTCCTTCCACAGCTACTTCCTTACCAACCGTTAAATGCTTTTCAGCAATCTCCGCCAGCTTACCCCACATCACCAGGTTGTGCCATTGCGTTTCCGTTACCTTCTCGCCTTTTGCATTGCGATACACTTCGCTGGTGGCCATGCGGAAGTTGGCTACTTTCTTTCCGCTTTCAAATGTTTTTACTTCCGGTGCAGTACCGAGGTTGCCAATCAATTGAACTTTGTTTTTTAATGCGTACATGTTTTTAAGTTTTGTTCACCCGCCGTAGCTTTAGCGGAGGTGGGTGACTGTTTAAAATTTATTTATTTCAACCAACCGGCAACATCGCCGATTGACAACACAAAGATGGTAGCGGCTGGAAGAGGTAGTCGGTTTTTATCCCCTTACTTGCGTAGTTAGGCGTTTATAAACGGTTATACTTATAAATTTTTCTCTTATCTTGAAGGCTGAAACCCACACCTGTATTATGATTCAGCAAAAAAAGGATACCAAAAACTGCCTGGCCTGCGATAAGTCAATTAAAGGCCGTTCCGACAAAAAGTTCTGCGATGACTATTGCCGGAACAACTATAATAACCAACTAAAAGCTACTACCGGCACCCAAATAAGGTTGATAAATAATACACTTGCCAAAAACTACCGCATACTGGAAGCCCAGCTGGCGGGAGATAAAGAAATCGCTAAAACCACCAGAGAGCAGCTTCTATTAAAAGGGTTTTCGTTTAAATACCTCACACATATCTATACCACTAAAAGCAGCAAAACTTATTATTACTGCTACGAATATGGTTACCTGCCACTGGACAATGACTGGTTTTTGATAGTCAGGAAAAAAGAGGAATAGCTATAAAACAAATGGGCTATTCCCTTGAAGGAAATAGCCCATTTAGAAACTTTTCATAGCCGGGTTTTATTCTTTTTTGCCGCCGCCCCTTGCCAATACAACTATCAGGAGAATAAAAACTGCCCCGCCTACAACCCAAACCCAGGGTTGCTGATACCAGTTGCTGTTATTGTCTTTGTCAACGTTAATATCAACATCTATTTTTTTGTCCTGAGCAAAAAGTTGAAGTGAGGTAAAGCTTGTTAGAAATAATAAAATGGTTTTGTGCAGTAAATTTTTCATTGCAATGTATTTTAAATTAATGATGATGGCCGCAAGCACTCTTCAGCCTGACATTACTTATTAAAAATAATCGTACCATAATTATACCCCTTTAAAACCAGCGAATTGACCAACGATTAATGCAAGTAGATGCTTTTTTGAGGAATATTTTCCCCGGACAAAAAGTTACCAAAGCAAAAAGAAATTCTGCGCTGCCTGATACCGGTGAAAACAGCCCTGGTGGTTATGCATTACTTGCCTACCCGATTCCCGCTAAACCTGAAATTGCTTCCACTGAAATGAAAGTGCATATTCAACAGGCTCTGAATACGGCAATTGAAAAAAAATTTCTGGTAAAAAAATAATGCCTTTTTTATACAACACATAGCTAAGCATACAAAAGGTGAAAGTGGGGGCCGTGGACTATGCTGGATTAAAATAAAAACCCCAACATTTTATTGTCAGGGCCTTTTTGCTTCGGGGTGGTGTGGGGCGGGATCGAACCGCCGACACAAGGATTTTCAGTCCTTTGCTCTACCGACTGAGCTACCGCACCAGCTTTTCCCTTTCGGGGCAGCAAAAATAGGGCTATCTGCCTAAAATAGGAAATCTCAGGACTTAAACTTTCTGATTTCCACTTTAGGGGATAAGGGTTTCTACATCCCGTATTCACTCAAAAACTTAATCCGCATGATCTTCAACTGTTCCCAGTTGAAATTGTAATCCGCCAGTTGTTCCTGGGCCACCTGCAAAGAGGAGGTTTCGCAACTTTTGAAATATTCAATAATCTCAACCTGGTCGTCTTCATCCAGCATTTCATCAATGGCATAAGTAAGATTGAGTTTGGTGCCGCTGGCCGCAATGGTTTCCATTTCTTCCAGCATCTCATCCATCCGCCATCCTTTGTTCTTCGCTATCGTTTCAAGAGACATTTTCTTATCCGTATTCTGAATGATATAAACCTTGCTTCCGCTTTTGTTCACTACACTCTTCATCACAAAATCATCCGGCCTTACAATATTATTATCTTCTACGTAACGCTTTATCAGTTCTACAAATGGCTTCCCGAATTTTATTGCTTTTCCTTTACTTACTCCCTGGCATTTTTCCAGTTCTTCCAATGTAGTTGGATACATGGTGGCCATGTCTTGCAATGTATTCTCCAGAAAGATGACCCAGGAAACCAGGCCCACCCTTTTTGCTTCTTTTTTTCGTAGTTCTGTCAACATCTCCATAAGCCTTTCGTCAGCAGCAGCACCCTCAGGTACTTCAGTTCCTTCCTCATCATCCGCATTAGCTTCATCATACAATTTATTGAGTACAATCTGGAATGATTTTGGTTTCTTCAAAAATGCTTCAGCCCTTTTAGTGAACTTCAGCACACCATACTCTTCAATATCTTTTGTCAGCAAACCTTCTAATATCAGTTGCCTGATCAGTGAGTTCCAGAAATGGTTATCCCTGTCGTTACCACTGGCAAAAGCATCGAGTGCATCATGACGGAACATTTGTATTTGCGGTGTTAACCGGCCGCTGATTATCTGTACTACATAATCTGTAGCAAATCTTTCATCCAATGCTTTAATCGCTTTTAATGCAATAACAACTTCTTCTTTCGCCTCTACTCTTTCTTTAGGATGCTTACAATTATCACATTGACCGCAATTTTCTTTTTCATACTCTTCGCCAAAATAACTCATCAATATTTTGCGGCGGCAAACACCGGTTTCTGCAAAAGCTACTGTTTCATTTATTAGCTGTGCTCCCACTTCTCTTTCGCTGAGTGGTTTGTCCCTCATCAGATGTTCGAGTTTGCTTACGTCTTTATGAGAATAGTACAGCACACATTTTCCTTCCAGCCCGTCACGACCGGCACGGCCTGTTTCCTGGTAATAATTTTCTATTGACTTGGGAATATTATAATGAATAACAAACCGGATGTCTGGCTTATCAATACCCATTCCAAAGGCAATGGTGGCACAGATTACCTGCATATCTTCTCCCAAAAACTGGTCTTGCCTTTCTGTCCGCAGTTTACTGTCAAGGCCGGCATGATAAGCAACTGCCTTAATACCGTTTGCATTTAAAATATCTGCCAGCTCTTCTGTTGTTTTTCTGTTGAGTGTATAAATAATGCCGCTTTTTTTCTTCATGCTTTTTATAAAGCGGACAATATTTTCGTCGGTCTGTGACTTTATTATTTTGGGTAATACTTCATAATAAAGATTAGCCCGGTTGAAGGAGGAAATAAAAATATTTGGTTCCCGCAAATCAAGATTTTTTACAATATCGCTTTGCACTTTCGGAGTTGCTGTTGCTGTTAAGGCAATAACCGGTGCATCCGGGTTTATTTGTATCATCATTTCCCGCAGGCGGCGGTATTCGGGACGAAAATCATGCCCCCATTCGGAGATACAGTGTGCTTCATCTACAGCGAAGAAGGATATTTTCAGATCGGAAAAAAAATCAATGTTCTCTTGTTTGGTCATTGTTTCCGGTGCCACATACAGCATTTTAGTTTTGCCGGAAAGCAAATCATCATGCACTTCTTTTATTTCTTTTTTATTTAGAGTTGAATTAAGAAAGTGGGCTACATTGTCATTACTACTGTAGCCACGAACCAGGTCCACCTGGTTTTTCATTAAAGCAATTAATGGAGAAACGATAAGAGCAACCCCATCACTCACCATCGCCGGAAGTTGATAACATAAACTTTTGCCGCCGCCTGTTGGCATGATGACGAAAGTGTCATGACCAGCCATTAACGACTCAATTGCTTTTTCCTGAGTGCCCTTAAATTTATCAAAGCCAAAATATTCTTGCAGGGCCTTGTGCAGGTCGAATTTTTTTTGGGCCGTTGCGGATTCTTTAACCTTAATTGTCTTTCCGGCTTTTGCAGGATTGGATTTTGTTGCCGACCCTTCTTTTGCAGAGGCCGGCTTTTTCGCTGTTGATGTTCCCATTTCGCTTTAATTTCTATCGCACTTGCTATAAATACGAATTCATTTAAGATACTCATTTTTGTCCGACCACCGCCTCTTGTGCAGTTATATTTTTGCACAACACGAATAATCGTCGGATAAATAAGTGTTTCTTCTGTCTTAATAGTCGGGGTGTCAGTCGGTTGGTACAAAAACCTGACCCTGCAGAAAAGGCGTCACACTTCTTCCCCTTCGATGAGGACGGCGAATTTACAAATGTTTTGCCACCCGTTTAGGGCCGAAGCGTTAAAATTAAAGTGCAACAATTGCATAACAGGTACTTCATGCCAAATCCTCTAAATTTGCGCCTTTATCTGCCGAAGCTTTTGACGCAGGCGGATTTCAATCATGTCCATTTCTATAAAACAAATTGCTCTCAGAACCATTGAATTGGAAGCGCAGTCCATCTCAGGTCTTGCTTCTTTTATCAATGATGATTTTGAAAAAGCAGTACAGGCTATTGCGAATGGAAAAGGACGGGTGGTTGTTAGTGGCATCGGAAAAAGTGCTGTGATTGCACAAAAGATTGTTGCCACCTTTAATTCCACCGGCACCCCTTCGATATTTATGCATGCAGCAGATGCTATTCACGGCGACCTCGGCATAATACAGGAGGAAGATGTGGTAATAATTATCAGCAAAAGCGGCGAAAGCCCCGAAATAAAAGTGCTGGTACCGTTGATCAGAAATTTTGGTAATGTTATAATCGGTATGGCAGGAAGTGTTGACTCCTATCTTGCAAAAAACTGTACGCATATATTAAATACAACAGTTGAACAGGAGGCTTGTCCCAATAATCTTGCACCAACCACCAGCACTACCGCACAGCTGGTAATGGGAGATGCGTTAGCCGTTTGTCTGATGGAGCTAAAGGGATTTCAAAGCGACGATTTCGCCAAATTCCATCCCGGTGGGATGCTGGGAAAGAAATTATACCTGAGAGTATCTGATTTATATGCTACAAATGAAAAACCAAAAGTGCTGCACAATCAATCATTGAAAGAAGTGATTATAGAAATGACAGCAAAAAGATTGGGAATAACAGCGGTAGTAGATAATGATAATCATTTGCTTGGCATTATTACCGACGGCGACTTGCGGCGAATGCTTGAAAAAACAATTGCGATAGATAAAATAAAGGCAAGTGATATAATGACGGCAGACCCAAAAACTATTGGCCCGGATGAGTTGGCGATAGATGCCCTGGATTTGCTTCGCCGGAAAGAAATATCACAATTAGCGGTAATAGAAATGGGAAAATATGCAGGTATAATACATTTGCATGATTTAATACGAGAGGGATTGATTTAAACCCCCATCACCTAAAGGGGTGTATAAAGAAAGAGAGAGATTTTAAACAATTGTAAAACAAGGTCCCCGTTAGGGGATTTAGGGGCATGAACAAACATCACTACGTAGCAATAATGGCAGGCGGAATCGGAAGTCGCTTTTGGCCGATGAGCCGCACCGATTTTCCTAAACAGTTTTTAGATATTCTGGGAACCGGCAAAACGCTGATACAGCAAACTTTTGACCGCTACCGCAAACTGGTTCCTGTAGAAAATGTTTATGTGGTGACAGCCCAGGAATATGTTGGTATTGTAAAAAAACAACTACCGGACATTCCTGAAGAGAATATACTGGCAGAGCCTTCGAGAAAAAACACTGCGCCGTGTATCGCTTACATTGCCTTTAAGTTGTTGATGAAAGATCCCAAAGCGTTGATGATTGCCGCACCAGCTGATAATCTCATTTTAGAAACAGATGAGTTTATCAAAACAGCAAAAAAGGCATTGGGTTTTGTTGATACTATTAACGCATTGGTTACTATCGGCGTAAAACCAACTTATCCCAATACCGGTTATGGTTATATCCAGCATGATACAAAAGAAGCGGCACCAGATGTTTACAAAGTAAAAACGTTTACCGAAAAGCCAAATATAGAGTTGGCGAAAACATTTATCAGTAGCGGCGATTTTTTGTGGAATGCAGGCATCTTTACCTGGAAGGTGAAGAATGTATTGGCCGCTTTCGAAAAATACCTCCCCGAAATTTATGATGTCTTTTCCGCAGAAAAAGATAAGTTCAATACACCGGAGGAAAAAGAAGCAATTGAAAGTATTTATCCGCAATGCACCAACATCTCTGTTGACTTTGGGGTAATGGAAAAAGCCGACAATGTTTATCTTATTCCGGCATCATTTGGCTGGAGCGACCTTGGGACATGGAACAGTGCCTGGGAAAATAAAGACAAAGACTATTTTGGTAATGCAGTTGTAGGCAAAAAAGTGATGGCCGTTGATGCAAGAAATTGTATGGTACATGTACCAGATAATAAATTGGTATTACTACAGGGTCTTGATGAATTTATAATAGTTGACACCAAAGACGTTCTGTTGATTTGTAAAAAAGATAAAGAACAGGAGATAAAAGAATATGTGGCAGAAGTAAGGCGGAACATGGGTGATAAATACTTGTAAGCTCTTGTAAGCACCGAAGTCAGAATAAATACCGCTTAGTAGTACATGCTTTTTCTCCCAACTTGTTTACTTTTAACCAAGAAAATAAGTTATGGCCTCTTTCCCCGCAAATAATATTCTATTTCTTGACATTGAAACAGTACCGCAGTTTTCATCATACAATGAATTGCCGGAAGACTGGAAACAATTGTGGGACACTAAATCAAACTCCTTATCGAAATACCACGAAGGCCAAACCAACGAATCATTATATCCCCGTGCAGGCATTTATGCAGAGTTTGGAAAAATTATTTGTATCAGTTGCGGGGTACTACAGGGGAGTGGCGACCAGCGAAAGATCGTTCTAAAAAGTTTTTCGGGAAATGAGGAGAAACTGTTACTACAACAGTTTATCGAGATGCTGAATAAATGGGTGGCCGGAGAACCCAAATATCTTTGTGCCCACAACGGAAAAGAATTTGATTTTCCCTACCTGTGCCGCCGGATGATCATTAATAATCTTCCTATTCCCGCTACATTAAACTCATCTGGCAAAAAACCATGGGAGGTAAATCATTTTGATACATTGGAGCTTTGGAAATTTGGTGACTTTAAAAGTTTTACCTCGTTGAATTTGCTGGCCCACACACTCGGCATAAAAACGCCGAAAGATGATATTGATGGCAGCATGGTGTGGGAAGTATTTTGGAAAGAAAAGAATTTGCAGCGTATTGTTACTTATTGTCAGAAAGATGTAGTGACGGTAGCACAGATACTATTGAGAATGAACGGCGAGGCGTTGATCAAAGAAGAAAATATCGAAATAAAATAACCAACCTCATGTTCAGAAAGGGTTTATATTTTTTAATTTTAAAATACCTCTTTAGGGGATAAGGGCATGGAAAGAACAAACTACTCCTCCGGCGCAAAATGGGAAGACATTGTTGGTTATAGCCGTGCGGTAAAAGTTGGAAACATCATTGAAGTAACGGGAACGGTGGCGGTTGATGAAAATAGTTTGCTGGTTGGTAAGGATGATGCCTACGGACAAACGAAATTCATTATTGAAAAGATTGAAAAAGTATTACAACGGGCTGGTGCATCTTTGAAAGATGTGGTACGGACAAGAATGTTTGTCACCGACATCAGCCGCTGGGAAGAATATGGAAAAGCACATGGTGAATTTTTTTCTGCCATTAAACCCTGCACTTCGATGATTGAAGTAAAAGGATTAATTGCGCCGGAATATTTAATAGAAATAGAAGCTACCGCTATTATAAGTTAACCTATAAACAAAGCACCAATGAAAAAAATTATCCTTCCACTTATAATTATTGCAACCTCTATTTACAGTTGTGGTAATAAAGACAAAAAGGCAACACCTGTTGCAGAAAAACCAGAAGTAAAAATTGATTCAGCATTAATTACAGACAGTAGTTGGGGTTTAATAACAAAGAAGACAGATTTTGCCGGGCTACAGGCAATATACGGCGCCGCCAACGTAAAGGATGAAAGGATTTGCGGCCCCGAATGTGCAGATAGTATTGACGTAACAATAATTTATCCTGAAAAAAATAATGAGTTCACTGTTTACTGGAAAGACAATCTTTATCATACCGCTATCGCTTTTATAGAAACCTATTTACCCGACGGGCCTTATCACACAGTCAACGGACTTAAAATAGGCTCTTCGCTGGAAGACCTTTTAAAAATAAACGGCAAACAAATAATCTTCTCCGGTTTTGACTGGGACTATGGCGGATCTATTCAGGACTATGGCATGGGCACTTTACAAAATTCACCGCTTGGTTTCCGTCTTGAGATGACGGGGGATGGCGGAACAGAACTATCTGGCGATTCCGAATTCAACACAGAAATGCCGGAAGTAAAAAAGAATCTGACTAAAATAAAAATCTTGGCCCTTACACTTTCTTTTTCTAAAGGCTAATAAATGAATGTGGAATCACTTCATGCATATTGTTTGAGTAAACCCGGTGGCGAAGAAACACTGCCCTTTGGCCCGGATACTGCTGTTTACAAAGTGGGTGGCAAAGCATTTTTATTAAAAGGTCTTAATAGCAAAAATCTTCGCTTTAATGTAAAATGCGATCCCGAAAAAGCGATTGAGCTGAGAGAAGAATTTGCCTGTGTGCTACCCGGTTATCCTACCCGCCCGCCGTACAAGACTTTGGCAGGCGGGTGAACAAGAAACACTGTAATACAATTGTAGTGGATGGTTCTGTTTCTACCAAACAATTAAAAGGGTGGATTGACCATTCGTACGATTTAGTGGTTGGTAAAACGAAATCAAAATAATGATAGCCTCTTCTGTTTATTGATTTGCTAATTTGCAGATTATCTCATTTTCAAAATTGCTGCTTTGCACATCAACTCCAAACTACCTAACGTAGGCACCACCATCTTTACCATAATGAGTGGTCTGGCGACAGAATACAACGCCGTTAATCTTGGTCAGGGCTTTCCAGACTTTCCAATGAACCATGAACTAACGACACTGGTGGCCGAGGCAATGAAAAACAATTTCAACCAATATCCGCCAATGCCCGGATGGATGCCGTTGAGAGAAGCGATTGCTGAAAAAGTGGCGTTTCTATATCAAACGAAAATCAATCCGGATACAGAAATCACTATTACACCCGGCGGTACTTATGCTATCTATTCTTCGCTTACCGCCATCCTGCAACCCGGTGATGAGGTAATTGTGTTTGAACCCGGATACGATAGTTATGTTCCGAATGTAGAGATTAATGGGGCAAAAGCCATCACTATTAATTTGGTTTATCCCGGTTATCATATTGACTGGGCGGCGGTACAAAATGCCATTACTTCAAAAACAAAAGCTATCATCATTAATTCGCCTCACAATCCAACAGGCAGTGTAATTGGTGAAGAAGATATTAAACAGTTGAGAAAAATTACAGCCGGTACCAACATCTTCATCATCAGCGATGAGGTGTATGAACATCTCATCTTTGATAACATCCCGCACCAGAGCATCCTTCGTTATCCTGATCTGTTAGAAAGAAGTTTTGTTTGTTTCTCCTTTGGTAAAACCTATAACTGTACCGGCTGGAAGCTGGGTTACTGCATTGCACCGGCAACATTAACAAAAGAATTCAGAAAAGTTCACCAATTCAATTGCTTTAGTTGCCACACACCATCACAGGTGGGGCTGGCCATGTTTTTGAAAAATAAAAAAGCCTATTTATCGCTGCCTTCTTTTATGCAGGAGAAAAGAGATTACTTCAAACAACTGATGCAGCAAACAAGGTTTACCATGCAGGAGTCGTTTGGCAGTTATTTTATTTGCGGCAGCTATGAAAGAATAAGTGATGAGGCCGATAAAGACCTTGCCATCCGGTTAACAAAAGAAGCCGGTGTGGCAACAATACCTGTTTCTGCTTTTTATCAAAATGGAAAAGATGATAAGGTGCTGCGGTTTTGCTTTTCTAAGAAGAAGGAAACATTAGAAGCGGCGGTTGAAAAACTAATCCGGGTATAAAATTAAAATTCGCTGGCCGGGATTTTTTTCACTTTACCATTTTTATCCGCAACAATAAGAAGGCCGTTATTTCTTTTTTTCTCCCCTATAAGTTTTGTCGCTGTTTTTTTGAGTCCTTTCTCAATCTTGGCATCAAGCACATCCCATTGTGCAATAGTTCTTATTTTTTTAACTGTTCCCATATTGCTAAGTTAGCTATTTCTGTTTCTGTTTCAATGCCTCCCCTTGCTATTAATTCAGCGGGCAATGATTCGTTGTTATAGATATACCATCTGTCTGATATTTTTATAAATGCAGGAAAATTTATCAGGCCTGCTTTAAATCTTCTCTCTATTACTTCAACCGGAATGTTGTGCCCTCCTTCCGCAACTCTGCTGGTAACCCTTTTTTTTGCGAAGTCAGCACTGGGTAGCCAAAAGAATAGCAAAACAATTGTAAAGCCGTTATCTCTTGCCCTTTTAATAAGATTAGTATAGGATCGTGTAGCTAAAGTAGTTTCAATACCAAAATCATTTCCTTCTTTGAGTAAATCCTGTATTCTTTGCAGCATTATTCTTCCTGCTTGAAAAGAAACCGATTCCGGGGCGAACGGTGACAGCCCTTTTGCTATTTCATCTGCATTTACAAATTGATAGCAATTAAGCATTTCAGGCAAAACAGTTTTTGAAGCTGTTGTCATCCCCGCACCATTAGGACCTGCGATAATATAAAGCGTCGGCATAATCACTGTAATTTAAACATTTACCTTTATTGCAAATGTCTGTTGATCCCCGCTACAAAGGAATTTTATACATGTTGCTCGCCGCCCTTGGTTTTTCGTTAATGGGTGGTGCTGCTAAATTATTAAAAGGAAGTTTTGGTGCAGGGCAATTAGTTTTTTGGAGAAATGCTGTTGGGCTGATTGTATTGATTGCCGGCTTTATTGCAAAGCCCCCGGAAAACAAAGGCGGTAAATTTCATCTCCTGCTTTTCCGTGGTATGATGGGTACAATAGCCCTTTACACATTGTTGTACTGCATACTTCACCTGCCGCTTGGCACCGCTATGACGTATAATTTAACTTCGGCCTTATTCATTGCCGTTTTTTCATTTTTGCTTTTCAGAGAATATCATGGTCGCATTGTTTTACTGGCGGTGCTGCTTGGCTTTGTTGGAATGCTCCTGATATACAAACCCGCCATGCACTATCCTTGGTATTATCATATAGCCGGATTGATTTCAGGAATTACATCTGCCCTGGCCTACATCACCGTTAACAGGCTGGCTGGTTATTATGATTCCAGGATAATTGTGCTGGCATTTATTGGTACCGGGGTTCTTGTCCCTGCTATTTTTATGCTGGTAAAATATATTTTCCAACTACCCGCCGATGATGTTTTCTTTATCAAGTGGCAATGGCCGGTTGGTGTGGAATGGTTTTATATTAGCTGGTTGGGTCTTGCTGCATTATTTGGTCAATACTTTGTTACCAAAGCATACGGGGCTGATAAAGCTGGTATTGTTTCTTCTATCGGCTATGCAAATATTATTTTCTCTGTATTCATCGGCATGGCATTAGGCGATGCATTTCCTGATAGGATGTCAACACTCGGCATAGTGTGCATCATCTGCAGCGGGGTTATTATTTCATTGGTGAAAAAGAAAGTTGTTTCCTGATTTTTTCAGTGCTCAAACTATGCCCAGTAGTATTTCAACCAGGCTGTAGTCGCCGTTGGCAAAATCTATATTGTAATAAATTTCCCGGAATGCATCACTCATCGGGATTTTGTGTAGTTCGATATGCTGCAATGTTTCACCATAGGTTTCTGGCATTGTATACCCAATACCCTTGTGTCGGTGAGATAATGATTTAAATGGTTGATTTGTTGTTAGTTATTTGTGCTTCAAATATCCTTATTTAATTTTTCTCCATTCCAAATAAGCTAATGCGCCAATCAATATTGCTTCTGCTAAAAAATAGGCCGTTCCATATACAGTAGCGGTACTAAAATAATACACAACGATACATAAAGCCAACAGAGCATACATTGCGTTGGCAATAACCAAGATGTAAACCAATTTTCTGGAATGTATTTGCCGCCTTGCCAGGTTGGCGGAATATAGAGAATACACCAGGCTGATAATAGCAAGGGTTCGCAATAAATTCTGCGGCAGGTTAAAAAATACAGACAGCCAATGGCAGAAAATTATTACTATTGTTCCGGCCAGCAGGGCTGCAATGCCGTCAATCCAGAGTAATTTTTTTAAAGAAAATAGTTTGTCCATGCTTATGGCAACTCAATCATTTTTAATACATAAGGCTGTTGACGGCTAAGGTAAGCCCGGCTATTGAAAAACTATTAATTAAAATTTTTAGGTAAAATGTTGGCGGTCTAATTCCTTTAATCGTATATTTACGATATAAGATTTAAAAATGGCAATTCATAAAAAGTCAGCGTTTACCCAAAAAGAACAAGAACTCGCCAATTTTGCAAAAGCAATGGCACACCCTGCCCGTATTGCCATATTAAAATTACTGGCACAGCGAAATGAGTGCATCTGTGGAGAAATCGTGGATCTTTTGCCACTGGCACAATCCACCGTATCGCAACACTTGAAAGAACTTAAAAATGCAGGTCTTGTTACCGGTACCATTGATGGGCCCCGCAGTTGCTACTGCATCAATTGGAAAGCCTTTTCAACATTCAACAACGAATTTAATTTTCTATTTACCAACCTTAAAGTGAAAAACGAAAAAGCCTGTTGCTAAAATGGAACAATAGTGTGTAGTAAAATTTTTAACCTACCCGGCTCCCCTTTAGGAGTTGGGGCAAAAATATAGCCATGAACAACGATTCAAAAATTAAACAGTTAGTAAAAGAAAAGTACAGCGAGATTGCTTTGCAATCAAAAGAAACAAATGCAGCCTCCTGCTGTGGTGCCACCTCCGCCTGTTGCGGAGATGACCCCGATAGCTATCGGGGCTATAACATTATGGCCGATGATTATTCAAAACTTGAGGGTTACAATCCTGATGCGGACTTGGGATTAGGTTGCGGCTTACCTACAGAATTTGCAAAAATAAAAGAAGGTGACACCGTTATTGACCTCGGCAGTGGTGCCGGTAATGATGCTTTTGTTGCCCGCAAATTTGTTGGCGAAAGCGGAAAAGTAATCGGCGTTGATTTTACTGAAGCTATGATTGCAAGGGCAAGAGATAATGCGGAGAAGCTTGGATTGAACAATGTGGAGTTTCGCCAGGGCGATATTGAAGACCTGCCCGTTACTGCCAACAAAGCAGATGTAGTGGTAAGCAATTGTGTTCTCAACCTTGTTCCCAACAAACATAAAGTATTCAGCGAAGTGTTCCGGGTGTTGAAACCGGGTGGTCACTTTTCTATTTCTGATATTGTGCTGGAAGGAGAATTACCCGCCAGGTGGAAAGAGGTGGCAGAGTTATATGCCGGTTGTGTATCCGGAGCTATACAAAAAAAAGAATACCTCGGCATAATTGAAGAAGCTGGTTTTACAAATATTACCCTGCAAAAAGATAAAATCATTGTTATTCCCGACGATATATTGGCCAACTATTTAAGTGCTGATGAAATTGATGAATATAAAAAAGGAACTACAAGAATAACCAGCATTACAGTGTATGCAGAAAAAGAGGCGAAAGATGACCGGAACTGTTGTGAGCCGGGAAGTGGTTGCTGCTAAAAAACAAAAAGAGTCTGGTAGTTACCGGACTCTTTATCTTTACTACTATGCCAAAGAAAGTTCTTTTTGTCTGTGTAGAGAACAGTAACCGTTCTCAAATGAGCCAGGCTTTTGCCAAAATGATTGGCGGCTCTGCTGTAAAAGCATTTAGTGCCGGATCAAATCCATCAGGAAGAATAAATCAAAAAGCCATAGTGGCGATGAAAGAGCTGGGCTATGATTTAAAAACACATCGTTCAAAATCTATTGATCAGGTAAAAGAGTTTGCCCCGTTCGATGCTGTCGTTACGATGGGTTGCGGCGATGCCTGCCCCTTGATGCCTGCGAAACAATTTATTGACTGGCAGATTCCCGACCCGAGGGATATGAATGAAAATGAGTTTAACAAAGTAAGAGATTTGATTCAAGAAAAAGTAAAAGAGCTGCTGGCTTCGCTGTAACATAAAAAGACGGTTACTTTGCGAAAACATCCCGTTTGAACAGTCCCTTTCTTTCACGCAGTACTTATATTTTTCTCTTCTCCATATTGGGGCTGGTGTACATCATCGGTTTGTTTGTGCCGTTGATGGATAATGATTCGGCTCACCATGCCAACATTGCCCTGCACATGCACCTTTCGGGTGATTATGTTTCGTTGATAGACCATGCCGGTAATTATTTAGACAAACCTCATTTGCATTTTTGGCTGGCTGCTTTTAGTTATAAAATATTTGGTGTTGCCTCGTTTGCATATAAACTTCCTTCTTTTTTGTTTACTATACTTGGAACTTATTCCACCTACCGTCTTGGCAAGTCATTGTACAATAATGAAGCGGGAAAACTGGCGGCACTAATCATTGCTTCTTCTTTTGCCTATATGCTGGCCAACAATGATGTGCGGATGGATGCAACTCTGACGGCTTCTATTGCTTTTGCCACCTGGCAGTTGGTGGAGTTTATTCAGCATAAAAAACTATTGAACATTGCAGGTGCCGCATTGGGTTTAGCATTGGGCTTTTGCACCAAAGGACATATTGCGGTGTTTGTTCCGGCGGTGGCGGCTTTGTTTTATATATTATACCGTAAAGACTGGAAACTATTGCTAAACTGGAAATGGTTACTGCTGCTATTACTGTTCGCTGTATTCATTGCTCCTGTTGTGTATTGCTATTATTTACAATACAACCTGCATCCGGAAATAATAGTGCGGGGCAAAGACAATATCAACGGGGTAAAATTTATTTTACTCAATCAAAGTGTGGAGCGGTTTAGTGGTGGTATGGGTAATGATGCTAAAAATGATTATTTCTTTTTCCTCCATTCTTTCCTGTGGGCCTTTGCACCGTGGAGTATTTTGGCTTATATCGCTTTGGCGGGTGGTATAAAAAAATTTTTACAAAGAAAACAGGAATGGCTTACAACCGGTGTCTTTCTCGTTATGGTGCTGATTGTTTCTTTCTCCGGTTTTAAGTTACCGCATTATCTCAATATCGTTTTTCCAACAACGGCAGTAATGACAGCGGCGTTTATTATTAATCAGCAATCGAAACCTAAATGGGTTAAAAACATTTTTATAATTCAACTTATTCTTGTTGGGCTTTTGTTGATAGTAGTGGCCGCCATTAATGGTTGGGCTTTTCCTGTAAAAAACATTGTTACTGTTGTTGGTGTTGTGCTGCTGCTGGCTGTTGTTTTTAATTTTATAAAAAGTACTGCTTACGGCCGGTTACAAAAAGCAGTGGCTGTTTCTGTAGCTACTATGGCGCTGAGTTTTTTTTTGCTAAACAGTAATTTTTATCCGAAACTATTAACTTACCAGGGTGGTAATCAATTAGCTTTTCTAACTAAAGAAAGGGTTAACCCTGCTGATGTTTATTTCTGGAAAGATATGCAAAGCTCTTCCTTTAGTTTTTATACCGCATCGCTGCGGCAGCCGTTTGCTGATTCTCTTTTAGAAACAAATAAAAAAATCTGGTTGATGTATGATATACAAAGCGAATCAGCAATAAAAAAGGCGGGATATAAATTAGGCCAGCGGTTTTCTGTGTTGGATTATGAAATAACCAAGCTGAATATAAAATTTGTGAACCCGGAAAAGAGGGAAAGTCAATGTACAAGAATGGTGCTGGCGGAGGTTTATAAGTAGTCTTATATCTCTTTTAAGATTGTCTGTCTCCCAATCCTTCTTTCATAAATAAGCTGCTTGTCTTTATCAATAAAAGGGATGATATGTTTTGAAACGGCTTTAGAAGAAACCAGGTCCACCTTACGGTTGTAATTTTTTTATCCGCTCCCCTATTTCAGCACTACCTACCGGGTCAAGTCCATTGGTAGGTTCGTCCAGTATCAGCACATCCGGGTTACCTAACAGGCACGATGCAATAGCAAGGCGCTGTTTCATACCAAGTGAGTATGTGCTGAACTTACTGTTTTTACGCTGTGTAAGATTTACTATTTGTAATACCCGTTCAATATCGGCTGCACCCCGCTGCTTGATGGCGGCTGAAATTTCTAAATTTTTAACGGCAGATAAATAGGATAAAAATTGGGCGTTTCCAAAAAAGTTCCTATCAGGCTGCGGTGATAAGCTGTTGGGTTTTCATCAAACAAGGTATAGCTACCCTGGGTGGCTATTAAAATATCAGATATAATACCAAGCAAAGTAGTTTTGCCACTGCCGTTGGGGCCCGGTATCCCAAACACTGTGCCTTTGGGAACACTAAAACTAACATCATTTAGTGCCTGTATTTTACCGTATGTTTTGTGTAAATTTTTTACTTGAAGAATAGCCATATATAAAGAAATAATTTAAGGCTGGGATATAAGTGATTTTACAGGTAGGATAAGGTAAAAATAGTATGAATGGTTTATTCAATTAAAGCCAAATAAACTCTTGCTGAATTTCGGAAACTGTTAAAGTTTATTTTTTACCAGCAAGTGCTGCATAAAAAACTTACCCAATCATGCTATTTTCTCATCAAAATGCTTGATGCCATACCGTTGTAAAATCACCCAAAACAGCAATACCCCGTTGGTTGAATGGCAGCTTATTCAACTGCAACATATCAATATCCTGTTGCAATACTTTTCTTGCATCGGGATTGATGGTAGAACCCGGTTCGCCTACCTGTGCAGCGGGGTTGTATTGAAAAGGCTTGTCAACCATGGTTCCTCTCGGATACATAATACCCGGCACACCTTTGACCCGGATATCTAAAACAGCAGGATGGTCTAAGCCAATGCTGTGGCCAAATTCATGTGCCGCAGTGGTGGAACTTTGCAAAAGATTGCCCTGTTTAAAATACCCCGTGTTGCAGCCAATACCATCTACAAAAGATACTTCTACCGGGGTTTCATTTTCTATCCTGAAATGCTATATCTTCTGCAATCTGCCTGCTTAAATTATCTGTTGCTGCCCGCCCGTAAAAAAACAGCCTGGCCTGAATAACGAGTAACCCTTTTTCAGAAATTATTTCAACCTTTCCCATAAAAAACTGTTTATAATTCTACTTTGACAAATTAAAAAAGCCGTAGGCTTTACACATTTTGTAACCCCGAAATTCTTTTCGGGGGTGTATTGGGCACAACTAATTGAGTTCCGTAGGAACTCTTAATAGTTTATTTCTTATTCCCCGAAATTCATTTCGGGGTTACAACATCTACCGAGCCTCTGGCTCTTCAATTCTTTAATATTTTCAAGTTTGTCAAAGTAGAATTAGCATCAATAAAAATTTAAAGTTACCGGTAACCTGTTTGTAAAATAATAATTGAAGCATGTATTTTTAAAAACCTAAGCTGTACCTTGAGGCTCAAAAACCATCTGTATGACTCCCTTAAATGTTGATGCCAATATTGCAAAAGCCAAAACACTGGATAGTGCTTTTTATACCTCCCGTGAATATTTTGAAATTTCCAAAGAAAAAATATTTGAAGCTTCCTGGCAATTTATCATCAGTAAAGAAACAGTAAAATTTCCAGGTGATGTAGAGCCCTTTACCCTGCTGGAAGGCTTTCTGGACGAGCCTTTGATGCTTACGCATGATAAAGATGACCAAATTAATTGTCTAAGCAATGTTTGTACCCACCGGGGAAACCTGGTGGTTTATAAAGGATGCAGCAAGGCCAACAACCTGCGTTGCAAATATCATGGCCGCTTGTTTGAATTGAATGGAAATTTTATTTCTATGCCCGAGTTTAAGCAAGTGGAAGACTTCCCCTGTAAAGAAGACAATCTGCCAAAACTACCTTTATTCAATTGGGGCAATTTATTATTCACTTCTTTAAATAAAAAGGAGGAAGCACTTATCTATTTCCAGGAAATGATGGAACGTATTCATTGGATACCGGTAGCCGATTTTAAATACCGTGCCGACTTGAGCAAGACCTTTGAAGTAGATGCCAACTGGGCCTTGTATTGCGAAAATTACCTGGAAGGGTTTCACATTCCTTTTATACATGCGAGCCTGAATGCAGCACTTAGTTTTAGTGACTATACCACAGAGTTGTACCACAAATCCAACCTACAGATTGGTATTGGAAAAAGTGAGGACGATTGTTTTGATTTACCAGAATCATCAGAAGATTATGGCAGCAAGGTAGCAGCCTATTATTTTTGGGTGTTTCCCAATATGATGTTCAATTTTTATCCATGGGGATTGTCTATAAACATTGTTCAACCATTGGCAGTGAATAAAACAAAGGTTTCATTTATTACCTACATGTGGAAAGAAGAACGGTACGATAAAGGTGCCGGCAGCAGCCTTGATAAAGTAGAATTGGAAGATGAAGAAATAGTAGAAAGCGTTCAAAAAGGAATCGTTTCAAGATTTTATAAACATGGCCGCTACTCAGTTACAAGAGAATCCGGAACACACCATTTTCATAGGTTAATTGCGGAGAGTATGAGGAGTGATTTGTGATCTGTGAACAGCAATGAAAGTATTAAACCCCTCAAATAACTGTTGGTTCAACGTTCAGGGCTTTGTAGCAGGTGTGGCATTAGCATTCCGTCCGCCCGGAACCGCTGCATGGCTTTAGATAAAGTTAAATAATAAGAACTAATGTTCAGCGATGTTTGTCCAGCCCGAACAAATGCTGCTATGTTGTTGATGTTGATTGCTACAACTTCAAGCCACACTTGCACAAAACCCATTGTTGCCTGATGGCACTCTTTATTTTAATAGCTCATTATCTAATAATCTTTCAATTTGTAGACCACTACTAGGGCTTGGTGCATTAAAATCGACAATATTACCTTTCTTGTCTATAATTATAAACAGGGGGATTGCATTATGTACATATGATTTTGACACAATGCCGTCTCTATCTAAGAGTTGAAGCCAATTGGGCTTGTCTTCATCCAATGCCTTTTTCCACTGATTTACACCGTCGTGTACGGCAACGCTAATGAAGCTTATACGATTATCATTCTTATATTTTTCATTCAACAATTTAAAACTTGGTGTTTCAGCTCTACAGGGTGCACACCAACTTGCCCACAAATCGAGGTAAACAACTTTTCCTTTAAAGTCTTCAA
>Ga0105044_10001685_pt1 | contig 29917 bp, 28 predicted proteins | sample MAT01_FD_78092 | JGI IMG/M metagenome (GOLD analysis project Ga0105044, IMG submission 78092) | Freshwater microbial communities from Lake Fryxell liftoff mats and glacier meltwater in Antarctica - MAT-01 | ecosystem: Environmental > Aquatic > Freshwater > Ice > Liftoff microbial mat | place...
GATCTCGCACCTGTCGCATCCGGACTGGGGCTCGCCCAAGTTGCCGAAGGTGCCCGAGGCCCTGATCGTGCACCACGCGGATGACCTGGATGCGAAGGTCGAGATGTACGCCCGCTGCCTGGAAAAGGACACGTCCACCGGTCCCTTCACGGCTCGCGATTTTGGCCTGGGACGTGAGTTGTTGAAGGATCGAAAGGTGTAAGGCGAGTGGGCCATTGGCGAACCCGAAGCGTAAGCGCCGGGGTGTTATGAAGCGGTTGGGCAGGCCACCAGGTCGCTCACGCTCCGGGTTCGCCAGGTTACCCCGTGCGTTCGATGAGCGACTGAGTCTTGATGACCGCGAACTCGTCCGGGAAGGTGTGGAAGGTCGACACGGAGAGGCTGTGCTTCAACGCCTCGGCGATGACGATGCTGAGTGGTGAAACGCCCAGGCGGTGGTGCGGCGATCGCCCGTGCACGAGCCCTTTGCGGCGGCCTTCGTCGAGCAACTCTTCCTGAAAGTTCAGGAACAGTTCCGCGGGCAGCACCTCGACTTGCAGGTTCATCAAGTAGCGGATGCCGCGAACGAGTTCACAACGGCCTCCGCGTTCGCCTCGGAAGGGATGCGTTAGCCGATCACCGGTTTGGGGCAGTTCCTGCTGGCGGGTGGCGGTGACCTCGGCGAGGTGCGTGCAGCCATCGGACCAGGACAGGACGTGGCCTGTCGCTGTGATGCGTACGGTGAGGCGGTAGCCATCGCGTTCGACCTGACGGAGGGCGAGCGTGTCGAAGAATTCGGGATGAACCGGCCGATCGTAGAGTCGGAAGAGAAGATCCTCGACTCGCGGCCTGGTGATGGGAGCCCACATACCACGATCCTGATGCCTGGAGCGACACCGGGATTATACCGTGAAAGGGTGGTGGGAGCGGAAGACGAAAAAAGCGGAAGGAGCCAGTGCTCCCCCCGCCTCGAAGACGATCACGATCGAGTCGTGGATCACGTCTTCATAGGATTCGCAGGTGCGGCCGGCGCGGCCGGTGCAACCGGAACTTCGACGCCACAGCCGCTGCAGCCGGCCGGAACGCCGGAGCATCCCGAGCAGCCCGTGCTGTGACGGTGCTTACGGAAGAAGCCGCCATGCTTGCTGCCGCCGCAGCCCGTGGACTCGACGACCACGCCGCAGCAGCCCGTAGGGGCCAGATCAGCGCCGGTGCAGCCAGTGCAACCGCTGCTGTGCTTGGCCTTCAGGCGTGCGAAGAGACCCACCTTGCCGCCGCAGCAGCCCGTGGACTCGACGACCACGCCGCAACAACCGCTGCAGCCTTCGCTCTTGTGACCGAAAGAAGCCACATCGCCCGAACCCGTCATCGCCATCATCAGAACCATGCTGTACATCGATCGACCTCCCAATCCGTGTGTTGTGGAGAAACCCCGTTGGACCCACCCCTGTCCTGACCGAGATCCCCCGACTCGCTCCACCGTCCTAGGTGGTAAGCGGGGCAACTTTGGCAAGACGCACGCTTTTTAAGGCGTGTGTTCAAGATCGTAGAGGTCGCCCTAAATCGCGTCAATAGTAAGCGGGGCAATATGGATGGGATCAAGAGGTCTGGGCGATCCGGATGGAACATGCCCTACATTCGTTACTGCGGGATTCATGATGATGGATGGGTGATTTTGCCGCGGGTTCTATCGGTCGGCGGGGTCACCGGGGGAACGCGGGATGGCGAGCGGAGGAATGACCGAGGTCGGGGCCTTTTTTTTGCCAGTCCCGCTGTGCCATCGGTTATGGTGAAGGCAGCGACAAGTGACGAGTCGCGGTGAAGAGTCACGACAGAGAAGCGGGGAAGCGCAAAGCGACCGGCCCGAGCGATGAACTCGCATCCGGAAGGTTTCCCCCTCCGTTTCAGGGGGCCGTCATGGACCGGGACGCCGTGGTTGCGGTCACGCCGCAATTTGAAGAGTTGGTACCGCCGCCGAGCCTCTCTTACGCCTCGCAGATCTCGTATCTCGCTCTGGGCCTGGTGGCCGTGGCCGCGATGCTGGGGTGGCTTGGCGGGGCGGACTGGCTGAACACGATTCGCCTGTGGTGCGTCGGCCTGGGGACGGTCGCCGCGGGGTACGCCGTGTCGTTGCGGCCGAGCTCGCCGAAGCTCTGGCTGATGGGCGCGGGCGCGTTCCTTCTCGCCGGGGGGCTGCCTGGGGTCAGTTTCTCTGGCCTGCCGGAATCGTGGGACTCTGCTCAGTTCATGTTCCGCGTCCTCGCCGGAGTCGCCGTGTTCGCCGCCGGGTTAGCGGCCCTGACGTACAACTGGCGGCTGCGGGTCGCCTCGGTGTGCATCCTCTTCCATTTCTTCGGCATCTTCCTCGCGACGACGAGCCCGACCACGCACGGTACGAACGCGTACTGGGTGACGGAGCAACTCTTCAACAAGGTCTTCATTCATTACCTTCAGTTCGTCTACCTTCGCAATGCGTACCACTTCTATTCGCCGGAGCCGGGCCCCGCGAGCCTGCTGCTGTTCCTGATCAAGACGGAAGTGGGGACGGAAGAGGTGAATGGCCGCATGGTGCCGAAGTACGAGCGTCGCTGGGTGATCCTGCCGCGAAGGCCGCACGATATCAAGGATCCGTTGGGGGTGTCGTACTTCCGGCGACTGTCGCTGACGGAGCAGGTGGCCGCCCCGGGGAACGCCGCCATCACGGCCGAGTCGAGTGAAATCCGCCGCCGCCGGAGCATGGCGTTTTTCGAGGAGTCACGTGGCGCCGGGCGAGTGATCGAGGAACGCATCCCGTTGAATCCCTTCGAGCCGGCGGAGGCCCAGTACCGCATTCCGTCCCCCTTCACGTCGCGATACTTGCTGCCCTCGTATGCCCAGAACGTGATTTACGAAGAGTCGCCCAATCCCGAGACGATGAAGAAGACCACGGTGATGATCTACCAGCTTGTGCACCGGACGATGAACGTGCTCGAGGCCCGCAACTCCTTCAATGCGCACCCGTATGCACCCTCCACGTATCGCGCGTATTACCTGGGCGAGTACGACGTGTTTGGGAACCTTGTGAATCCGAAGGAACCGATGTTGTACTGGAACGTGCCTGTGTATCCGAAGCAGCCAGGGCAGTTCAGCGATCCGAATCCGGACAAGTTCGAGGACTATCTCTCGCGCCACGCCGGGCTGAAATTCGACTGGGGTAGCCTGCGATAAGAGGTCCTCTTTCAACACTGAAGTTACCTCTCGGGACTGTGGCACTGGCGTCCCGCCGGTGCCTGGAATCTTGCACCGGCGAGGCGCCGGTGCCACAGTCCCGGGTTGTTTTGAAACCACTTCTAAGCGGAGAGGTGAGTGAAGGAAAGTCATTGCCGAGTCAACGACTTCGCCACTCGATCAGGAGATGAGCATGAGCATGACGCCCTCAACCGGGGACCGTTCGTTCCGCCAGCGCTGGAGCGACTTCTGGTTCGCACCCTCCGATCCGACGATGCTCGGCTTCATGCGTATCGTGGCCGGGATGCTCGTGCTGTATCTGCATCTCAGCTACACCATGGACCTGTACCGCTTCTTTGGGCGGTACGGCTTCTGGGGTCAGGATTACATCAATCGTGAGCGGAAGGAATATCCCTGGCCGCTGGAGGGCTTCTTCTCGTGGGATGAACGCGCGGACGGGGTGAGCGAATCGGCGATGGCTCGCGTGCCGGAATACCCGCACCGCAAGAAGGCGGTGATGGACTTCATCCGCAACCTGCCGACGGACCCCGCCCCGCGGCGAGCGAGCTTGCGTTACCTGGATCGACTGATTCAATCGCAGAGCGTCGATGGCGCCCGAGTCGGCTTGCAATGGCTGCTCCAACTGCCCGAGGCGAGCGATCTTCGCGAAGCCCGGCTCAAGAAGATAATCGACGACCCGTCGCCCAACGCCGAGGCTCGGCTGGCGGGGGTGCTTCCGGTGCCACAGTTCATCGCGGAGTTGCCGGCGGTGGGCCCCAACAGCCGGACGGCCGTCGTCGACGAGATCCGTGCGCTTCTGTCCGTGCTGCCGCCGACGGGAACGATCGACGACAATCCGCAGATGTATGTTCTCAATCACCTGCGAGACATGGACCTCGATCACTTTCGGGCGTTCAACGAATTCATCATCGGCTTACCGGACGATGCCAACCAGCGGCGTGAACTGATTGATTACCTCGAGTACTGGAACATCGATCGCCGCAGAGTCTCGCGCGTGGGGCACGGGATCTTCTCGATCTGGTTCCACGTCTCCGACCGCAACACCATGCTCATGGTGCATTCGGGCATCCTTGTCATCATGGCTCTCTTCGCGGCCGGGGCGTTCACCCGTGTCACCTCCGTGCTCACCTGGCTGGCGGCACTGTGCTACATCCACCGCTCGCAACAAGTGCTCTTCGGCATGGACACGATGATGAGCATCCTGCTCTTCTACCTGATGATCGGCAACAGTGGTGCGGCCCTCTCCATTGATCGCTGGCGGCAGAAACGTCGCGCGATCCAGGCCAGCCTCGCACGCTGCGGTAAGATCGACGAACCGACGCGAGCCTTCCTGGCGGCCCCGCCGCCGTCGGTCTCGGCCGGCTTCGCCCTGCGGCTGTTCCAGGTGCATTTCTGCTTCGTCTACATGGCCTCGGGGCTCTCCAAGCTCAAGGGAGCCGCCTGGTGGAACGGCAATGCGATCTGGGATGTGATGGTGAACCCGGAGTTCACGCTGCTTCGCTATCCGTGGTATGAGTGGGCCGTCCGCCAACTCGCGGACACGAAGCCGGTTTATTACACCTTCATCACGCTGGGTGCCTGGTTCACTCTGTTCCTGGAGATCGCGTTCCCTTTCCTCGTCTGGACACGCTGGCGAGTTTGGATGGTGCTATGCGGTCTTGTTCTGCACGCAGGCATCGGCATCTTGATGGGGCTGAATCTCTTCGAACTGATGATGATGGTGATGCTGCTCGCGTACCTTCCCGGCTGGGTTGTCCGCGAATGGCTTGGCAATGAGTCGCGATGAGTTGCGAAAGGGATGAAAGAGGTGGAGGAGAGTTAAACCTCCTCCACCGCGACCGCGGCGGTGAAGCGGGGCGCAGGCGTCCAGGTCGTCAGCGACCAGCGGCACTCGCCGATCGTGGCGTGCCGTGAGCCAAGTACGGTTGGCGGGCGAATCGGATCCAGATCGACATCGAAGCTTTGCAGCGACTCGATGCTCGCACCGGCGGCCTTGATCACCGCCTCCTTGCAGGTCCAGCCCCGGAAGAACGCCTCCTGTCGGAGTTCCGGATTCAAGCGGCGATAGGCCTCACATTCCGAGGTCGAGAAGAATCGTTCCACAAGCCCCGCAGCGTTCGGCACTTCGCGGACTCGCTCCAGATCCACGCCGACACGCCGAGGTGCGATCGCAATCAGGGCGAGATCCTCCGTGTGCGTCAGGTTGAAGCGCAGATCCTCACCCAGCAACCTCGGCTTGCCGGAGAGTTCGTACCCGATCGGTACGTCTTGCGGGGGGAGGCCGAGATACTCGCCGAGCAATCGGCGGAGGCACCCTCGCCCCGTGATGAATTGCTCACGAACCCGGCCCGCACGATAGCGGTTGGCGCGAGCCTGCTCCTCGGCCGTAAGAAGCGCAAGAAGTTCCTCCTGATTCGCGGGAGGCATGCCAAGAGGCACGGACCAGACGTGGACATCCCTCGCCGCCAGCGGCGGTGGAGCAGGGCGAGAAGAGCAAGGGAGAATCACGAGGTTCATGGCAAGGAGAGTTTACACATCGGATTGGGCTTGTCCCCGGGTCGCGAAGAGATTAAAGCCGCCTGCCATGCATACCCTGCTTCACGTTCTGGCGTTCTCGGCGCTGGCGTCGCCCACCGCTCCCACCGCACTACAGTGTGCCGAGCCGACCGCGTCCAAGGGGGATGTGAAAGGCGGGCCGCCGCTCGTCCATGTCTTCGAGCTTCGAAATGCGACGGGGGACCGCGTGACCATCACCGGTATCGAAACGAGTTGCGGCTGCCTGAGGCAGAATCTCTCCGCGACGGTGCTCTCCGCCGGTGAGATCACGAAACTCACCGTTGAGGTGAATACGCTCACGCAACCGGAGGGCCCGAATCAATGGCCGATCCGCGTTCGCTATCGCCGTGATCTTCCGAACGCACCGGGCGAGTTCGGCGAAGTCGCGATGGTGATCACGGCGAAGATCGTTCGCGAACTCACGCTGATGCCGCCACAGATCGCCATCTCCGCGACGGGCGAAGTGGTGCGAACGCTCACCCTCTCGGATCGCCGTGAGAAGCCACTGACGCTGATTCGCGCAGAGTCCACGAGCCCTTTTCTGTCGGCCAGGATCGAAGCACGCCATGGGCCCGAAACGAAAGTGACGCTCACTCTGGCCGGGGAGGCTGCACCGGGCGTGCGCGATGAAACCGTGGTGCTTTATTCGGACGATCCCGCCTATCCCGAGTTTCGGGTGCCGGTCCGCGTGCAGAAGCGGGCCCTCAGCGGTGCGATGGCCGTGCCCGAGGAGGTGGTGCTCCGCTTCGCTGCGAACGAACCCGCTGCGTCGGCTCTCGTGCAGGTGCGCAGCCCTGATGGGAAAGAGGTCGCCATTGCGAAGGTGGAAAGCGATCATCCCGCGTTGACGGCGAAGTGGTCCTCCTCTCGTGGCCCGATCGCCACGATCCGCGTGACGGCAGCGGCCCCGACTTCGACCTCGGAAAGCAAGGGTCGCGTGGATCTTCGCGTGCATTTGGCCGAGCCCGCCGGGCAGGTCCTGGTGCTGCCGGTGTCGTGGACTTCGCGTTAGCCGCCGGGCACGACTCGCTGCGATCCGCAGTTGACCTCGCGTCTCTCCGGCCTTACTTTGACGGATATTCCTCTCCGGGCATCCTAGTATTCTCGCCAGGTGGTGCAACGCGTGGGGCGACGATCGATCGATGATTCCGAACCACAGCGGCTCTCGCGGGCGGCGGCCCATCGACTGAGCCTCTATCTCCGCTGCCTGGCGGCTTGGCCCGCCGATGGCGGCAAAATCTCGAGCGGCCAGATCGCGGACTCTGTTGGAGTCAACGATGCCCAGGTGCGCCGCGATCTGGCGGCCCTCGGCAACCTTGGTCAGCGCGGCATCGGCTACGAGGCCCGCGACCTCATCCTCGCGATTCGCCAGACCCTCGGCATCGATCGCACCTGGCGAGCCGTCCTTGTCGGCGTGGGCAACCTCGCTCGCGCTCTGCTTCGCTACCAGGGATTTCGAGCCCAGGGGTTTGACATCGTCGGCCTCTTCGACAGTGATGAAAAGAAGATCGGCCAGGTGATCGAAGGCCTCACCGTCGAGCCCCTTGAGAAACTGGCAGCACGAGTCGCCTCGCAGAAAGCGGAACTCGGCGTGCTCACCGTTCCTGCCGCGGCGGCTCAGGTCGTCGCGGAGTCGCTGGCGAAAGCTGGAATTCGCGGGATTCTCAACTTCGCTCCGCAGCTCTTGCGCTTGCCAGGGGAGATCAAGATCGTCTCCGTCGATCTCGCCATTCAGCTCGAACAGCTGGCCTTCCAGGTCCAGTTCCCCGAAGCAACTCGCCATGGCGATCCTATACGCGACGATCTCGCTTCTCCAGGTGTTGAGACCGACGCCCCGTAATTCAATCGATCGCTTGGCCGTTTGTGTCGATTGACCGAAATATGGTTCTCGCTCTCCGCCGCGTTACTTGATATGATTCTTCACGTGCCAGTATCTTCACGTCTTTGATTGGGGTCGGAGAAGGCCATGTCAGATTCCTATGAGCATGGGGAGCCACCGATCCCGATCCCAAGCGATCCGTCAGGTCGCGTGCGAGTGAGAAAAAAGGTCCGCGTCCGCACGTCGGAAGCCCAGAAGCACGGCTGGGTTCGCAATCGAGATCAACTCTTACGATCGCTGCTCTTCATTTGCGTCGGCCTCGGCGGATTGGCGATGATTTGGATGGGGTTGCGGACGTTCGTGCGCGAGCCGGGTATGCCTTAGGGGACATGTCTGTTGCGGAGCCCCAAGGCCATTTCAAGGAGCAGCGTCTGAACGTGCAGGAAAGTCGAATGTCGCGTCGAGTGCCAGTGATTGGCCTCGTGGGAAGCATCGGTGCCGGGAAGAGCGCCGTGGCCGAGGCTTTTGCGGCGCGAGGCGGCTGGGTGATCGATGGCGATCGACTGGGCCACGAAGCACTGGAGCAACCGGACATTCGCTCGCGAATTCTGCAACGGTGGGGTACACAAGGGACTCAGGCCTCGCTTCTGAGACCGGATGGCCGACTCGATCGTCGATCGCTTGCGAAGATTGTCTTCACAAACTCGGCAGAGCTTCGTGCCCTGGAATCGATGGTTTTCCCGCAGATCACGTCTCGTATTCAGGACGAAATCGCCGCCGCGCAAGCGGACCCTGATGTGCCGTTCGTGATCTTGGATGCCGCTGTGATGCTGGAAGCGGGATGGAACGGCGTTTGCGATCATCTGTTGTATGTGGACGCCCCACGATCGCTGAGACTGACTCGGCTTGCGACTCGAAGCGGCTGGACGGAGGCCGATCTCACAGCCCGCGAGGCCTCGCAGATGTCGGCCGAAGAGAAGCGAGCGAGAGCCGATCGGGTGCTGATGAACGATGCAAGCCGTGAGGAACTTCAGATACGAGTCGATCGATTGTTACAGGATTGGAAGATTGGTTGGGAAGAAAAACTTGGGGGGGAGGTAATCATCCCCCCTGAAATCAGGTAGATTAAACGGTATCAAGAATCGTAGTAGGACTCGGGCAGACCCATCTCGATTGGCGAAGCTGGACGTTCTGAGCCATCAGTGCAGTTTTCGACGTTCACGGGCCGTCATTCGTCGGCCCCGTCGGAAGCCGGAACGTCAGGGGCGGAAGGATTCCGGCCGACGACAGCACCGCCTCTGCCCATCGGAGGATTGTCTGATGGCCGACTCGCAAAAGCCGGAATTGAAGCCCGCCCGGTCGACCCGCACCACGAAATCTCGCACCCGCCAGGATGAGACAACGGTCACCGAGAAGGACGACTCGTTTGGCGCTGGCCTCGTTGACGACATCCCGTCGGAAACCGCTCCCGTCACGGAACCCGCCTCGGTTCGCGAATCGCCGAAGACGGAAGTGCAGGAAAGCTCGCCGCCGGAACCGCCCAGGAGCGAAGTCCCCGCTCCGCCAGCGGCACGGCCTCGCGTCGAGGCTCCGCCGCCGCAGGCCGAGCCGACGCCACGTGCCGAGCCTCCTCATAAGGAGACTCCGCGCGCGGTGACTCCTCGTGCCGAACCGCCGGCTCGGAGCGGGGCACCACGCGGGCAGCAGCCTTCCCGTGGCGAAGCGCCAATGCGTCGCCCCGGCCCGCCACCCGAGCAGTTTGAATCCGGGTTCGATGCCGAGACCAACTCCCGTTACGAGGAGATCAAGCGCGGCAATACGTACATCACTGAACTTCAGCACATGACGATTGCCCAGTTGCAGACTGCGGCCAAGGACGAGAAGTTGCCGAAGGAAGAGGTTCAGGGCCTCAAGAAGCAAGACCTGATCTTCCGCATCCTCAAGGAGCGCGTGAAGGCCAACGGCCTGATGTTCGGCGAGGGCACGCTCGAAGTTCTCCCGGACGGCTTCGGGTTCCTCCGCAGCCCGGACTACAACTACCTTCCCTGCCCGGACGATATTTACATCTCGCCGAGCCAGATCCGCCGCTTCGGCCTGCGCACCGGCTCGATCGTCGCCGGGCAGATTCGCCCGCCGAAGGAGAACGAGCGTTACTTCGCCCTGCTCCGCGTCGAGGCCGTCAATTATTGCGAGCCGGACCTGCTGTCGCAGAAGGTCGTGTTCGACGACCTCACGCCGATGCATCCGGACAAACGACTCAGACTCGAGACGACGCCGGACGAGCTGAACATGCGGGTGATGGATCTCGTCACGCCCATCGGCAAGGGCCAGCGCGGCCTGATCGTCGCCCCGCCGCGGACCGGCAAGACGGTGCTCTTGCAGAAGATGGCGAACGCCATCATCCATAACCACCCGGAATGCTATGTGATCGTGCTGCTCATCGACGAGCGGCCCGAGGAAGTGACCGACATGAGCCGCACCGTCATCGGCCGCAAGGTCGAGGTGGTGAGCAGCACCTTCGACGAGGCTCCCGAACGGCATGTCCAGGTCAGCGAGATGGTCATCGAAAAGGCCAAACGCCTGGTCGAATACGGCATCGATGTCGTCATCCTGCTGGACTCGATCACACGGCTGGCCCGTGCGTACAACACCGTCTCGCCTGGTTCCGGCAAGCTGCTCTCGGGCGGCCTCGATGCGACGGCGCTTTTCAAGCCGAAGCGATTCTTCGGCGCCGCCCGCAACGTCGAGGAAGGCGGCTCGCTCACGATCCTGGCCACCGCGCTCGTGGATACCGGCAGCAAGATGGACGACGTGATCTTCGAGGAGTTCAAGGGCACCGGCAACATGGAAGTGCTGCTCGATCGCCGCATGGTCGATCGCCGCATGTACCCCGCGATCGACATCAACCGCAGCGGCACCCGCAAGGAGGAACTCCTCCGCGACCCCGAAGAACTACGGCTTGTCTATGTGCTCCACAAGGTGATCTCGGACATGAACACCGTGGAAGGCATGGAACTGCTGCTGAAGCAGATGGGCAAGCACAAGACCAACGCCGAGTTCCTGATGGGCATGAACTTGATGTGAGCCAACCGTGCCGATCCACAACTGGAAGAATGCGCCGCCAGGATTATTCCACCACTTCCATCAGCAGTGGACGGGGGAACTCTGTCGTAAGTTGAACAAGGGAATTCTTCCCCCCGATTATTTCGCACTGATTGAGCAAAAGGCGATTGGCGTTGAACTGGATGTCATGACTCTCAAGGGCTTCTCGGGATCTTCGCGTCCCTCGGATTGTGGTTCATCCGGCGGAATCGCTCTTGCCGACGTTCGACCCAAGGTCTTTGACTCCACGCAGGCCGCCGATCAGGCCTCATATGCTCGCAAGGCGAATCGGGTGACAGTCCGGAATGCTGAGGGCGATCTTGTCGCGGTTATCGAACTTGTCTCGCCTGGAAACAAGCACGACAAGTACGCGTTTCAGAAGTTCATCGAGAAGGCGGTCGAATTTCTACTTCAGGTTGTCAAACTTTTGATCGTGGACCTGTTTCCGCCCACACGTCGTGATCCACAGGGTATTCACAAGGCCATCTGGGACGAAATCGACTTCAAGCGCTTCAAGCTCCCTGTCCGCAAGCCGCTGACAGTCGCCTCCTACAATGGAACTCCGGCCCTTGTCGCGTTTGTGGAGCCTCTTGCAGTCGGCGATGAGATCCCGGAGATGCCGATTTTTCACGATTCCGAACGGTACGTCCATGCCCCGCTCGAAGCAACCTACAATCAAGCCTGGGGCGATTGTCCGGCGCAGATGAAGCCCAAGATTCCCACCTGATCATCCTCATTCCACGGTTCGCTCATGATCTACGAAGGCGATTTCTCCTCCCCCGCGGGCCGGTTTGCGATCGTTGCGGCACGGTTCAACTCACTCGTGGTCGATGCGCTCACCAGCGGCGCGATCGATGCGCTTCACCGCCACGGCGTCGGGGATGAGCGCATCGACATCGTTCGCGTGCCGGGCTCGTTCGAGATTCCGCCGATCGCGAAGCGGCTCGGCCGCAGCGGCCAGTTCGCGGCCGTGATCTGCCTGGGCTGCATCATTCGCGGCGATACGGACCACTACGACCACGTCGCCGGGGCTGCCACCAGCGGGATCGCGAACGCGGGCCTCGACTCCACCGTGCCGGTGATCTTTGGGGTGCTCACCTGCGAGAACCTCGAACAGGCGATGCATCGTGCCGGGGCGAAAGCCGGCAACAAGGGCTTCGAGGCCGCAGTCGCTGCCATCGAGATGGTGAACCTGCTGAAGACGCTGCCCGGCGCTTGAAGAACCGGCCCGTTTCCGTAACGTTGGAGCGGCCGAACGGCTCGACCTTCCCACCGTTTTCACCCTCTTCCCAGGTGTCTCATGCGTCTGCTCCCCTGCGTTGCGTTGCTCCTCTTCGTCACGGCACTCAGTGCTGCCGACTCCACCTCACTTTTCAACGGCAAGGACTTCACCGGTTGGAAGACGAAGCCCACCAAGAAGGATGCCACGGCGGAATCGCTGGAGGGCAAGACCGAGGCTTACAAGGGCCGTTTCAAGATTGAGGAAGGTGCCCTTGTCATCGATGCCAAGGTCAAGGGCGATGCCTGGATCGAATCCGCGACACCGATTGAAGGCGATGCGACGATCCGCTTCGAGTTCAATCCCGGCCCGACCTGCAACAACGACACCATGTTCCGAGGGATCAAGTTCGACCTGAAAAAGCAGGACATCAAGAACTTGAAAGACAACGAATGGAACGCCTTCGAGATCATCGTGAAGGGCGACAAGGCCGAGTACAAGTGCAACGGCGAATCGATCAAGACGCTGTCCACGAAGGAAACGAAGTCCGGATTCGCGTTGCGTGCCGAGTTCGGTACGATCAAGGTTCGGAAGATCGAGGTCGCGCGAGCCCCGTGATGATGCGAATCCTGAGCCGCGGCGTTTCGCTCTCTCGCCTTCGCGGGGTGGGAACGCTGTTGTTCACGCTAGGGGTTGCCTCGGCTGGCCATGCCGCGGAGGCACCCTGGCTGGGCGAGAAGGTTTTCGCTCGTCGGCCAGGGGCGACGATCATTTACGTCGACGGCCAGCCGACCACTCTGCTTTACCTCGATTACACCGTGGTCGAGGAAGATCGCACGCATCTTAAACTCCGCCTCACCGTCAACGGCGAAACCAAACTCGGCCGGATCGCGAAGAGCGATGTGCTGCGAACGGCGGAGGCACCCGAGTATTACACGAAGGTTCTCGCGGCCACGCCCAAGAACGACGGTGCTCACATCCAGCGTGGCTGGGCCCATCATTTGCTCGACCAGGCGGCGGAGGCCCGGGCGGACTATGACAAGGCCGTGGCTGCGAAGCCGAAGACGTGGTTCGTGTGGAACAACCGTGGCATCATCCGCATCGAGGCCGGGGACTATGCCGGGGCCCTGACGGATATCGAGGAGGCGGCCAAACTCCATCCGAAGTCGCCGCTGCCGGTGTACAACCGTGGGCTGATTCGCCTTCGTCAGAAGGATGTTTCGCAAGCGATCAAGGAGTTTGAAGCCGCGATCATGATCGATCCGAACTACACGGTGGCGTTCCTTGATCGTGGGGCGGCCCACGAACTTCAGGGCTCGCTCGAACTGGCTCGCGCGGATTACGAGAAGGCCTGCGAACTCGATCCGCGAAACTCGACAGGCTGGTCTCGCCTGGCGTGGCTGCTGGCGGCTCATCCGCTGGCCGAGATGCGCGATGGCGGGAACGCGGTCGGTCTCGCGAAGCTTGGCTGCGAACTGAGTCGCTGGAAGGACGCCGAGGGCCTCGCGATCCTGGCGGCGGCGTATGCGGAGGTGGGGAAATTCGACGCCGCGATGAAGTGGCAGCAGAAGGCGCTCGAAGATGCGAAGTATCGCCGCACACAGGGTGAAGTGGGGGCAGCGGTGCTGGAAAGCTATCGACAGAAGAAGCCGGTGCGGATCGTCGTTCCCGATCCGTGATGGCTGACTCCGCGGATTACAACTGTGGGTTCAGGCCCGTGCGGGATCGTCCGAAATCGAAAACTCCGATCCGGGTTTCTGGCTTCCCTCCGGCAAGTCGCTATAGTTTCCGGACACCCTCAAGGACCAAAATGTAGGATGTTCCGATATGCCACAGACACTTCCTCGCGTCGCTGCCGTGCTTCTTGCCTGCTCGATGGTCGCCGTGGCCTCGGCTCAAAAGCCGACGGATAAGGCGAAGCCCCTCGCGATCAAGGACATCATGCTGGCGACGCACACCAAGACGGGGCCGTTGAACAAGGTGGGCCAGGCAGTGAAGGGCGGACGCTGGGACGAGGCCGCGCCGCTGGCCGTGGCACTGGTGAAAGCCGGCGACGACCTCGCGAAGGCGAAAGCCCCCGCCAAGGGCAGCGCTGCCTCGTGGGCGAAACTGGTGGAGCAGTATCAGACCGACACGAAAGCCATTGTGGCAGCCATCGCAAATAAGGACGTCAAGGACTTCAAGGACGCCCTGGACACGCTGAATTCTTCCTGCCGGACATGCCACACGACACATAAATGATCGAGATCCAAGTGTAGAATCTTCGGGCCGCGAGTGCGAGGCCACTCGTGATCCCGCTGAAAGTTGTTCATGGTCCGACGGTGGACGTCGGCCATTGTTTCGGTTGGTCAACCCCTAGCGAGGTCGTTCTCGATGGTCCGAAAAACTCTGCGAATCGCGGCCCTGGCTGTCATCACGGCGGGGATTGTCGTCATCGCTTCCAGCGCGTCGAAGGCCGCCGCGGCGGCTGGCATCGAAGAGATCATGAAGAAGAGCTTTAACAAGAAGGTCGGCGTGTTCCCAAAGATCGGCCCGGCGGTGAAGGAAGGCAAGTGGGAGGACGCCCAGAAGTACGCCAAGACGCTCGCCGAGGGCGGCGCGGCCCTGCCGGCCACGACGTGCCCGCAAGGCGATGCCAAGTCGTGGGAGAAACTGACCAAGAAGTTCGCCGTCGAAACGAAGGCCGTGGCCGACGCCACCGCCCAGAAGGATGCCACGGCGGTCGAAGCGGCCCTGAAGGCGTTGAACGCCTCCTGCAAGGCCTGCCACGACGCTCACCGCAACTAATGACCTGATTAAGGCTCACGCAGGGTCTCGGATCGCATCTGTTCTTGAATTCGCAGCCCACTTGCAATCGCGAGTGGGCTCTTTTCTTTTCTCGCCTCGCGCCGTTCCTCAGGACACCTGCTTGCGGAAAAGGATCGCGGCAAGGCCGATAACACCGACCGCCATCGCGATCAGCACCAGGGTGTTAAGCCACAGTTCGCTCCAGCCGGCGCCGCGGAGGATCACGCCGCGAGCCGCGTCGATCATCCAGGTCGTGGGAAGCATCTTCGACACGGGCTGCAGCACCACGGGCATCGATTCCACCGGGAAGATGTACCCGGAGAGGAACACGCTTGGCAGCACGCTTCCGATCACTTTTTGGCTCGCCTCGTCGCGCGTCCTGGACTTCGTCGACGCCAGCAATCCGATGCCCAGGGCCGCGATCACGAAGGGGAGCATGATCGCCAGGAGCGTGAGCGTGCTTCCCGCCACCGGCACGTCGAAGACGATCCGCATGAGCGTGAGGATGGTCAGGAACTGCACGAACGACAGCACGAGGTAAGGCACCAGTTTCCCCACCATCAACTCTCCCGGCCGCACTGGCGTCATGAACAGTTGCTCGAGCGTGCCCATCTCCTTCTCGCGGACGATCGCATTCGCCGTCAGCATCGATCCCATCATCTGGCACAGGAAGACCATCAACCCAGGGATGAAGAAGTTCGCGGAGCGTGTGTCCGGATTGAAGAGCACTCGCGGGCGGAACTCGATCGGCAGCGCGCGATCCTTGAGGACCACATCCAGCGACTGCTTCAACGCGATCCCGTTGCTGACGTTCAGAGCCGTCGAGGCCACGCTCGATTCGGAGCCATCGACGAGCACAAGCACTTGGGCCGTCTGCCCCGCGTCCAGGCGGCGCGAGTAGTCCTCCGGAATCTTGATCGCGACGTGAGCCTTCCCGGCCACGATGGCGTGCTGAAGATCCGCGTCGGTGAAGACCATCCTTGGCAGCACGTCGAAGTCGTCGGAGTTCTCAAACGCCTGCAGCAGGGCCCGGCTTTCCTGGGTGTTGGCAGCGTCATACACCACCGTGCGGATATGGCGGACGTTCGTGTCGATCGCGTAACCGAGCATGAAGAGTTCAAGCACGGGGATCGCGAGGGCGAAAAACATGGTCCCCGGATCCCGCAGCATGTGCAGGAACTCCTTGCGAGCAACCGAGGACGTGCGGCGGAACGTGGTGGCGAAGGACAAACGATTCTCTCGACTTGGACGCGGGCGATGGAGAAGGTCTTCTTACGGTTTCCCCTTCTCGTAGGTCCCAATCATTTCCGTCTGTTCGAGAATGTGCCCGCCCATCGCTTTCAGCAACGCCGCCTTCGTGGGGGTTTGCAAGTCCGGCAGGATGGCATCGAGTGCGAAGAGTTTGAAGAAGTAACGATGCCGACCGATCGGCGGGCAGGGGCCGCCATAACCGGTACGGGTCCAGTCGTTGGTGCCTTCAAGCGTGCCCGCGGGGAGCGTCTTCACCGCCTCGGCCAGTTGCGTGGTCGTGGCGGGAAGATTGTAAAGCACCCAGTGAACCCACACGCGTTTCGGAGCCTTCGGGTCCGGCGCATCCGGATCCTCCACGATCAGCACGAACGACTTCGTGGCCGTCGGCGCGCCAACCCACGCGAGCGGCGGCGGGAGATCGCTGCCCTCGCAGGTGTACTTGGCGGGAATCGAGGCCCCGGCGGCAAAGGCGGCGGAAGCGATCGTGAACGGCATCTGGGTCTCTCCGAGGCGGTTACGAACCGGGCTTCACCACGATTTTACCCGAAAGCGTTCCCGCCTTGTTCAGCGTGTTCGCTTCCTGAAGGCGGTGAGCCTCCGCCGCTTGCGAGAGTGGAAAGGTCTGGCCGATGATCACCTTCAGTTTGCCCTCGGCAAGCCAGCGGTTGATGTCCTCCGCGCACACTCGCTGCTCGGCCGGGGGATAAGTGAACATCGCGAAGCCGTGCAGCGACAGCCCCTTCACGTAGAAGGCCCCGTTCGGAAACTCCGGGCGAGCTTTGCGGCCTGCCATCACGATAATCCGGCCACGGAAGGCCATCAGGTCGAACGTGCGGTCGAAATCGGAGGGGGGCTGGGTCTCGTACCACACGTCCACGCCCTTGCCGCCGGTCGCATCCTTCACGCCCTTCACGATGTCGTCGGTCTTGTAATTGAGCACCACGTCGGCCCCGAGTTCCCTGGCGAGCTTCGCCTTCTCGGTAGAGCCAACGGTCGTGATCACCTTCGCTCCGACAGCCTTGGCCACCTGCACGACGACGGCTCCAACGCCTCCGGTGCCGCCGTTGACGAAGACCCACTCGCCCGCCTTGAGCCTGGCGTTGGAGAACAGGCCGACATGCGCCGTGATCCCCACGAGGGCCGCAGCCGCGGCGGTTTCGTCGGAGACGTTCGCGGGCACCGGATACGCCCAATCCTCGCCCGTGACGAGCCATTCCGCGAAGGACCCCGTGCGGCCTCCCGCCCCTTGATTGCAGCCCCACACGCGATCGCCAACCTGGAATCGCTTGACGCCGGAACCGATCGCATCCACGGTGCCCGCGAAGTCTCGACCCGTGACGAAAGGCAACGGGTTCCCCGCGGCGGCAAGCCCGGCTCGCACGTAAGTATCGATAGGGTTCAGCGAGGCCGCCCCAACCTTCACGCGGATCTCGCCCGCCTTCGGTTCCGGCGTCGGCAGGTCGCCGTGGCGAAGCACTTCGGGCCCGCCGGTCGCTTCAAAGAATGCCGCTTTCATGGAGTCTTCTCCCTGTGAAGTTTGTGAACGCTCCGAGGTGTGTCGTGGAGTAATCTATACGAAGTCGATGAAATGCGGATTGCAAGTGAAGCTCTTGATGCAGATCTCGCCCCCGCCTACCAAATTCGATTCCGCGCGAGATCAATTCATGTCCAGGGGCCCTGAGGGCTGCGTCTTCTGTCGCGACGCTGCCGCTTTTCGTGCCAGAGTCGCTGCACGGCCGATATCCAGCGGGGCCAGAGCGACGAGCAACGCATCGGGTGAAACCGGCTTGACGAGATGGTAGCGAAAGCCCGCCTTCCGCGTTCGCTCGATCGACGCGGCACTATCCTGGGCCGTGAGTGCCACGAAAACGATATGGCAGTTCGGTAGTTGTTCCTGAATTTTGATGGCCAGCTCGTCACCATCCATGCCAGGCATATTCAAATCCAGTAAGCAAGCGTCGGGGCACTCGTTTTCCACAGCCGCCAATGCACTCCAGCCCTCATAACAGGCGAGTGCGTCATAGCCATAAATCGTGAGCAGTGACACAAGGGAATCTGCCGAATCCTTGTTATCATCGACGCAGAGGATCCGAATTGGACGTGTCAATGGGGACATCGTTCGTACCTCTCACAAATCGTGGTGACTCAGGCCGATCCGTTGGCTCCAGGATTCCGAAGCCTGATCTACGTTGGGCCTCGTTGCACCTGAACTGAACGAGGAATGGGTACGGATTTCTCCACCCGGCCCGTTCCTCGTAAGCCGGTCGGGAGTCGCATCCGTCCCGTAGCAGACCGCGTAGCGGAGCAGAGGGCACCATACTGCGCATCCTGATCTCCTGCAAAACCTGGGCCACAAAGCAGGGATTCGATTGACTTCAGTCAATTTATACATTGGACTATCAGCACTGATGTAATCCAAATCGTCTTCTTGATTGCTTCATTCTTAAATGGGGTGAGCCCTGGCTCGAATCACTTCCAGGATGTCAGGAGTTGGCTCAAAGGATCATCGAGAATGTGCTGGCATCGGTGACGTGGTCAGAGTCTTTCGTGGCTTGAGGGTTTGACACAAGTCCTTGGACAGGGGTTGACTCAGTTGGGCCCGAGACTTAGCCTGGATGAGTCACCCACGGGCTCTGCACTTCCCTTGAATTTCGTCGTAAAGCTTGTGTTACTGGCTGCATTCCATCAACCTGGCGAAGTGGATAAGAGCGTTGCACAACATGCCTTCAAAAATCAAACACCTGAGATCCGAGTCGCACGCTTCCATCGGGGAAGTGATTGAACGCCACACGGCGGAGCTGATTGAACGCTGGGCGGAGCGGGCCAAGGAAGAGCAACCGCATGCGGCCCGGGTGCATCATCATGTCCTGCTCGACCACATGGCGGGCTTGCTGGCGCAGCTCGGCCGCTCCTTGCGAACGGCCGGAGATGAATCAAACGAGTTTCAACGCCAGGCGAGCGAGCACGGCGATCAACGGTGGGACACGGGCTGGTCCGTGACGGAGGTCGTCCGTGACTATCAGATTCTTCGCATCGTCCTCTGTGAGTCGCTGGAAGCATGGTTGGCCCGCAGCTTCGAGCCTCGTGAAGTCCTCGTCATGAATGCGGCCATCGATGACGCCATCGCTGCGAGTGTGGCCGCCTTCGTGGCCTCGCAGGCTGTGCCCGGAACCGGGACCAACACCAACAAAAACGATGCTCTCGAGCTCCTGTTGAATGTGCTGGGAACCGTCGGCCACGAACTGCGAAATCCGCTGGCCCCGCTTGCGAATTCCCTGGAAATCCTGAGACTTGTGGGCTCCGATCCAACCCGCATCGAGTCCACGCGGCATGTCATGAACCGACAACTGCGCGTTCTCACGCGCTTGGTCGACGACCTGATGGACTTGCCACGCCTCGCCCGCGGCAAGATGTCGCTCCGCCGCGAATGTCTCGACCTGGCCCACCTTGTCCGGACCTCTGCGGAAGACCGCCGCAAGTCCGCGGAATCCCTTGGACTCAAACTGACGGTCGAAGTCCCGGCAGTCCCGGTCTGGATCTTGGGAGACGAGACGCGCCTGATTCAGGTGGTCGGCAATCTGATCGGTAACGCACTCAAGTTCACGGATCGAGGCGGAGCAGTCGCGATTCGTCTCTCCCGGAATGAGACGAAAGAAGGGGTCCTGACCGTGGCTGACACCGGGGTGGGGATCGATTTGGCGGTGCTGCCCAAAGTCTTCGAGGCTTATGTCCAAGCTGACCAATCGCTGGATCGCAGTCGCGGCGGCCTGGGATTAGGGCTCGCGCTCGTGAAGGGAGTGGTGGAACTCCACGGCGGAACGATCACCGCGGCCAGTTCGGGTCTGGGATGTGGGGCGACGTTCACCATCCGCCTTCCGATCCTCGCGGATTCCGAACTCCCCGATCACGGCGACCAGGAATCGCAGACCGTCGCCCCGCACTCTCGAAAAGTGCTGATCATCGAGGACAACCGCGACTCCGCCGAAAGCTTGAAAATGTGCCTTGAGCTGCAAGGCCACATGGTTCAGACTGCGGATTCCGGCCCTTCAGGGCTGGAACAGGCCAAGCTATCCTCTCCGGAAATTGTTATCTGTGACGTGGGCTTGCCCGGTATGGATGGCTATGCGGTGGCTTCGGAACTGCGTCGTTCGGAATCACCACCGCACCTCATTCTCGCCGTCACAGGCCATGGGGCCAGAATAAATTCCGAAGGGGAGCCGGATCACGTTTTTGACCATTACTTCCTCAAACCCGTCGAGCCTGATCGAATTGTCAAACTCCTCTCGGCAGATCTTCCGGCTCCCACGCTGCGTGGGCTGTGAGCACACCACGATCCCTTGCGATCACGCGGACGGGTGTGCCTGGGCCACCGTCGTGGTCTGTTGATCCGCGATCATCACTTCCACCTGGCTCGGCGAGATCACATCGGAAGGTCCTTTGGGTGCCCGGATTCGAAGCACGACCAGGGAGCGATCCGATAACGAGTAGGTTTTGTCATCCGTCCAAGTTTCCGGTGTAACATTCGTTCGGGCAGTATCCAGTACAAGCTCCCATTGTTGATCGTCCTTGTGCAGCGGCAACGTAAAGGGGATCGACTCCCAGTGCGCGTTGAAGAGGACAAGCAACGTATCGCCGTGGATGGGTCGACCACGCTCGTCCTCCTCGCCGATGAGATCGCCCGCCAGCCGCATGCCCAGGCACTTCACGTAGCCGGCGCTCCAGCCTTCGTCGGGAATGTCCTTTCCATCAGGCCCCAGCCAGGAAATATCCTTGATGTTGGTTCCACGAATGGACCTTCCGAGGAAGAAATTGCGTCGCTGAAGAACAGGTTGCGACTTCAAGAGCCTGACGGCAGCCCGCACGAATTCAAAGAACTCACGCTTCTCGGGTGTCATTTCCCAATCGAGCCAGGAGAGTTCATTATCCTGGCAGTAGGTATTATTGTTGCCTCGTTGTGTGTGCCCGAGTTCATCACCCGCAAGAAGCATGGGCACGCCTTGACTCAGGAGCAGGGTCGTGATGAAGTTTTTCCGCTGCCGCACCCGCATGGATTGGATGGCCTTATCCTCCGAGGGGCCTTCAGCACCACAATTCCAGGAGTCGTTACCGTCGCTTCCATCACGATTTCCTTCTTGATTTTCCTCGTTATGCTTCTCGTTATACTGCGTGAGATCGTTCAAGGAGAAGCCATCGTGGCAAGTCACGAAATTGACGGAGGCATAAGGTTTGCGACCACTTCGTTCATAGAGATCGCTTGAGCCCGCCAATCGCGTCGCGAAGGTGCTTGCGGTGCCACCATCGCCTTTCCAGAATCGGCGAACATCGTCGCGGTACTTCCCATTCCATTCCGCCCAACCCGGCGGGAAATTGCCTACCTGATACCCTCCGGGCCCAACGTCCCAGGGCTCTGCAATCAATTTCACCTGAGAGAGAACTGGGTCCTGGTGGATGATGTCAAAGAAGGCACCGAGTTTGTTCACCTCGAACAGTTCACGAGCCAAGGTGGACGCGAGATCGAAGCGGAATCCATCCACATGCATTTCCAGCACCCAGTATCGCAACGAATCCATGATGAGTTGAAGGACCTTGGGATGCTGCATATTCAACGTGTTGCCGCAGCCTGTAAAATCCATGTAGTAGCGAGCGTCCGGTGCGAGCCGATAGTACGCAGCATTATCCACACCCCGGAAGGAAAGGGTTGGCCCTAATTGATTGCCCTCGGCCGTGTGATTGTACACGACGTCGAGAATCACCTCGATGCCGGCGGTGTGTAGGGTCCGCACCATCATTTTGAATTCCTGGACGGCTGCGAGAGAATTCCCGGCTGCGTCATAGGAAAGCTGAGGTGCAAAATAGTTGAGCGTGTTATAACCCCAGTAATTGGCCAACCCCTTCTCAAGCAGATGGCGATCCTGAAGATTTTGCTGCACGGGCAGGAGTTCAACCGCCGTCACGCCCAGATCGACAAGGTGCTGCACGGCGGCTTCGCTGGCGAGCCCCGCATAGGTTCCGCGAAGTTCTTCCGGCACTCCCGGCATACGCATGGTGAACCCCTTGACATGGAGTTCATAGATCAGCGTCTTGTGCCAGGGCGTCCGCGGCGGATGATCCGAACCCCACGTGAACGCAGGGTCGACCACCACGCCGAGAGGGGCGAACGCTGCGCTGTCGCGATCATCGAAAACGAGGTCGTCCTGGCCGATTTTGTAACCGAACACCGCATCGTCCCAGCGAACATCCCGACCCAGCAAACGGGCATAGGGGTCCAGTACAACCTTGTTGGGATTGAAACGATGCCCCTTGGAAGGCTCAAACGGACCGTGGACACGATAGCCGTAATGCTGGCCAGGCAGCGCGTCCGGCAGCGAGCAATGCCAGACCTGATCCGTGTTTTCCTTGAGGCGGATTCGCTGTTTCTCTTGCTTGGCCTCCGGAGAATCAAAGAGACACAGCTCCACGGCCGTGGCATTTTCCGAGAACAGCGCGAAGTTCACGCCAGAGCCATCCCAGTTCGCTCCGAGAGGGTAGGGTCGACCAGGCCATACTCGCATTGTGTTACCTCTGCTTCTCAAGGTGGGGAAATGGCTAGCTCGACAGTGGAGATGCCCCGTGGGCGAGACTTCCGAGGAATCGTTATTCCAGGGCTTTTCGCGAGGGATAACCCCAAGTCAGGACTTCGACATCTCTTGCGTAGTCTAAAAGCAACGCTTGTACCGAACACTTCCGGTCGAAGAACTTCCTGCCAATGACATCAATTCTTCCCAACCACTCTCATTTTACGTCGAGAGGAAGATTGATATGCCAGGAAAATGGAGGTGCCTACGTGAGAGATCGCGAACAATGATGACTCTTCGAAAGACGTGGGCGGTTCGCTCCTCGGAGTCGGTGGACGAAGAGCGAAAAGTGTCGCTGGCGTAACAGGTTGGGAAGGCCGTTCAAGGAGGGGCGAGGTGGCGGTCGCAGGATTACTTCAAAACAATCTCGTTGACGGAACCAGGCTTCACGTCGACCACCACGCCAGACGTCGTGGTGGTGACGTACTTCGCGGGAACATCCTTGCCCGTAGCGACGACCACGTACTTCGAAGGGAGCACGCTTCCCGCGATGCTGAAGCTGCCATCGTCTTTCGTCTTCGCCGAAAACGTTCGAGGCAGCGGCAAATCGAGGCTGACGAAAATCAAGTCGACATCGCCTGCAGGCTTCCCCGCAAGGGTAACCTTTCCTGTCATGCCCAAGCCCGAGGCTCTCGGCATCGGCGACTGCCCCTTCGGAATGGCTGCGTCGGGCGTTTTGATCGCTCCGGACTGCTCCTTGACCGTCGGAGGCTGGCTCTTTGTCGGCGGCTTTGGCTCGCTCCTGGAGGGCGGATTGATCGCCGGGGGCTTTGGCGTCGGCTTCGGTTCCACCTTGGGCGTCGGCATGGGAACAGGCACCGGCTTCGGTTCCACCTTCGGCGTCGGCATGGGAACAGGCACCGGTTTCGGTTCCACCTTGGGCGTCGGCGTCACAGAGCTGCCTGTCTTGAGATACGCTCGCACTTTCTCGATCGTCTCGTGCAGCAGGAACGCCCGACGAGCGACGTCGGCCTCCTTGTCGGAGGCTGCCAGTCCGTCGTCGATGAACTTCTGAGCCTCCGGGCGATGCGCGAGCAACGGCCGCATCGTGCGGAGCGAGCCCTCGTAGATGCGGAAGGTGCCGGCGTAGTCCTTCGATGTGTTGTAAAGGTCCGCACCTTTGTTATGCACATCGCGGAGCGTATCCACCACGAGCTTGTCGAAAGCCTTGGGATCCCGCGGGCCGCCGTCGTCCGCAGCCGCGAGGTTGAGATTCAGCACGAAGGAGAGCATCAGCAGTCCTGCGGGAAGGCGTGACATCATGAGTGTCTCCGAGGGGGTGGGATCTTTTCCATGGAGGAGGGAAAGCTGGGGCCATTTTACGCGGGCCCCTCTCTTCACGCCACTGCGACTGGGAAGCCGATTGGCCTGCCCGCGAGCGAGAGGGCTCACGCCCCAGACTGTAGATTCGAGATTTGGGGTCGACGCGGGTGATTTAACAGATCAGCGGAAGCCTCCGCGAGGAAGACTTCCGCCAGGGATCTTCAGGTCACGAGACTCCGCCTTAAACGGTGGCTTGTTCCTTCCGGACGGGGGCGTTCTTCTTCACCTCGGCTGTACCTTCCCCGAACATCAACAGCAGCGGGCTCGCCACGAAGATCGAGCTATAGGTGCTGATGAGCACGCCCATCACCATGACGAAGGCGAAGAGGTGAATCCCCTCGCCGCCGAAGATGTAAAGCACCAGGGACACGAGGAACACCGTCGTCGAGGTCAGGATCGTTCGGCTCAGCGTCTGGTTCACGCTGTCGTTGATCATCTGAGGGGTGAGCACGGGGCTCTTGCCGCGAACCTCGCGGATACGGGCGAAGTTCACGATGATCTCGTTCACCGAATACCCCACGAGTGTGAGCAACGCGGCGACGGCGGCGAGGTCGATCTTGAAGTCCTCGATGCCCAGGATGTGCATGCCCGGCAGAATCGAGAGGTAATGGCAGGCCGCGATGGCGCCCAGTGTGAAGCAGAGATCGTGGATCAGGCAGAGCACCGCCGCGGTGCCGAAGGTCCAGTTACCGAAGCGGAACCAGAGGTACAGGATGATCGCGATCCAGCTAATCACGATGGCGATGAACGCCTTGGTCCGCGTCTCCGCGGCCAGTTGGCTGTCAAAGGTTTCGAGTCGCTCTGGCACGGGTCGGGAGTCGAACGTCTCCTTGGTCTGCTTGAGAATCTCGTCGAGCGTCTTGATCTCGGCGGCCACCTCGGGCTTGGCTGTCGGCGCCGCAACCGCCGCTTCCGTGAAGGCGAATCCGCCCAGCACGCCACCCGCGCTGACCAGGGTCGTCTTGCGAGTTTCCTGATCGCTCGCGGCCTTGTTCTGTTCCGCGAGGCTGCTGAACTTCGTGTTCTTCGACACATCCAGGTACATCGTCCGGTATCGCAACGCGGTGCTCACCGGCTCGAACTTCTCGTCGAGTAGCGTGAACGGCGTGATCCCGGTGTCGTCGAGGGCTCCCTTGAGGCGGAAGGATCGTTCCAGCAGGGCACTGAGATAGTTCGGCGAGGTCTCCTCGGAGAATTCGATCTTCACACGGGGACCGGTCACGGGGCCGACCGTCATTTTGGCACTGGCCATGAGCGGGTCGCCACCGTCATTGCGGAGCAGGCGGTCGAGGGCCACCTGCACCAGTTCCTTTTCCTTCTCCGTGGTGCGTACGGTGAAGTGCTTGCTCTTACGATCCGGGAAAGCCTCGCCGCTGAGGAACACCTGCTCGACAGACGAGTCCGGCAGATGGCGGGCCCGGGCGGCGACATCCTGATTCATTTCTTCGACCGTGACGCCATCCGGCGAGCCGGAGAGCGACACGAGCACATGCTCGCCGGTGTTGTAAGTGATCTCGTAGATGTACTCATTCACCGCGGCCTTCTTGGACTTGAGATCACCTTCCGCCGGCTCATTCAGCCAGAGGGCGCTCGTCACCTGGAGTTTCTTGTCCTGGTTGTCCATGCTAAGCAGATCGCGGATGCCCGACTTGCCATCGCTGCTCTTGGTCTGGGCCCGTTCCTCGCCATCGCGAAGCTTGCCGCCATAGACGGTGCCACGAGTGAAGTCGACGTTGAGGCTCTTCTCGCCACGATAAAGGAACAGGCCGAGGCCCAGCACCGTGAGGGTCGCAGTGGTGGCGAACATGTAGTAGCGGATCTTCATGAAGTCGAAGTTCGGCCGTTCAAAGAGCCGCATCATCTTCAGTTCGGTGAGCCAGCCCTTCTTCAGCCAGAAGTCGAACATGAGGCGGGTCATGTACAGCGAGGTGAAAAGGCTGATGATCAGGCCCACAGCGAGGCTGATGGCGAAGCCCTTCAACTGGTCGTTGCCGAAAGTGTACAGCACGATCGAGGTAAAGATACTCGTCAAGTGCGTATCGATGATCGTGAGGAAGGCTCGCTCGTAGCCATTGCGGATGGCGGTGGCGAGGTTGGCACCCTTGTTGCGTTCTTCACGAAGGCGTTCATAAATCAGCACGTTGGCGTCGACCGCCATACCGAGCATGAGCACCATGCCGGCGAGGCCGGGCAGCGTGAACGCGGCGTTCACCGCGACCATGAAACCGATGGTGAGCAACAGGTTTGCCAGCAGAGCGACGCAGGCGACCATGCCGGCGAAGCGGTAGTAGACCAGCATGAACGCGAGCACGAACAGGAACGCGAGGCCCACCGAGCGAACACCCTTGCTTACGGTGTCCTGCCCCAGGGTCGGCCCGATGGTGTTTTCACTGACCGGGCGATCGCGAAGCTCGGCGGTGAGGGCACCCGACCGGAGGATCGTGACGAGTCGATTGACCCAGGCGAGATCGAACTTGCCGGTGATCTGGCCCTGGGATTCGATGCGTCCGTTGAGCGTGGGGGCGGAAACGACCTTGTCGTCGAGTACGATCGCGAGGTGCCGAACGGTGTTCGTCTGGTTGTCAGGCTTGTTGCGTTCGGTCATTCGTCCGAAGAGCCGGCCGCCCGCCCCGTTGAAGGTGAAGGAGACCGCGGGATCGCCTTTGCTGTCGGTGCTGGGGCTCGCGGACAGGGTGACGTCGCCCGCCACCTTGACGCTGTCGTAAGGCGAGATTCGGGTGAGAACGTAGTACTCGATCTTCTTGGGATTATGGTCTCCACCCTTGCCGATAGTTTCGAGTCGGGCCATGTCCTCGGCTTCCCTGCGAAGCCCTTCTTCATTGGTGAAGTCTCGGCTGTAAAGGAGCATGCTGGAGGTCTTGTCGCCCCGCTCGCCCACTTGTTGTTGAACGGAGAGGTAGGTCTTCCCGCGATTGGCGGCGAGCTGGGCCCATAAACCGCTGCCCTGCTGGGCATTGCTCAGGCCCAGCGACTGACGCTCTTCGGGACCGAGTTCCACCCACTGGTAGCGAACCTTTTCACTCATGACGTCAAACTCGCCCGTGGGTGCGGGCGGCGCCGTACCCTTGCGGGCTGCCATCTCCACCGCGTCGGACTCGTTGCGGATGATCTGCTCGGCGTCCTTGATGGCTTCCTTGTCGTCCGTATTGTTGGCGAGGATGCGGAACTCGAGCACGCCGACCTGGCGGATCAGGCGCTTCACTTCCTCGATCTCATCCGCGGTCATGTTCGGAAGGATGATTTCGAGACGCGAGCTGCCCATGGATCGAACGGTGACGTTCTTCAAGTCGGCGGGGTCGATTCGACGCTTGATCGCGCCGGCGAGCCGTTGCATCTCGTCGCTGCTGAGCCCGGTGGTGTCGCGTCCGCGCGTTGGGGCTGCGGAGGGATCGTCCGAGGGCCTTTGTGTCTGCTGGCGTTCCTGGGTCCGCTCGAGATTCACCTCGTACACCAGGATTGTGCCGCCCGCGAGATCGATGCCGAGGCGCCGTTCCTTGTAAAAGGTGAAATACATGGCGAGCAGGCAGGGAATGAGGCAGATCAGGAAGCTGCGAAGGAAGTTGCGTTGCATGTCGTTCCGTTCCTATGAGCCCCGTTTCCTGGGGATTCGACCTCGGTCCGCATCAAGAGACGCCGAGCTTGCGGCCTGCCCCGTGCGAACCTGTTTGTGGGAGATTCGATCAAGCTCCGCGCCCGGCAGAGCTACGAGGCGAACCAGGGCCTTACTTGGCCGCCTCGGCTTCGTCCGAACCGAGAACCTGGACCACCAGAGACTTCTTCACCCTCAGCTTGGTGTCTTCCGAGCGGATCACCATCTCATCCTCGGTTTCCTTCAGGCTGACCACGGTGCCGTAGATTCCCGAGGTTGTGAGGACTTTCGCGCCTCGCTTGAGCGATTTGAGCATGGTCTCCTGCTCACGTCGCTGGCGGCGGTTGGCGGGCAGAATCACGATGAAGAAGAACAGGGCCATGAGCCCGATCATCAGGAGCATCGGCGACATCTGCGCCCCGGCCGAGGGTGGGTCCTGTGCCAATAACAGCCACGATGTCATCGCGAAAGTCTCCGGTTCGGTTCAATCGGAACAAGTATCCTAAGAATCGCGATTCCACCGGGCAAGGCAGGCGGCGCGGAAGCTCTCGAACCGGCCTTCCAGGATCGCCTGGCGTGCCCCCTTCATCAGCCTCAGATAATAGGCGATGTTGTGCAAGCTCAGTAGCGTGGGGCCGAGCATCTCGTCCGCCGCGAACAAATGATGCAGGTACGCCCGTGAGAACTGCTGGCAGGTCTCGCAGTTGCAATCGGACTCCAGCGGCGCGGGATCTCGCCGATACTTCGCATTCCGCAGTCGCATCGGGCCTTCCGCGGTGAAGGCAAGGGCGTTGCGGCCGTTGCGAGTCGGCATCACGCAATCGAACATATCGATCCCGGCGGCGACGCCCTCCAGCAAATCGAGCGGCCTGCCGACTCCCATGAGGTATCGCGGCTTGTGCTCCGGAAGCAGCTCCGCAGACCTTGGCAGGGCCGCGTGCATCGCCTCGGGCGATTCCCCGACGCTGAAGCCGCCGAGTGCGTACCCCGGGAAATCCATGGCGACGAGCTCCTTCGCACACTCAGCACGAAGTTCCAGGTCCAGCCCACCCTGCACGATGGCGAACAACGATTGATCGGGACGCGAGTGGTGCGTCTTGCAGCGTTCCGCCCAGTGAATCGAGCGAGTCACTGCGGTTCGCACAATCGCAGAGTCGGCGCCGGCCGGCGGGCACTCGTCGAGCACCATGGCGATATCCGAGCCAAGGTTTTGTTGAATCTCGACCGCGCGTTCCGGTGTCAGTTCAAGAGGGCTGCCGTCGATATGCGAGCGAAACTTGGCGCCGTGGTCGGTGATCTTTCGCTGGGTCGCCAGGCTAAAAACCTGGAAGCCGCCGGAGTCGGTGAGAATCGGCCCGTCCCAGTTCATGAAGCGATGGAGGCCGCCAAGCTCCGCGATGAGGGCATCACCGGGGCGCAGGGCCAGGTGGTAAGTATTGCCGAGGAGGATGGAGGTCCCCGCGCCGCGGAGCATCGCGGGCGTGAGGCCTTTGACGGTGCCCTGCGTGCCCACGGGCATGAAGATCGGCGTCGGCACAGGGCCGTGAGGCGTGACGAGCTCGCCCGCACGAGCCAGGCCATCCGTGCGAAGGAGAGTGAAGGAAAGGGGCATTAAAACTTAGTTGTAAGCGGGGACTGGATCATCGGACTCCATACTGGAAAAAGACTCAGACCTCTCTTGTGGGGTAATCATCACGATCACGATCATATCGCTCAGTACTTCCCCGTCAATCGAGTCAAGACAAGGTTTGATGAGGAGATAGCGATCCGACTTGGTCATTCGCGAGAAGACCGAGTCCACGATCCGAAGACGAACACGATATTTCCCATGGCGGTAGAGATCGATCTCCGCCCGGGGATGTTGCAAGGCAAACGGTTCAAGAGCTTTTATAATCTGTTCAAGCCCCTCATCGATGGTGCTGCGAGTGATGTTGATTGCCATGGCTTACATCCTCCCGTCCGCCCATTGATAGATCTTTTCGGCGGATGGCAAAAACGGCACCGGTTCATCGACCGGAATCGTTTTGGGATTGTCTCGTGGCTCAGTTTCCCAGTCGCTCACGCATGAGAAAAGTTCGTGGATCTCGCGGGGCAGGTGTGGACCGCCAACCGCTCGGTATTTTTCCAGGAGCCAAGAATAGTCGTGGGCACGTCGAGGTAGGCTGCGGCCGTGGTACGATCAGCGCGTTCAAGGATGAGGCGGGCGTCCTGCATGCGTTCGCCAGCGGCGCGGTAGAAGATGCGAGCTTCTGCAACCGCTGGCATAGCCATGGGCGAACCTCACTTAGGACCGGCTCATCATCAAGTGTCGGATTCTTCATTCAGCCGCGGAGCGGCGACCGACGGTAGCCAGGGGTGAGTCTTCGAACCCCTGGAATCGAACACCCTCGGACTCTTGAGCCCTGGAAGGGCGATTGAACCTGGTCTGA
>Ga0105044_10001686_pt1 | contig 29910 bp, 22 predicted proteins | sample MAT01_FD_78092 | JGI IMG/M metagenome (GOLD analysis project Ga0105044, IMG submission 78092) | Freshwater microbial communities from Lake Fryxell liftoff mats and glacier meltwater in Antarctica - MAT-01 | ecosystem: Environmental > Aquatic > Freshwater > Ice > Liftoff microbial mat | place...
GGGGTAAAGTGTGAAAACTACAATTATGGATAAAACAGTGGAACAAAGTTAGCGAAAAAAACCCTTTAAAATTAAAACCGAAAGAGTAGAATTTTTGTTTGAGATGGGATAGGGGCTTTTGACTAGCCTTTTATAATCTTAACCAAACTTTCAAGATCTAGATTGTTTTTAATTAAACTGTTAATATTGCAACAATCTTTTCCAAATATTTTATCCCAATCTTTAGTTTTCATTCTATGAGTTTCAACTCCAAACTCCTTTTTAAATTTTTCTTTACACTGTTTTCTAAAAAGCTCAGTTCTATTATTTCCTGTTATAGTTTTCCCAATTAATTCTAAAATAAACCCTTCAATATTTGGATCTAATTGAGTTACTAAATGTTCTTGTTTTTCAAGAAAAGATTTTATTTTATGGGAATCAGATAAATCGTTATCAAAAAGAAATACAAATTGTATCAGCTTTGCACGATCATTTAGATCATATTTCTTCATCAAATCTTCGTACTCTTTCTCAAATTCACTTTGTGAGTTAAAACCTCCTAAATTTTCAGTTCTTAAGCTTGGTTTCAAGTCTGTAGTTAATTTTTTATGAACACTTATCTTAAGATATCCAAACAAATTAATTTCCGCATCACCTCCACAGGCTATAACAAATATTTTACTTGCCTTTTGTTTTCTCATAATTCCATTAAATCAATTCATTTAAACCGTAATTAAAGTCAATCATATCGGGGGTTGCTCCATACAAACCTAATCTGTACTTTTTTGAAAGGTTATCTCTCTTTTGCACACCTTCAACATCAGATAATTTATAAACTATCGAAGAACCTAATTCTTTTTCTACCAAGTAGATTTGATCTAGTTCTAAATCACCCATAATTTCGTGGTCGTGTGATGAAAATATTAATTGTGACCTATTTTCGTTAACATTTCTTAAAAATAAATTAAAGATGGCTTTTTGAATATCTGGATGCCACAAACGATTTATTTCATCGTAAATGACCACTCCACCTTTTCTTAAAATTTCAATAATTTGGTATATATTTGTAAATAATTGCAAAGTACCTGCCGATTCGTTCGAAAAATCAACTGGTTCATCAAAGCCCTTATGAAAAAATTTAATACTTATCTGATCTTTTGCTTGAATATCAATTGACTCTATAGTTGGGTCAAATAATTTCACTGCTGATGTCGTTATCTCAAGGGCATTATTCTTTAACCAGTTCGACTCATGTTTTAATTTAAGTGCAGTGTTAATAACACCCATTAAAAGAGGCGCTGTTCCACTGATACCTAGATCCCACATAAATATCTTGTCTCTGAAATTCAAGGCAAAAGAAAAACCTTGAAGCATTGATAAATAGAATAAATTCTGATTTTTAGCTAAAATAGATTTTTGAAGATAACCCTCAAGCTCTTTATAGCTTGGACCAGCCGTAACTACACCCTCAAGGTTTCTCGTGTAGACATTTTTTTTTGCCGCACCTAATTTAGATTGATTTTGTTTAACTTCTAACTGTTCTTTTAAAATATCCCCATTTGCTTGAAAGTCAATATCGTAGCTATATAAATCATCTCCAAGTAAAAAATCTGCACCTAATTTAATTGGCAAATCTTTATACTTAGTACTAAAATTACGTATAATTCCATTTTTATTCTTACTAATATCAGGCGAAGTATTAGGTGTAGGAATGTTATACATCATTGCGATTAGGGTTGTAATTGCTCTGAAAACATTTGTTTTTCCGCTAGCGTTAGTTCCAAAAAATCCGTTTATTAGAGACACACTTGAATTTGTAACAGAAGATTCGCCCGATTTAATTTGAGTATAGCCTTTTTCTGGCAATTTCCCGTTTTTAACAAAGGAAATAGCTTGCTCTTCACCAATTGAATAAAAGTTTGCAATTCGGATTTCTGTAATCATATTTTTATTTTTAACATTTATTTGTAATATTTATACTCTAGCATATAAATATACCCCAGTCAATAGTAATTTTTTACATAAATATGTCAAATGTGTATTATCTACAAAAAATAAATTCCACCAAACTAAGACTATAATCTCAGTTTTTAAAATCATAGTATCTATTCAAGTTCAAATGCCAACTAAAATTGGGAACTACATCAACCCATCTCGGATATCTAGAAGTCTATTGTATTTAGCAACTCGCTCGCCTCTGGCTGGTGCTCCAGCCTTTAGAAAGTCAGCCTGAGATGCAAAAGCCAAATCTGCTATGAAATCATCAGTAGTCTCCCCACTTCTATGACTTACCGCTACTTTGTAATTATTTTCCTTAGCCAGGTTAATCATCTGACAAGTCTCTAGAACGCTTCCAATCTGGTTTAATTTGATCAAAACGCCATTAGCAACTGAATTTTTTAGGCCAATGTCTCTAAATCTGTTCATATTTGTCACAAAAAGATCATCACCGATTAGGCTCATCTTACTGCCCAGTTTCTGAGTCATGATTTCCCAGCCTAGGATATCATCTTCAGCAAAACCATCCTCGATGGAAATTAGATTGTACTCCTCTTGTAATTTTGTCCAAAAGTCTGTCAGTCCACTTTGACTTAGTTCTTGGCCATCAATATTGTAAACATTTTTCTCTTTATCAAAAAACTCACTAGCTGCAGCGTCCAGTCCCAGATCACACTCTAATTTTGAATAACCCGCTTTAGTAATGGAAGAGTCAATGAATTCTAGAGCTTTTTCAGAACCTTCTAGTCTTGGAGCGAATCCTCCCTCATCGCCCAGTCCAGTGCTTTGGTTTCCAGCTTTTAGTTCAGACTTTAGGGTTTGGTAGACTTCACTGGCAAGTCTGATATCATCTTCCACATTTTGAGTGTTTGGAATGATCATGAATTCCTGAACTGCCAGACCACTGTCGGCGTGCACTCCACCGTTTAGTATGTTACACATTAACCGTGGAAATTTGTTTGCTGTAGGTTGTGGTAGGCTACTGAAATACAGTCTTCTGAGGTATTGCCAAAGCGTAAGCCCAGCTAAACTTGCAAAAGCCCGATGAGCCGCCATAGATACCCCCAGGATGGCATTTGCCCCCAATTCACTCTTATTTTCAGTGGAATCAAGTGCTAAAATTGCTTCGTCTAGTTCAGCAGCACCTAAAAATTCTCTATTTAGAACTGCTTTTGAAATTATCTCATTTACATTAAAAACAGCTTTACTCACTCCTTTTCCGCCAAATTCTTTTTCACCGTCTCGTAGTTCCAAAGCCTCGTGAGTACCAGTGCTCGCTCCACTTGGTACGCTAGCTGAGCCAACGGCTTTTTTGCCTTGCTGGTCCAGAGTTACTTCACACTTAACTGTAGGGAAACCCCTAGAATCCAAAATCCAACGTGCAGAAATACTGTTTATTATAGCCATAAATACTAGTAAATACTAGTAAACTAATAGTTTTCGTCAAGTGGATTTGTCCACTCTTTTAGGATATCTTGAGCTTTAGTGAAGCCTTGGCGGTACAGAAAGGCTAGGATTTTCTGTTTAATTGAAAAGTCTAGAGTACTCCAGTCAGTTACCCTAAATTTCTGAGCAAGTTTATCTTTTAGTTGCGGATCTACAGTTTCTTCAACGTCTAAGACTTCTTTTATTAAATCTTTTTGCAAACCCCGTTGCTGCATTTTTTGGGAAAGCCAAAGCTTACCTTTTTTTCCGCCATAGTAACTCACTATATTTTCTGCCAGCCTCTGATCATTTACAAAGTTTTGCTCTTTCAGACTTTCAATAATTTCGTTTATTGCAATGTTTGTATAGCCTTTTTTAAGAGCTTTTTGCAGTAGTTCAGACTCACTAAAATCCTTTTTTACTAAAATACTCAAAAAATACTGTTTCAGTTCTAAATTCATAAGTTTTTAAAACCCAACTAAATTTCTAATATTTTTTACGAATTCCAGGCCACTAAAACCTAAACTACTGGCTTTGATTTTCTCAGAATCCCAGAGACCCTTTTCGAATTTCAAGATCCCTTCCTGAAGACTTTTAACAGTTTGCTCAGGAAATAAAACCCCGTTTGAGCCGTCCTTGATGTACTCCAAAGCCCCCCCAGCTCCATAAGCTATCAAAGGAGTTCCGGAGGATAGAACCTCAATTGGCACAATCCCAAAATCTTCTTTGGCAGGATACAGAAAAGCCCTACAACTAGTTAAATATTGTTTTATTTCCTCGTCAGAAACACGCCTATCTACAAACTCCACTAATCCTAATTTTCCAGAATTAGCCACCATCTTTTTTAGTTTTTCCATTTCCGGCCTAAACACAGCCTGACCAGCAATCACCACCTTTTTACCTGAATCTAAACACGCCTGAACTATCAATTCTACCTTTTTGTGAAAACTAATTCTTCCAAAATAAAAATAAAAAGGTTCCCCAAAATTCACTTTTCTAGCTATGTCTCTGTATTTTTCTAGTTCAACTGGAGGATAAATCACAATCGACTTTGTAGCATAGATTTCCTGAATTAATCCCTGAATATATTTGGAATTAGCTACCCACTGACAACCATTTTTATTTAAATATCTAGCTGCTTTTTGATCCATCCACTTAAGCCAAAAGGTAAATAATGGAATGATTTTTCTAAGGACTGGGTTTATGGTTTGCAGGTCAGTTTCTCTATCCATCTGATACAAATACCTAGTTGGGCTATGGCAGTAGTGAATTATTTTTGGACAATTTTTGTAACGGACATTTTTACCGCAGTTAGTCGAAGAAATCAAAACTAAATCATAATCTTTTACCCACAAAAAACTCATGACGATTGGATAAAGCCAAAAAAAATGCTTGAAAAACTTTTGGAAAAACTTATTTTGGAAAAGACCCTGAACCCAAGTGGTGTGGAGTTTTTTGGTTTCCCAGGCCTTAGTAATTAACTCACAAGATGTAAACATTTCAGGTACAAAAAAAGAAGTGTATAAATCAGCTCCTGGATACTGCTGGAGCCATTTTTCAACTACCTTTTCAGCCCCGCCAAACTGAAATAAATAATCATGAACTATAGCTACTCTTGGCATTAAAATAGGCTTTCCTGTTTATTAAGTTGTTCTGCAGAAATTTTTTGAACGATTGTAGCTAGTGATTTGAAATTAAATTTTTCAAAATCCGAAATTCCTAAGGTTAGATTAAACCCGCCTAAATCAACCCTCGTCTCAGGCACATTCTGTAGAGTGGCCAGGTGGTAAGTTTGCCTCAAGAGTTCCTGATTGTCTTTTATTTTTTCAATTAATGTCATGTTTTTGGGATTTTCAAGAAATTTAGCCACCACATCAGCTGATTTAGCTAATTCTGGCTTTGAACTAAAGCCCTTTGATTCCAGGCCTAGAGCTTCAAAAAGCTCTTTGAGAAATCCGATTTCTTGAAGTATTTTCACAGCCGTCTTGGGACCCACTCCAGAAAGTCCCTTTAGATTATCAGAATTATCACCCACTAAAGTCTTGTAATCCAGCCACTGTTCTGGTTCTAGTTCGTGTTTTAGCCTAAATTCCTCTCTTCCAAAGAGTTCCGTTTCACTACTGGCTTTTTTGGTTCTAATAAATTTAACCTGCGGGTAAATCAAAAGCTGATAAAGGTCTTTGTCTGAAGAAAAAATCAAAATCTCTGAGTTTGGTTCAAGTTTGAGAATCTCATTGGCAGCAGTAAAAATAAAATCATCAGCTTCAAAACCATCCTGGGAAAAGAAATTCTTACTTACTTTAGCAGTCCAATCTTTAATTATCGGGATTTGCTGAATCATGGCTTGTTCAATCTCTGGTCTTCCAGCCTTGTAATCCACAAGTACTTCATGTCTCCAAGTCGGTTTAGCGGTATCGTTGGTAAAAATTAATTCCTGAGGGTTATACTCTTGAACTAAGTTCAAAATAGCTTTACTGAAACCGAAAAAAGCTCCTGTGGGTAGCCCATTACTGGTAAGATTTGAATAGGCAAAATAGGATCTGTAAATTAAATAAGAAGTATCAATAATCAAAACAGTCATAGTAGTTTAGATGATAAAACGATTCAACTAAATTAAACTTTTAAAATTCAAATCTAGATTTTTTGCTGTAATCTTGAATTTTGGTTTTTATATCTTCACTTAAGGGCTGGTATTCATATTTTGGTAGGCCAAAATTTGTAAATTTTTCTTGAGGCCAGAACCTAACAGTCTCTTGTCCAAAAATGGCATAATCAGGAAAAGTCCCTTTAACTCTAGAGTCTGTGCTATTAGTTCGATTATCACCTAAACAAAAATAGTTTTTATCTGTAATTTTAGTCCTTGGAAAATAATACTTGCTTGCGTCTTCTTTACTTTTGTTTAAGTCAGAAATATAGTCTTCTTTTAGAACCACTCCTTCAGGATATTGTTTATTATAGATTATGACTTTACTGCCGACAATCTCAATCTCTTCACCTGGCAATGCGACAATTCTTTTTAGGAAAAATCTAGTCTGAAATCTAGTAAAATAATCTGCAGTTTTAGCTACATCTTTATCTTCATAGACTGCCACTACCTGACCTCTTTGAAGGTTTTTATTGATTTGATCTACTATCAAAAGCTCTCCTGTAGAATAGTTCGGCTCCATGCTGGCCCCTACCACGGTAACCTGCTGATAAACAAACAACTTCAAAAGTAGTAAGACTATCATTAAAATCCAGAAAATAGCCCAGAATATATCCCAAAACCTATTTTTCTTCGAAGTTTGAATTTTTGGTAAAATAGTATCAGTCATTAGTTTTCTTAGTGAATAGTTTAGTTACTTTTCTGATTTTAAGTCTGCTTAAATATAGATTTTAAATTATTTCAAAACAGCCCGTTAATTTCTCTGATTAAGTATTTTTTAAGTACTATTGTCAAATATTTAGGCAACAAAAAAAGCTCTGTGATGAGCTTATGAGACAAAGGTGGCGGGACTGACCGGGCTCGAACCGGCGACCTCCGCCGTGACAGGGCGGCGCTCTAAACCAACTGAGCTACAATCCCAACAAAATTAATGCTTATTTGGTGGCGGGACTAGGACTCGAACCTAGAACCTCCTGGTTATGAGCCAGGTGAGCTGCCAATTACTCTATCCCGCGATCTTCACTAAGCATATCGTTAAATTTGGCATTTATTCCTTTTTGTCAAGAAAAATTACTTGACATTCTAATAATAATCAGGTTACTAAACATATTATTACTTTTTAACTTTATTCTCTTTAAATAATTATGGCCCGCAGAAAACGTGTCCTCAAAAGACCTACAATCCTTCCTGACAAAAATTTTGGTAGCATTTTGGCTTCCAGATTGATCAACAGAATCATGTACGATGGTAAAAAAACTGTCGCAAGTAAAGTAGTCACCCAGGCTCTTACTGAAGCTAGTCAAGAGCTAGAAGTAGCCCCACTAGAAGTTTTAGAAACTGCTGTAGAAAATGTTCGACCACAAATCGAAGTTAAAAGCATGCGTGTCGGAGGTGCCAGCTATCAAGTCCCTACAGAGCCATACGCTGCCAGATCACTCAGACTTGCTTTGACCTGGATTACCAATTCTGCTCGAAGTATCAAAGGCAGACCAATTGCTGCGAAATTGAAACAGATTTTAGTAGAATCCTACAAAAGCGAAGGACCTGCTGTTGCTAAAAGAAATTCAGTCCACCAAACTGCAGCTGGAAACAAGGCTTTTGCTCACTTAGCTTCTCGAATGAGTAGAAAGAAATAACTTTAACTTAAATTATTTAAGATTAAATAGGCTCCCTTTTGGGGAGTTTTCTTTTTGAAAAAAATTACACTACAATCATTTCATAATGAATAATTCGAGTTAAAGCTCTAGATACTTATCAGAATATTTCAAAAGCTTGAGAACCTAATGAATAATTAGAGTTTTTTCAGATCGAAGTAGTGGACTTGAACAAAACTATTTTATGGTTTAAGATAGGCCCAACGTAAATAAAAATAAAATGAAACACGCAATTTATAACAAAAGTTCTTTATATTCTAGTGGTTTCAGACCAGATTCCTCTGTAGCCAAGCAGTATTTTACAGCTGCCAGAACCAAATCACTAGAACTACAGAGCGAACAAAGTAACTATTCTGCTTATTCACCTAAAGCCAGATATCCTAGTCAGGAAAAATCTGCCAAAGTGCCAGTCAGAACAGCAAAGCAAGAACAAATTCTTGAAAATCTAACCCAGAGATCCCAAGAAGCAAAAGTTGCTAGAGCTTTAACCCCTAGAGATTTACCAGTAAAAATCGTTAATAGAGCAAATAGTCAACCGAACCCTGCCCCAGAGCAGAAAAATGTTGCTAGAAACTTACCCCAAGTAGCAAGGAGAAGTGCAGAACAAAGCCTTTCAAGTGAGCTAAAAAATACCAAGAAGGGAATTAGCTCTAGAAAAAAAATACTTGGAGTAATGAGTATAATTTTTGTTTTATCCTTCACTGTAGTTGGACTATTTAGTAATTTAAATATTTCTGATGAGCAAAATTCAAATCCAGCTGTAGCTGGCGCCCAGGAAATCAAGCAAAATGGTAGTCCAGAGTATATTTCCTGGATTATTGAAAAAAACAAATCTTACAGTGACACAGAAGATGATCTAGACAGTGATGGCCTAACTAATGAAGAGGAATTTAAACTTGAAACCAACCCAATTTCGCCAAATAGTTGTAATCCCGAAAAAACTGATGCCCAGAATCTTTTTGAGCTAATAAATCCAGTCGATTGTCAGCCTATTAACCTAGAAGATACAGATCAATTCGAAAAATTCAAAGATATTCTAAACCAAAGTAAGCTTCTAGAAAGTGCTGAAGATAGCCAAAATGTGGCTCCTGCTGAGATGAAAATGAATAGTGAAGGATTTCTAAAACTTTTTGGAGTTAGTAGTTTCGATGATCTGGAAAAAATTTCAGTAGAAAGTCTAAAACAGCAAGGTCAAGATTCTCCAATAAAAGTAGAATATATCAAAAAAATTGATAGAATAGATAAATATATCAAAAAATTCCGTTCCTATGAACCCTACGATAGAGACGAGAAAAGCCCAGTAAGCCCAGCTAAATATCTTCAAGTTTCATTGGAATATAACACTCCGTTAAAATATCTAATTGCAGTTGCCAGAGCTGAAAGCCGTTTTGGAACTGATAAATATGATAGAAGTGGTGAGCTCTCCAGGCCAGGAAAATTCAAAAATATCTATTCTATTGGTCTAACTAGTATCTCTGATAAAAGTTACAGCTCCTGGGACAAAGGAGTAGAGGGTTTCGGAATTTGGTACAAAAGATATCAGGACAGGGGTGTTTCTGATTGTAGGAAGTGGAAAATCTACAACCCAAATGGGGATTATTGCAGTAAAATTGAAAAATTATCTAGGGAAGTCGAAGACTTTTTGAATCAATAGTTTTTTACAAACAAATTCTTGAAACTAACTCAAGAGTCTTTCTAAAAGCTGTTTTTTAGCTTTAATTGCAATTGTATCATCAATAATTGAAAAATCAAGAACGTATTTGGTGGAATTTTCTCTTTTAGCTTTTACCTCCACAGCTTTTTTGATTAAATAGTCTGCAAGTTCTGGGTTTTTGGGTAGGCAAGAACCGTGCATATAGGTCCCAATTACATTTTTGTAGACGCAACCCTCTAATTTTTCTACAGAATTATTTCCAAAACCAAAAAGCACCTTACCAATTGGGATAGAAGTTGTTTCCGAAACAGAGTCAAAATACGTCTGACCGCTGTGGTTTTCAAAACCAATTAAATCAATGTTTTCGAGCCCTGGTAGCTCACACTTTACAGCAATGTTTCCCACACATCTAGATTTCACACTACTATCAGGAGCCCTGGTGACTACAGGTAATATCCCTATTCCATCAATTTCTAGACCATCCCCAGTAAAAAACTTTTTCCCAAGTAGCTGATATCCGCCGCAAATAGCCAGCATCGGTATTCCGGACTCCAAATCTTTAATTAAACAATCTTTTTTCGTTAATAGATCTTGAAAAATCAAAAACTGTTCTTTGTCCTGACCCCCACCCATAAAGTAAAAATCATTTCTGGTTGGCATTTTACTTCCCTGATTAACTTCTTGATAAATCACTTCAAAACCCAATTTCTCCAGTCTGTACCGCAACGCCAGAATATTCCCCATATCACCATAAACGCACATTTCTTTGGAATACAAATGAGTCAAATAAAACTGCTTTTTTTCTAAATTCTGGATCATATTAGAAATATTTATTACTTTCCCACTCGCTAGTCAAGGAAAGGCTAGTATATCTTGACAAAGCCTACAATTTATTTTTGAATCTAGTGGCTTATAAACTTATTATTTTATTTATTATTATTCTATGGCCGATATATTCAGTAGAGACAAAGTTCACGTTAATGTAGGAACTATTGGTCATGTAGACCATGGTAAGACTACCCTTACAGCTGCAATCACCACATATGCAGCTAAATCAGGAAATGCTAAAGCAAAATCCTATTCCCAAATCGATGCAGCTCCAGAAGAGAAAGCTCGTGGTATCACTATCAACACTGCTCATGTAGAATACGAAACTAAAGTGAGGCACTACGCTCACGTAGACTGTCCTGGTCACGCTGACTATGTCAAAAACATGATTACAGGTGCCGCTCAAATGGACGCTTCTATTCTAGTAGTAGCAGCTACAGACGGACCTATGCCTCAAACTAGGGAGCACATCTTGCTAGCTCGCCAGGTAGGTGTACCAAAGATTGTAGTTTTCTTGAACAAATGCGATATGGTTCAAGACGAAGAGATGATTATGCTTGTAGAAGAAGAAATCAGAGAATTACTAACGAAGAACGGATTTGACGGTGAGAACGCTCCAATCATCCAAGGTTCAGCTCTAAAAGCTCTAGAAGGAGATCCAGTTTACGAAGCTAAAATCGAAGAACTTCTAAACGCTCTAGACACATACATCGAAGATCCGATCAGAGAAACAGACAAGCCTTTCTTAATGGCTATGGAAGATGTATTTACTATCACAGGACGTGGAACTGTAGTAACAGGTAGAATAGAAAGAGGTACCGTGAATCTAAATGACACAGTTGAAATTGTAGGACTTATCGATACCCAATCTACTGTAGTTACTGGTATTGAAATGTTTAACAAACAGCTAGACAAAGGTATGGCTGGTGACAATGCTGGAGTATTACTTCGCGGAGTAAACAAAGACCAGGTGCAGCGTGGACAAGTACTTGCTAAACCAAAATCTATCACACCACACACTCAATTCGAAGCCCAATTGTATGTATTAACTAAAGAAGAGGGTGGAAGACACACTCCAATCCTTTCTGGTTACAAACCTCAATTCTATATCAGAACTACTGATGTAACTGGATCTATCACTTTTGTAGATGCTGGAAAACAGATGATCCTTCCTGGAGATATCGATGTGAGTATCAAGGTTGAACTTGAGAAACCAGTTGCTATTGAAGATGGAATGAAATTCGCTGTCCGTGAAGGAGGTAGAACTGTAGGAGCTGGAGTAGTAACTAAAATTGTAAAATAATTAATTACTAAACTAACTCAATAAAAATCTAATTTTTCCCGCTTTCAAAAGCGGGTTTTTTGTTGTCTGGATTCGATTAATTTTTCTTTACTCCCCGAAGATGCAGCTGTGCAATTTCCAATAAATATTTGGATTATCTTCATCCTGTGGTTCCTTTCCAAGGTCTTTGATTATTTCAGCAAGTTTCAACTCAAAATCTGGCTTGGCTAAGTCTATTTTATTTTTAACTTTAGAATCAAAAAAGCTGTCCATATGTTTATCTTCCCCAGTTTTAATATTTTCTGCAGGAATTTCAATACTACTTTTAAAATCGATGTTAAATTTAGTAATTACTGTAGGGTGATACAAATATGATTCTAATTCCGTAAACTTAGTTCTTTTAAATGGGAACTTTAAATCTTTAAGTTCTTTTATTACGCCTATTTTTTCATCAATATCACCATCGAAAAAACCAAAAATTTCTATTTCCTCGTTAAATATTTTGTTTAAAACTAGGCTCTGTTTCAACTTCTTACCCACATCGCCAAAACCACCTTCAGACAAAAACTTAACATTAATTTTAGGTTGAAATATCTTATTATAAATATTAGCGTCACAGTTTATCTTATCGTCAGAACCTTCACAAATTATATATTTTTTATACAAAATATCAGATGTACTGGCTCCCAACATTTTATTTGCAACCTCTTTCATTTCATAACCCTCAAAGCCATCTGAACCACTTCCATAATTATTATAATTTTCTTTATTTTCAGGGTCAAAATCAAGTCCGACAGTCTGTCCACCATCAATCAAATATACTTTTTGTTCTGATAAGCTTGCCGCAGCACTGATAATAAATGGGCTGTGGGTGGAGATTAAAAAACTAAATGCAAACTCGATAGATAGAAAATTTAAAATTTCTGGTACTTTTTTTTGAAATTTAGGATGTAAAAATGATTCTGGCTCATCGATTATAATTAAAGGACTACTAATCAAATCAATAATATTTTCATTACTTGTATCGGGTGCTATTTTTATTTCTTCAGGATCATAACATCTTCCTACTGTTCTATGTAAACTTTTAGAATAAAATATTTCAGTTATAATATTCAATATATACTTAATCCCTGAAGAAAGAGAATTAAAGTCTAAAATTTTATCATTAAATGCAAGATTTTTACTATCAATTATGCTTACGCTTACGCTTAAACTTAAAAATTTGTTTAAAATAATTTCTATTTTATGCTTAAATACTGGATTTAAATTATCATAATTATCCACGAAAAAATTCTTTTTACCTGACAGAATCTGACATCCGTTGAGACCATTGACCATGACCCCTCTACTATCGTTTATGGTGTATCCAGTAGGTGATAGAACAAAATTTATTTCAAATTCAGAATCATGAAAAGTGCTAAATATGACTTTAAAATATTCAGGATATGTAAATCGTTCAATATTCTCTATATAGTATAGACTGTTAGAAGTAAAATAGTCTTTATTGACTTCATAGTAGCTATAACTATTATTTTCAACATCATCATCAAAAAGGTAGTCTGTGTTATTCATTAATAAGTAAATAGTTTCACCGACGCTACTCTTGCCGCTTCCATTTTCACCGACTAAATAATTCACCTGGGCTAAGTTATCCAATTTTAACCCGCCTGGTTTGTTTATTGCTTTGAAATTTTTAATTTCTACAGAGCTAAGCATAAGTAATTTCTACTCAAACCTAAATTAGAAAGCTAAAAATAGTCTAGCTCTGAATATTATCTATTTTATCCGCCTACTTCACCACGGTTTCGTCGATAGATTCAATTATATCGCCGACTTGGATTTTACCTTTTCCAGTGACAGACATTCCGAATTGCTGACTGATATTAGCTTCACTGACTTTGGATTTATTTCGTTGTAATTCCTGAACTTCCAGAATTCCAATCTCCTCTTCACCTCTCATAACTCTAAGATTCTTGTTGGAAAATATTTTACCTTCCTTGACCTCACCGCCAAATACTTGCACAGAGGCTTTTTCACTTTTGAAAACTGCTAGAACTTCGGCTTTCCCGAGAACTGTGATTTTTACTTCGTATTTAATCTGCTTCAAGATACTTTCCTCAATCCACTGCAGTATCTCGTAGATAATATCGCTTTGGACTACATTTACAGGATTATTTTTCATCATTTGAGTTCCTTTTTGACTCACTTTAGTGTGAAATGCTAGAATTGTAGAGCCTGTAGTGTGAGCGAATTCCACGTCACCTTCTGAAACTTCACCGACTGATTCCTGTTTAATTACCAGTTTGACTTTGTCTTGAGGGATTTTGATAATGCTTTCTTTAAGAGCTTCCAGAGATCCTGATACATCGGCTTTTAGAACTAGATTGATCTGGTTATCATCAGTTTGGTTGTGTTTTCCAGCGGTATTTCCGCGTTTGTTTACTCTTTTAGCTACTTCTAGACTTGCAGCCAGCTGAGCTTCTTTTTGGTTTGGATACACAATAATCACCTCACCCACTTCCACGACTTCAGGTAGTCCCACGAGGACCACAGGTTCGGAAACCAGAGCTTGAGATATAGATTTACCGTTACTATCTTCAAGTTTACGGATTTTGCCTACATACTCACCACATCTAATAAAGTTCCCTACTTCCAGTTTGTCTTTGGTTACAAGAATGCTTGCAATCACGCCCATCTGCCTATCTAGATTGGATTCGATTATTACAGCTTGCCCAGGACACTCCACCTGGCCTTTTAGAGTTGCCACTTCAGCATGAAGTAAAATAGTATCAAGGAGCTTATCAATATTGAGATTATTGCGAGCAGAAATTGGAATAAAAGGTACATCACCGCCCCACTCTTCTGGAACTAATCCAAATTTAGCAATGTCTTGCTTCACTCTTTCCACATCACTCTCTGGTAAATCGATTTTGTTTATTGCTACAATTACAGGAGTTTTACTAAGTTTAGCTCTTTCAATTACCTCAACAGTCTGCGGTTTTGCTCCTTCTACAGCTGAAACAAGTAGGATTATAAAATCAGCAATCTGTGTTCCCCTAGCTCTCATAGCCGTAAAAGCCTCGTGCCCTGGAGTGTCTACAAAAGTGATTTTCTGGTCTTTGTAGGTGATTTGATAGCTGGAAATATGCTGAGTAATGGCTCCAGCTTCTGTGGCTACCACATTAGTTTTGCGGATAGTGTCTAGAAGTGTAGTTTTACCATGATCCACGTGACCCATGATGGTTACGATAGGCGGTCTAGTGACAAATACTTTTTCGTCTTCTGGAGTATCATACTCCACAGATTTTACCATTTGCATGTTGTCCTGTTTAGTGTTATCAAAAAGCTCACCATTTTCTGGGAAAACCTCAATTCTGAGCTCTTCAGCAATTAAAGAAGCAGTGTCGTAGTCAATTTTTTCATTTAGAGTTGCCATTACTCCATTTAACAAAAGAGTTTTTACAATTATTCCTGCAGGTCTACTAATAGCTTCCGCAAACTCACCTACTGTCAAAGTCGCTGGTAAGTAAATCTTGTCATCGTTTTGAAGTTTGGCTGCTTTTTCCGGTCTCAGAATCTTTGTAATCTCTAAGGCAGAGTTGTAGGGAATACGAGTGTTTCGGCCAGCAAATCCAAAAATTGACTTTTTTGTACCAGTCTCACGAAGGTCATTTATGCTAACACCCAAAATTTTGGCTAAAGTTGAAATATTCATACTCAAATATGTGCTGAAAAACAGATATCTGTCAACAAAAGTGAATTGACATTAACCTAATTTAGGGGCATAATGGGTATAAATAATGAATGATAATTTATTCCAAGAAAACCAACCAGCGAAGCCAGCTTCCAATCAGCTTTTACCCACAAACCAGAATCAAACTCGCACAACTAATTCAGGGGGGTTAGGGATTGATGCTTACTTCGGCTATTTTTTCCTCACAGTGTTGATAATTGCTGCACTTGGAGCAGTGGTTTGGGGAATTCTAAGATATCTCAGAGTTAGAATCTATAATAACAAAAAAACTTCTGACTGGAAAAATACTGTATTTATAGAGATTAATGTTCCAAAAGAAACTGCCGAGCAATCTCAAAAAGATCAAGGAAATAATAGCGGTAGTAAAGATAATAATTCAATAATTGCAACTGGAGAACAGCTCTACACTATTATGAGTGAGTACGCCAAAAGCCGCTGGCAAACTTGGTTTTTCGGAGGTCAAAGGTTTAGTCTGGAAATAGTAAATATCGACCAAGAGATTAAATTCTGGATAGTGTGCCCTGCTGCTATGAGTCAGATTCTAGAAAGGCAGGTAGTTGCAATTTACCCAAAAGCCAATCTAATCAGGCTAAATAAAATTAACTTTTTTAAGGAAAAAACAGTCGCCTACGCTCAAGAATTGACACTCACCACCCGCTATGAGCTACCGTTTAAAACATATAAATTAATTGATGGAGACCCCTTAAACAGTTTAACCAACGCCATGGGTGGGCTTGCTAAAGAAGAGTCTGTAGGAATTCAGCTAGTTCTCACTCCTGTCCAGGACAGATGGCAAAAAAAACCTAGAAACCTGGCTCTGAAAATCCAGCAGGGCTTTAATCCAAAAGATGTTTTGTTTCCAGAGTTTGATTTCTTTAAAATGCTTGGGAAAATATTTGGAGCAATTTGGGAGGTTTTATTTAAAAACAAAGATGACAAAAACAAAGATGGAACTCCTGATAGAGAGCAAAATCTAGACCTTTCCGGTAAAAAACAAAACATCCAGCTCACACCACAGCAACAGGAAATAATTAAAAAACTAGAAGAAAAATCCTCCAGACCAGGGTTTTATTTTAGTCTTAGAATTGTAGGAAGTGCTTTGACGGAAACCCGAGCAAAACAGATTGTAGATGGAGTAATACCCTCATTTTTAATTTTTGATGTAAAGCCTTTCAACGGTTTCAAGAAAAAGAAATCTGACCAAAAAGAATCAGTACTTAATTTTTTGATGAGAGCTCCTAACTTCAGCTCCAAGGAAATTCTAAACACTGAGGAAATTAATTCCATTTGGCATCTGCCCAACTACCTTACTCAAACCCCAAATATCAAATGGCTGCTGGCTAGAAGACCTGCTATACCCTTGGATGTTCCAGGTCCAGGACCAGGTAATATTTATTTAGGAAAAGCCACTTCACGCGGTCAAACCAAGGAAATATATATCAAAACTGAGGACAGATTCAGACATATCTATAGTCTAGGAGGCTCTGGTAGTGGAAAGTCAATTCTGATGGCTAGTACGATTTTGCAAGATATTCAAATCGGAAATGGAGTCTGTGTGGTAGATCCTCACGGTGAAACTATTGATGATATATTGCTTCGAATGCCCAAAGAAAGGGCTGATGATGTAATTCTGTTTTCACCAGCTATTACTGACAGGCCACTGGGACTAAACATGCTTGAGAGCGATCCGAAAAAACCTACCCAAAAAACCCTAGTCATCGACACCCTGTTTACTATCTGGGATAAACTCTATGACCTGAAAAAGACAGGAGGTCCAATGTTTGAGAACTACATGAAAAACTCCATGAGATTAGTCATGAGCCATCCAGAAAGCGGCTCTACTTTGATGGAAATTAGTAAAGTTCTCTCTGACGAAGACTTTCGTAGTTTCAAACTAGCCATGTGCGACGAGCCTGAAGTGGTAGACTTTTGGGAAAAAGAAGCTACCAAAGCTGGTGGTGAGGCAAGTCTAGAAAACATGGTTCCCTACATTACTTCAAAGCTGGCTCCCTTTGTCACTAATGACTTTCTGAGGCCAATGATAGGTCAGCAAAAAAGCTGTATCAATTTCCGTGAGGCCATGGATAACAAAAAAATCGTTTTGGTAAAATTAGAAAAAGGACTGATCGGTGAAACTTCTGCTTACCTTGTGGGTATGATTATCATTGGAAATCTATTACTCGCTGGGATGGGACGTAATGACGGACTCAAATACAATCTAGATGGTACTACTACAGAAATTCTATCTAAAGATCGGGTTCCGTTTTTTGTATACATCGACGAGATGCAAAATTTCCTTTTTGACGCCATTCCAAAAGCTCTTGAAGAAATTCGAAAATACAAAGTCGGTTTCTATTTAGCTCACCAGTTTGTAAAACAGGTTGTGGTTCAAGGTGATGAGAGAATTAAAGACTCAATCATGGCTAACTGCGCTACGAAATTTATTTATCGGTGTGGCGCTGATGACGCTCAATACCTAGAAAAAGAGTTTGGACCTACATTTACAGCTCAGGATTTGATGATGCCTGAGAGATTTACTTTTAATACAATCATGCTGGTTGATGGCCAAAAAACTACCCCATTTAATATCGCTCCGCCTAATCTCACCCCAGACATTGATCCTGAATTTAGAAAAGAACTGATTGAAATGACCAAACAAAAATACGGAAAACCTCGTGAAGAAGTTGAGCAAGAAATCAGAGATAGGGCAAAATTGTTGTTTTAAGATCTAAAGTACAAAAATCAACAAAGTATACATAGCCAGTAAAATAAAAATTACAAAAAACAAAGGTACAAAATCTTCATACTTTGAATCAAATTTTCCAAGAATGGCTAAGATTGGGTCTTCTAGAATTGTATTATTAGACCTGATGTTAAAACCTGAATCTATTTTTTCTAAAAGAGATAAAAGAAATTCCTTATTAATGATGTCATTTTTACAATTTAGGTTTTTTTGTTTTATATTTTCGAAATCGTTTTCTAGATTAATATACTGAGTCCGTAATTCTTCACTCTCTGGATTAACATATCTTCCATTTATCAAAACGTCCGTATTATTTCCCTTTAGAAATTTATCATTGGTTATGAAGTATTCATTAGTTTGATTAATATTGTTCTCAAGTTCTTCCTTGTAGCTCTGATTACAATTTTCATTGATTATCTTCAATCTATTATATCCTGAAGTTTGAAGAGTCAAAGACAGGGTTGTAATTACCAAACTAAGAAATAAAAACCTAAATAAAAAAAATTATACTTTTAACCTTGGAAAAAACTTTTGTATATTCTATAAAAGTTCCGAATGAAAAAAATGAAAGATAGGCAAATATGCCTCCAAAAAAGAAAAAAAGAAAATAAAAAAGTACTCTTCCTCCCCTACCAAATTTACGTTGTACCATAAATTCTGGGTAAAAAAGTCCTACTAGTGCAACCAAATAGAGAAGTAAAATATTGAAAAATTTCCGTATTTCAACAAATATTTAGACGTACAGAAACTCAAACTCTTAATTTACTCTTCTTGTTAATTTCTATGCAATTACAAAACTAGTTCCCAACCATCTCCAAAAGTTTTTTCTTTTTTGGATGATTTTCTTGAAGATATTTTAGGGCTTGTTCAAATACCTCAGTTCGACCGGCAATCTTTTCCCAAATCTTAAAAATCTCAGCAATTTCTCTATAATTTCCAGGCTGCAAAAAATCGCTCCAGACTTTAACTTGATTCATAGACCTGATTTCAATTTCGTTTTGGGAGTCTGGTAGTAGATTATATATTTTAAATAAACTTATCGGATCAAAAGTGTCCAAATGCTGCTCTAGCCAGCTCAAATACCTACTCTCGATAATGAAATCCAGCCATATCCTATTTTGCTCCACAAAATCTTTTTGAAGGGCCACCAAAATTTCATTTTTAGTAGAATCTGGCAAGTCTCTAAGTTTAGTTAAAAAGCTATTTTTTATAGGTTTAAAAATCCCAATTGCGTACATTTTCCAAAAATCCACCCACTGCCTAATCTTATTGGAAGGCTCAAATTGAGGAAAAAACTTTTGCCAGTAATCCCACCAAAAAACTTCCCCAAAATACAATGACTGCTTAATGAGTTGCATTACCCTAAGCTCCGATTCCCAGGTTTTTAGAGCGTGATCGACTTCTAGACTGAGTTTGTCTACAAATTTCTGGTAAGTCTCAGGATTTTTAGCTACCTTAGAGGCAATTTCTTCGAACCAATATGGATTTCCCTGGCTAGAGGAATTGAAATAAATCTCTACTTTACTGTTCCAAATCCGAATCTGTTTTTCATTTTCTACTTCAAATATCTGATCCAAAACTACTTCTCCAGGGTCACTATTTAGTTTTTTTCTTGGATTAAATTCTTTTTCTAAACTTGCACAAACCGCCACAACATGTTTGCAAATTCCCCATTCCTGGTAGTACTCACAAGTGCAGGTAGCAGCCTCCGAAAGGGCTTCTGAGCCAATTTCATATTTTTCGGGACTCAAAACTAAATGCAGAAGCGGCATTTTAACCAAATATTCCTTACCACCTATCACTCTATACAACCTCCAATGATCCAAAATTAAATTAGTAAATTTCCCTACATTTCCTTCCAAATAGTATTTTATTCCGCGCCCATAAACTCCATCATTAGCAGCTTTTTTCACAGCATCCAGGTAGGAAAACATACTTTGTAAAGAAGCTTGAATTTTTGTTTTGGTCAACATGATTGACAATATTTCCACAGAATCATAGCTTTAGTGATTATGTCATACAACCTACTCCCTGCAAGTAAAATTCTAGACAACCTAAAGAAGCTTTTATCCTCGATGAGGACTGGAAGAGTCAACGCTGCAGTTTTGGAAAATATTTATGTAGAAGCTTATGGCAGCAAAATGCATGTTCACGAAGTAGCTACAATTAATATCCCAGAACCTAGCCAGTTGATGATCACACCTTTTGATAAAAGTATAAATAACGCAATTGAAAAAGCAATTATCGACTCGAATTTAGGAATTAGTCCAGTTAATGATGGAGCTGGAATTCGCCTAATGTTTCCACCGCTTACTGAGGAAACCCGCAAACAAAGAGTCAAAGAAATCGGAAAACTCCTAGAAGAAAGCAAAATTGCCATCCGAAATATCAGGCAAGATCTTCTAAAAACTCAAAAAAACCTAAAAGATTCCGGAGATTTGAGTGAAGATGAACTAAAAAGATTTGAACTAGAGTTACAAAAAGAAGTCGATCAATTAAACAAAGATTTGGAGTCAATCTGTAATGATAAAGAAGCTGAGTTAATGAAAATTTAGTTTCTTTTTTTATGAATTTTTCCGTTTTAAATGAAATTATTTTAGCTATAGTTCTGGGCATCGTTCAAGGTGTTACCGAGTTTCTACCAATTTCCTCTACAGCTCACCAGCGCTTAATTACAGCCCTTCTGGCAAACAATAGAGATATCGGACTAGCTGCAAGTAATTTCATCCAATTCGGTACCCTGCTGGCAATTTTGTGGTATTTCAAAGACGATCTGCGAATTTACTTCCACAGATTATTTCAAATAATAACTAATTCCCAAGAAAGAAAATATTTTTTCTCAAATTTCAAATCTTGGTACCAAAAAAGTGATAAATTCCTTGGTAATCCCGAAAACATCCAGTCTGATATCACCATTAGCCAACTGATCGTAGGGACAATTCCCATTTTGGTTTTAGGTTATATCCTTCGCGGTTTTGCCGAATCAAACAGAGATCTTTTAAATATCGCTAATTTCCTTTTAGCTGGATCGATTCTAATGAGTTTTGCTGACTATCGAAGTAGAGAATTACTAGTTGAACCCAGTAAAGATGATACTAAAGAATTAACTAATTTCAAATTTTGGGAGGTTTTTACTATTGGTTTATTTCAGAGTTTAGCAGCTTTTCCTGGTATTTCTAGAAGTGGAGCTACTCTGAGCGGGGCTTTAATTTTTGGAAAAGATAGAGCCAAATCTGTCAGATTCTCGTTTCTACTTTCTATTCCGGCATTACTTGCTCTGAGCGTGTATGATTTTATTAAACTAGTTAAAGATCTTAATGAAAAAGGTGTTTACTTCCTACCAAACTCAAATTTATGGACTTCCAGTGAGATTAATCTCTCAATTTTGAGTCTTTTGATAGGTTTTGTTTTGTCTTATATATTTGGAATAGTTTTTCTCAAATGGCTTTTGAAATATCTCAGTAGTAATAGTTTCAGGTATTTCATCATCTACAGAGTTCTCCTGGCTACTCTAATTATGGGAATTGTGTTGTTGAGTAGATAGAAGTTTAATATAATCAAATTAATTCAACTCCAAAATATCAATAGTTGGCGGATTAAAAAGTCTCATAGGTAGTCCTACCTCACCTACCCCACAAGTAATAAACAGGGTTGTATTTTTTTCCTTGCTCAAACCCTTGTCAAAATTCCCTCTAACTGGTAGCAATCTCCTATATAAAAATGGGATTCTTACTTGACCGCAGTGAGTGTGGCCAGCGATGGTCAAGTCAGCTAAATTGTTACTGTATTTAGTTGTAGTGTCGGGGTTATGAGCCAGCACGACGACATTATCCCAGCTACCTAGAGTATTGAGCTGATCTAAATTATCCTCTCCAGCCCAATTATCTCCGAGGCCTACAATTTTCAGATTCCCAAAACTGACAATTTGATTTTCAATTATGTTTACATTTGCTTTTTTGAGCGAGACTGCCAGCTCCCTGCGTAAATTAGGACCAGGCTTTTCCACGTCATGATTCCCAAGAACTGCAAAAATAGGTACTTTAATTTTGGCAAGTGGGCTAAAAAGCTCGTCCATATTTCCTAGATTTGGATGATAGGTAAAATCTCCTGGAATTACCAAAAAATCAATATTTTCTCTGTTCACCTCAGATACTACTTTTTCCAAAAATTCCTGATTCTTGGTGACACCCAAATGCGTGTCAGAAATAACGCCAATTTTAGCCTTAAAACCTAAACTAATTTGAGTTTTTTGGGTAATTATTAGATTTGGTTCAATAAACCTGGCCCATGTAAAAATTAGGCAAAGTATGAATAATATAATCAGACTAATTTTCCATTTTTTAGACTTTAATTTCCAAATTCCAAAAACCAAGCCTGCAATTACAGGAAACACCAAAAAGCCCACTGAGCTAATAAATATTGCTAATTCTCGAGTCATATTTAGGTTTAATTATCTCTGTACCACCAGCTGAGCTGAGTAGTAATTTCAAGTACTTTTTGAGCAGTTTGGGAATTACTCTTTCTCTTAAAAATCACATCTGAGATCAATTTACCAATTTCAATAGCCTGGGCTGTAGTCAAGCCTCTAGAAGCTAGAGCTGCCGTTCCAAGTCTCATTCCACTGGGCCTCCAAGGAGTTTTTTGGTCAAAGGGAATCCCATTTCTATTTGTAATAATTCCTACACTTTCCAGCTCTTTTTGCATTTCTAAACTATCCGCGGAATCTGGTAGTTTGATTAAACAAAGATGATTTTGGGTTGCTGAAATAATTTCTAAGCCTTCGGCTTTCAAGGAATTTTCAAGTGATTTGCATGTATCCAAAACATTCTCACAATACTGTCTAAAACTTAATTTGTCTGGGTAAGAATCCTGGCCTAAAATCTCCAAAAGTGATTGTCCCACAGCAGCAATCTGGTGCATATGTGGACCACCACTAGTTCCAGGAAAAATAGTTTTATTCACGATATCAATTAGACTTTTAGGTGGCTTTTCAGATTTCAAAACAGAATCTAAAAATTCAGGAATGTAGTTTTTGGCAAAGAGCATGGCACTCCTAGGACCTCTAAGAGTTTTGTGAGTAGTCATCGATACAAAATCTGCTCCCTCTAAACCAGCTTTAAAAGGTGAGTCGTGCAAACCCGTAGCTACCAAACCATTAATGTGAGCAATATCTGCAAGTACTAGGCTCCCAGAAGCGTGAGCCAGTCTACACATTTCACTAAAATTATAAGTTCTTGGATACGCCGAAAACCCAATAATCACAAGTTTTGGTTTATACTGTAGTAGTTTTGCTTTATAATCTTCTAAATCCACTTCAAAAGTCTGATTTCCTAAATCCTTCACGTCGTAGTTCACTAATTTGAAAAACTTATTCCAGTTGCTAGTGGCGTGCAGATGAGAAATATGGCCACCGTTTGAGATATTTAAACTCATAATAGTGTCGCCGTATTCCAAAACAGATAGATACACCATGCCGTTGGCGGGAGAGCCAGAAAGTACTTGGACGTTGACTCCGTACTCGCCAGTTTTATCAAAAACTTCCAAGGCTAAATTTTGGACCTTGGTTTCTAACTCATCTGCGAATTGATTCCCAGCGTAATACCGCTTTCCTGGGTAACCCTCGGAATATTTGTTTGACCATACAGAACCTAGTATATCCAAGGTTTTCGGTGAGGGATAGTTTTCTGAAGCAATTAAATTTAGGGTATTTTTTTGTTTGATAAATTCTTTACTGGTGAGTTCAAAAATAGGATTCATAAACTAAACTACGTGGATTTAAGAAAAATAGTCAACGTTAATTCCAAGAAAAATCCCGCCACTCGGGCGGGGTAGAATTCCAAAGTTAAATTCTAACTACTCTTCAATTAATTCCATTTCGTCGAACTCCTCTTGAACCTCAACAGATTCTACTTTTTTCTCATCAAAACCAGTTCCAGCTGGGATCAGCTGGCCTAGAATTACATTCTCTTTCAAACCAAGTAGATTGTCTTTGCGTCCGCTAATAACAGCCTCCACTAGAACTCTAGCTGTTTCCTGGAAAGAAGCTGCAGATAGGAAGGATTCTGTAGATAATGAAGCCCTGGAAATACCAGTTACAACCCGCTTAAAAGTGATCAATTTCTGATTATTTTTAGCAAAGTTTTTGTTCATGCTCAGCACTACTGGAAGTCCAATAAGATCAGCAGTTACAAAGTCACTATCTCCAGCATCTATTACTTGAACTCTTCCACACATCATGCGAATAATAACCTCAATATGTTTTTCATTTACTGATAGTCCGTTGGATACATAGATTTCAGTAAGTTGCTTAATGATGTACTCTTGAACTGAATCGATCCCGACTACATCCAGAACTTCTTGCAGATTCAAAGCTCCTTCAGCAAGTGGCATTCCCTTGTAGCCATGGTCACCTTTTTTCACATGAACAGACATACCTGGAAGAGTCTGGAAAGTATTAACTTCCACAGGACCTTGACTGATAACTAAAGTTCTTTCTTTTTGCTCTACTTTGCCGTTAATCCCTGCCCTGACTACCTCCCCAGTGGACTGAATCAAAATAGTGTCTTTCTCATCAACTTCCTGACCATCTGTCAAAACTAATGTGTCTTTTTCTGGGTTAAATGGCAGAGTAAATTGTAGGTTTTCACTAGAAACAGTAATCTCAAAACCTTCATCGATACTTCCTTCTACTTTTTCTACTACTCCGTCATAAAGCGACATTGGAGCAGTGTATTTTGGAATTCTAGCTTCAAATATTTCCTCTACACGTGGTAGTCCAGTGGTGATGTCAGATTTAGTTACCATTCCGTAACTATGTTTAGCTGAAATAGTTAGCTGAGTACTAGGCTCGCCTAGACTTTGAGCAGCAATAATACCTACAGTTACTCCTAGCTCTACTGGTTTATGAGTTGTAAAGTTAATTCCGTAACACTTCTGGCAAACCCCTCTAGGTAATTCACATTTTGTACTTGAGCGAACCCAAAGCTCCTCTGCGCCTGATTTCTCAAGCATTTCTACAGTCTCGCGGTCCAGTAATTCGTTTCTACGTACTAGAATTTTCCCATCCACAACTACATCTTTTGATAAATATTTACCATACCCTCTTTCAAAAAGAGTTTTATTCATTTTATCACTGTTTTGCACTGTCAGTCTCGTTCCGTCAGTAGTCCCACAATCATAGGAAGTTACAATCATGTTCTGGGCGATATCCACTAAACGACGAGTTAGATACCCAGCGTCAGCAGTTTTTAGTACTAAATCAGCTTGTCCTTTTCTCTGTCCTTTCATACCAATGAAAAACTCTAACCCAGTCAAACCCTCTAAATATCCATGCTGAGCTGCAAGCTCGATTACTTTTCCTCCAGCATCTACAGAAAGTCCTCTGATTCCAACCATAAGGTTTAGTTGAGCAAGATTACCTCTGGCTCCAGACCTAATAATCATTCCAATATTATTTTTCTCATCCATCTGCTCTTCAGTAAGCTTAGCAATAGACTCAGAAGTACCATACCAGATTTTTACTACCTGTTTATATCTTTCTTTCTCAGTCATCATACCCATTTTTTCAAACATTTCCTGGACTTTAGATACTTTTTCACGAGCTTCAGTGATCAATTCATATTTACCTTGAGGGCTATTTAGATCATCGCAAGAAGCTGAAATTCCAGATTGAGTAGTATATTTGAATACTATGTCTTTGATTTTATCCAAAATTGCCGGCATTTTGCCAGCTTCCAGACTATGGTAGGCTTTGTTCAAAATTTTATCGTAATTCTTTTTAGTGATGGTTTCATTGATAAATTCATAATCCTCTGGAAAAGCGTTATTGAAAATAATTCTCCCTGCTGTAGTTTCAATTCTTTTTGCATCTCTTCCCTCTCCAAACCTGACTTGGATTAATTCCCCAATTTCAATCTGCTTATGCTCGTAAGACATCAAAGCCTCGGCTTTTGAAGAAAAATATTTAGTTTTTTCTTTTTCATTTACTTTGCTTATAGAACTTAGATAATATGCACCTAAATGAAAATCTTGATGACCTGACATGATCAGCTCGCCATTTGCAGGCCTGAGTAAATTCTTTGTAGAAATCATTAAATTCCCAGCTTCTTCCTGACCTTTAATTGTAATTGGAAGATGTACGGCCATCTGGTCTCCGTCAAAGTCAGCATTGAAAGCTTTACACACTAAAGGATGCAGTCTAATTGCTTTACCTTCTACCAAGATTGGTCTAAAGGCTAGGAATGACAAACGGTGAAGGGTTGGAGCTCTATTTAGAAGAACATATTTATCTTTAATAACCTCATCTAGAATATCATAAACAATAGGTTTCTTGCTTTCAATCAATCTTCTTGCAGAGTGGACATTGAAGGCCTGATCTTCTTCGTGAAGTAGTCCCTGCTCAGATTTAGTAATGATACGACCCATTAAAAATGGTTTGAATAGCTCTAATGCCATTTCTTTAGGTAGTCCACACTGTTCAAGTTGCAGACTAGGACCTACAATAACTACACTTCTTCCAGAATAGTCTACACGCTTACCCAGCAGATTCTGTCTAAACCTACCCTGTTTTCCTTTCAAAACATCAGTCAGGGATTTAAGAGGTCTTTTTGCTCCAGTTGAAGCCATTACCTGCCTACCTCCACGAGCTGAATTATCAATCAAAGCCTCAATTGATTCTTGAAGCATTCTCTTTTCATTTCTCAAAATAACCTCAGGAGCACCGATTTGAATTAATTTTCTCAAACGATTATTACGATTGATCAAACGTCTATAAAGCTCATTAAGGTCAGAAGCTGCAAAACGTCCACCGTCTAATTGAAGCATAGGTCTAAGATCGGGTGGTAGAACCATCACTCTTCGCATAATCATCCATTCTGGTCTGGTTTCATTTTGGACGAAGTTTTTTACCAGTTTGAATCTCTTTGAGAGTTTCTTTTTGGCTTGACCCTTTGCAACTAGAATTTTAGCTTTTAATTCAGCAAATTCTACATTTAAGTCAATTTTCTTGAGTAGTGTCTCGATAGCTTCAGCTCCAATGTTTGCGTTGAAAACTGGACCGAATTTCTGAGCTAGTTCTTGGTAAATTACTTCAGTTATTACATCTCTGTAGTTCAATCCAGCTAATTCTTTTTTAGCAACCTCGGCAATAGTTTCAATACGAGCTACTGTTTCAGACTGCTGAGTTTTTAGAATTTCTTTATCTGTTTCATACTTGGTTTTTAGAGCCTCAAATTCGAATTTGTTTGAAGATTTATCAATCTGGTACTGGCGAGATAATTCATCGAATTTCCTGTCATAATCTGCTTTAGTAGACTTGATTCTGTTTTGACCTTCACGGTCAATTTTGGATAGATATTCGTTTCTAATATCTTCATTAATTTCAGTAATCACATAAGCTGAAAAGTAAGTAACTCTGCTAATATCAGAGGCTTTCATATCCAGTAATAGTGCAATTCTAGAAGGGATAACCCTTAAAAACCATGGATGTACACATGGAGCAGCTAGACTAATATGGCCCATTCTTTCGCGCCTAACTGAGGAGTGAGTAACTTCCACACCACATTTATCACAGATTACCCCCGCGTAGCGATATCTCTTGTATTTTCCACAAGCACATTCCCAATCCTTGATTGGACCAAAAATAGCCTGACAAAAAAGTCCATTCATTTGAGGAGTACCTGTACGGTAATTAATAGTTTCGGCTGTTAAAACCTCTCCATAACTCATATTCAACATCTCCTCTGGAGACATTAATTCTAAACTGACAGAATCCACATTTTTGAGCTGACTTGGAATGGCGACGTAAGACATAAATAAAAATTGAAGATTTGGATGAACATTGCAACTTAAAAAAAACAGGCCGAACTCAAAAAGTATCTAGATCAAACAAGTTTTAAAACTCTAACTTTAGATAGGCTAAGGAATATTTTAATATACTTAGAACACAAAATAACCCTAAGATAGGGAATTTAGCTAAAATAGCTGTTTTTGTAGTTGTAATATCCAACACTAATTACATTATAAACATATCCTAGAGGTTGTCAAGCAAAGCACTTCAATGTGAACGGAAAAATCGAGCAACGCTAAAACTTAAATTAATTCTAATCGTAGCTTTTTTATTTTAGTTTTTTTCTCTAATTCAAAACCCAAAACTCATATCGGGGTTTGCCGTCAAATAGATCTGGTAAACTTTTTTCCAAACGATATTTGGATTTTATAAAATCTTGAATCTTTTGCTTAGGTGCGATTGTATTATCTACAAAAATAGTATCTGGCGGGCGAGACTCAAGGTTTGAAATAGTTTTTGCTAAAATTTGGTCATCCAAATGAAACCATAGATGAGCTGTGTACCCACATTTTCTTTGGGTTTGGTAGCACAGTGACGAGATATTACTGTAGTGCCAAAAACGTCCATTTTCAGGAGTTAACTTTTTACTGTCTGTTATTATTTCATCCAGCGGATAGTACCAGTAAACATATTTTTTTACTTCAGATTGCCAGACATTAACTTTGTTTGATGATAGATTAACATAAAAATCTCTATAGGTTAATTCTAAAGGAAATACATCCAAACTCAAATTGCCACTACCAGCACCAAAAATGAACACTATATTTTGAACCAAAACTGCCCACACTAGCAACGCACTAAAAGCTGGTACGAATTTACTAGTAGAAGAATACTCCGTAGCTTGATGAGGAGCAAACAAAACGTTAGTTTTGTGTCCAGAGCTTGCCCCGGCGTCTGATACAAGTTCATTTTTGATAAAATCACTAGAGTACCCTCCCCAAAACCTACTGCTTTGGTTGTAAATAATTCCAAAACCAATAGCTAGAAGAGGTACTAACTGCAGTAAATAATGTGAGTAATTTCGACCAGAAAGAGTCACCCCATAAAAGGCAAAGCCGAACCAAATTAAATAAACAAAAATTTTGGATTTCGATTTAGATTTAAGAGTTAAATATGCCAAAAATACCACCCAGACTAAAAGTAAGAAGGTGCGAAGTTGCATATCAGAAATTCCTACTCGATCTGGCTGATTAGTTTTTCCATTAAACACAGGAACCCCAAATACTGTTGCAAAAGTTTTGGTATCACTTTGCACATATTTAGTATTGTAGGTAAAAATAGAATCAAAACCGAATTGGAGCTGATTTTGCCAGCTAAAACTCAAAAACAAGCTACCTACTAAGGCAATAAATACTAAGATTATTCTAAAATATCGCCACATTGTTTCTTTAATTTCTGTAGACTGGATCAATAAAAAACCTAAGAAAAAACCCACAAACTCGACTACTGCATTTGCTTTGGTACCGATTGCTAAAGACACTAAAAGCCCCACAACCAGATCCCACGCCCAGCCTTTTTTATATAAAAATAGATAGATAGCACTTAAGACCAGCGGTACAAATAAATTTTCTCCATTAAATACCCCAGCTTCCCAAAAGCCAAAAGCCAAAAAAAATGTAGTTACTACAGCTACCAAGTAAGGAATAACTTCTATTGCCGGGTTGGTTTTTGCTGATTCAGAATTTGACTCAAAAAAATAATGACTGATTTTGTAGACAAGTACTATAGTTGCAAGTCCCAGGAAAAAATTTACTAATGGAAAAATAAAATACTGGTTTGAAGACACTTTTAGCAAAAACTGATATACCCAATATAGTATTGGTGGCTTATGATCCCAGCTCTGACTGTAGAGAGTAAAACCATTATTCAAATCACTCCCAATCGACAGATATACACCTTCATCAAAATTCCAGTTCGGCATGAATAAAAAAGGCAGCCTGGCAAAAAAATATACAGCAACCAAAGTTACCCAAAAATAAAATTGCTTGGTTTTACTGGAGAGTTTTGAAAAAAAACCTGATGGGGTAAATATCATCTAAATAAAAACTTATTTCCGCAGTTTGTTTAAATTAATTTATCAATGTCAACCTAAGCCTATAAA
>Ga0105044_10001690_pt1 | contig 29895 bp, 21 predicted proteins | sample MAT01_FD_78092 | JGI IMG/M metagenome (GOLD analysis project Ga0105044, IMG submission 78092) | Freshwater microbial communities from Lake Fryxell liftoff mats and glacier meltwater in Antarctica - MAT-01 | ecosystem: Environmental > Aquatic > Freshwater > Ice > Liftoff microbial mat | place...
GACCGAAACTTACGTTCCGCGTCGTACACCCGCTGCTGTGACTGTTTGCGTTCGGTGATGTCTACGAGCACGCCGCGAACCTGCGGAGATCGGTTCGGAATCGGCGTGACGCTCACGAGATCGTGAAACCAGACGGTCCGCCCATCGGCGTGAACCATGCGGTATTCGAGCGTGTGGTCACGCCCGGCCCCAATCTCTCTGTAGCAGAGCTCCGCCACAGCGTCGCGGTCTTCGGGGTGAATAGCGTTCATCCAAAAGTCGGTTTGGTACCAGCGATCAAGCGGAAAGCCGAGCAGGTCAACCGCTCGGGCGCTCACATACAGAAACTTGCGCTGGACGGGGTCAAAGTCCCAGGCGATGACATTCGAGCTATCCAGAAGCAGGCGGTATCGGTCGCGACTCTCGTGCAACCTTGATTGGGCACGCCTGCTCTCAGACGCCGAGCACGCCAAGCAGAGCGCGGTTGCTGCAACGACGGCGATAAACGCGGCGAGGAGCTTGATGCCGTCCGCGAATGTGGTGGTATCAAAGGGGCCCCGTCCGCTCATGGTCGCGAGCACTGCGACGCTGGCGAAGAGGAACGTAAGTAGCGATGCACCAAGCGGCCCAAACCGCATCGCGCCCCAAATGATTGCTGGCATCGGCAGGAAGGCGAGCGGGTAGCCGCCCACATGCTGATTGAACCGTTGGCTGAACGCAACCCCCACTGTAGCGCAAACGAGTAATGTTACCGTAATCGCCTCGGCCGCCCGCCAGGCTGCCAGCCGGCGAGGGTGGCCCCAGGTCGCAATCAGGGGGGTGATGACGAGTATCCCCAATGCGTTACCAACATACCAAACGGAAGCGATGTGCCAATACAATGCCCACGGTTCACGACCTGCAAGGCATATCGCCAAAGCTCCTAGGAGCGAGGAGACAACGGGAGCAATCGGCGCGACGACGAACAAAAGCGAAACACAGTCGTGCAGTCGGCCCATGCGGGCGTCAAAATCAAGCACGTGGCGTAATAGCCACCAACCCAAGATTAACTCAAGCGAGTTACCCGTCGCCATCAACAGTGCGTGCGACCAAGGCAACCCCGGCAGATGCAGAACGTTGGCGATGAAGGCACCCGCCGCGACTGCGGGAAGCAAACGTATGCCAAAAAGGAGCACGCAACCCAGCGAGAGCCCCGCCGGAATCCATATAAGCGTGGAAGCATCGATTATGGTCGCGAACGAAAGGCTCCAGCGCGAAGTAAAATAATGTAACCCCAACAAAACTAAATTCGCAGCGACCATCTGCCAACCGGAGAGGTTGTAGCACGGCTTTCCCCTGAACGAGGGTGCGTCGGAAACACCAGCCTCGGCATCGCGAGGCCGAGCACTGACAGCAGGAATCGAACGAGCGGATGCGGGTTGCATCGGCAGTGGGGGAAGCGTCGGATGATCCTTCATTGGTCAACAGGGAGGTATGGAGAGAAACGGACCAGAGCGCTAAGGTGCGAGAATCGCCCCTCATTCACTCTGCCGAGCAATCCGCGTTCGTACCCGAAGCAGATTTGGCCTAAAAGCAGATAACGACCCTCTAAAGGTACTCACGTGGCAGCGGCAAGATTGTTAGAATTTAACCTTGATCTTTAGACGCGCACTTTTCTGCGTTATCCTCACTCTGCCGCGGCGAGTGGAGGTACGCTTTCACCGTGCCCATTCTTCATGTGATTCAAGGCCCTGACAAGGGACGGCAGTTTGAGCTTGCCGACCACGAGCCCCAGTTGATCGGACGCTCGAGCGAAGCGGTGCCGCTCAACGATAACGCGATGTCTCGCCGACACGCGGAGTTAACTCCGGATGACGGCGTCTGGTATATCCGCGATCTTGAGAGCCAGAATGGCACATTTGTCAACGGGAGCAAGATTGCGAAGCGGACGCAACTGATTCCCGGAGATCAGGTGCGTGCCGGTCAGACGCTGTTTGTCTTCGGGGCAACCGAAACCGCAGCCCCCGACGCCGTGCGGATCGTTGGACCCAAGCGATTAGACGCGTCGGTAGAACGGGCCATTCACAGCGGCACGTTATTTCTCCAGCAAGGAAATGACGACTCGGCAATCTTATCGGAACCTGAGCCCAAGGCCGCCGATCATCTCCGTGTCATCTATCGCCTTACGACGCTCCTCTCCAACCGGGTGATGAGCGGCTCTGAGTTGCTCAAGGGCGTGCTTGACTTGGTATTCGCGGAGTTTCATCCCGAGCGCGGATGTATTATGTTGATGGCCGCCGCGGACCCTTCCGCCCCGGTGCCCCCTGATGGGCAAATGACCGCCGCGGCGGTGAAATATCGGCAGGCGCCGGTAAACGCCGACGAGGCCAAAATACTGGTAAGCCGAACGATTCTTCAGCACGTTGTTACCAAGAGTGAGGGAGTGCTTTCAACCAACGCCATGACCGACCCGCGGTTTGCGAAGGGCGATAGTGTGCAACAGTTTAATATTCGCTCAGCGCTCTGCGCCCCGATCAAGTATCGTGAACGGACATTCGGGGCTATTTATGTCGATAGTTCGATGGTAAACTACACATTCACCGCCGCACAGTTGGCGTTGTTGACGGCCATCGGCCAGCACGCCGGGCTGGCGCTCAACAATGCGGAGTTATACCAGCAGCGGCTTCAGACCCAGCGCTTGGCGGCGATCGGCGAGACCGTCGCCACTCTCTCGCACTCAATCAAGAATATTCTCCAGGGGCTGCGGGGTGGGGCGGACGTGGTGGAGATGGGCCTGAAAAAGGACGACCTTCGCCTGGCTAAAGGCGGATGGGGGATTCTCCAACGTAACCTGGATCGAATCATCGGGCTTACGATGAACATGCTCGCCTTCTCGCGGCAACGAAGGATCGAGCTGGAGCTAACTTACTTAGGGCCCCTGCTCTCTGAGTGTGCCCAACTCGCCGAGCCGGTGGCGCTCGCAAAGAAAGTGGCGCTGATCACCGACTTCGATACCGATGTTCCCCCGATCGCGGCGGATCCATCGCTCATCCATCAAGCGGTGATGAACCTGCTCACCAACTCCATTGAGGCGGTGCACGCCGAGAGCGGCGTGGTTACATTACGGTGTATCTACCATCCCGCCCCATCAACGCTAAGAAAAGTGACCGCGGCGCAGGCTTCTAAGCGACCCGTGAACACCGGCTCGCTCGCCGCGAGGGCCATCATTGAGATCGGAGTAATTGATAATGGGCCGGGTATTCCCGCCAGCAAGCAGGCGTGGATTTTCGAGCCTTTTAACACAACCAAGGGCGCCAAGGGAACCGGCCTGGGGCTGGCGGTAGCCAAGCGCGTGGCCGAAGAGCACGGGGGAATGATGATGCTCGAATCAAGCGAGGGACAGGGCGCGCACTTTCGCTTGCTTATCCCAGCGGATTTAACCCCCGCGTCCGATCCTAGTGCGACCTCCGCGAGTAAGCAAAGTTCCAGCCCGTTACCCCAGGGGCCGGGTCTGGGGGGCGAGAGCGTCCGCCCCGCCTGGTAGGCTGAAGATCGCGCCCTTAGGTGGGGTTATGGTGTAAACTCTTCAGCGAGAAGGCGAGGGGAAGGCGAATATTATGTAGCGTGCCGGTGAGTACGGCCAGCCTCAGCGGCGGCCAACGGTTACGTTTTCGAATCATCGTTATTCTGTTTCTCTAATACTTATGGCTATTCCACGCACAAGCATTCCCCCCGGCAAGCTGCGCATCGGTGATATTTTGTTATATCACGGCGTCGGCATTTTTCCACGGATGATCCGGCTGTTTGATGGCTCAGAGTACAGCCACGTCTCAATCTTCGATGGTGCCCGGGTTGTCGAGGCCGTCCCGCCCGGCATCGTCGCTGGCGAAGTTGCCAAGAGCGTGGCGGGTGCTGCTTATGTTCATGTCTATCGTTTCATTGACTCAAAGGGCGTGGGCCTGGCGACGCCCTCCTGGCCGGTCGCGCCCCTCCTCGCCAATATCCAAACATATGTTACGCGGGGCGATCGGTACGCTTATGAACAGTTACTGTTGCTTGCGTTTCTCGCCGCGACCCGCACCGCAACCGCGCGGCTCCCTTTGTTCACCCGCCGCTTGATCCGCGATGTGCTTGATGAAGGCGCCGAGCTGCTGACGCGCCTCTCCGCCCTGGGACGCGAACCGATGATCTGCTCTGAACTTATTTTTCGTTGCTTCGCTCACGCTGCTCCCTCTTATCCGGTTGCGATCCGCGGCGTGAATGTCGCCGCGCGCACCCGCACGCCTCGATCTCAAACAGCCATGTACAGCGATGATCCCAAGCTCGCCGCGTCCGCACGCGTTTTCCTCAGCCAACTCAATAAAGAAACCGGCCGCCCCGGAATCTCTGCGGCGGCGGTTAAGTCGTCGCGGCGGAGAGGAACCACGCCGGTTCCAGACTTCGTAACTCCCGGTGATTTGATCCGCAGCCCCAACTTTCACGCGGTGGGAACGCTTAAAATCGCCACGGGCTAAGCTCTTCCCGCATCCGACGCGGCTACGGATGGTGGCCGCGTGCAAACCCGCGAACAAACGCCCGCCACGATAGCGTAATACGATTGCAATCGATGCCCGAAGAAGCAGGTACATCATCGTCAATCACCACGTACGCCGGTTCATCGGGGCACAGCGCAAACTCCCCGGTTAGCGGCGTCGACGACACCGGCGGTGCGGGCGGGTCGTCCACGATATCCGGCTCAGTGGTGCGGGTGAATCCGCTCGTAAAACTACTGGCGTTGTTACTGCTCATCGGAGTCGTAATTGTCTCGGCAGTTGTTATATTGCCGGTGGCGGTGGTGCTTGTTGCGCTCTTTGTGCTCTGGCTAGTCTACCGGCTTATTGCGTTACGATTAGCGCGGGTGTTCGCCTCTGCCCGCGCCCCCAACGGCGCGCTGGACGGACGGCGTAACGTGCGCGTCAGACCCCCACCGGAACCTTGACCACCACGAGGCCCGGGGTCAACGCGCGAAAACATAATATCGCGAGGTCGCGATTGCGAACGGGCGGCAACTAGCCGCGAGCGGGTTTATCGGTAATGGCTTCTTACTTCCTGGCCGCGTCGAGCACAACATAACCATACGGCGTCAGAGAGATGCGGGCGGGTACGTCGGGCATTCCGGGGATAGGCCCTGATGGAAGGGTTGCGGCAATCACCGCTGCTGAACTTAAGTTGATTGCCACCGTAACACCCGCCGAGCCTTTGCGCGTCATCGCGAAGCACCAGACGGCGGGCTGATCGGTCTTGATAGCTACGTATTCTCCGTCGCCCAGCACAGGGGTTGTGTGGCGAAGCGCTGCGAGCTCGCGGTAAAGGTTCAGCAGCGAGTCGGGCCGGGCATCCTGCTCTTGCACACTAGTGCCATCGTTATCTTGCGAAGTGCGCGCCTTGAACGCACGCTCGTGCAGAGCGTAATAGTTGCTAGTCACCGCCGAGTCCGCGGCGACGGCCGCCCACTTCATCGGCTCGCGCCGGGGAATGTCGTTGGCATCGCTGCCGAAACTTCCCGCCACGCCGAGCATCCCCAGCTCGTCCCCATAGTAAAGCACGGGCGGAAAAGGTTGTAACATAAGTATGGCCGCCGCGGCCCGCAGTCTACCCGGGTGAGTCACTCCGCCGATGGCACTGGCAACGCGATCAACGTCGTGATCGCCGATAATGGCCATTGACGTAAATGTATCCGGGCAGGCCGTGAGCGTCGCCGCCATGCTCAGATAGAGCTTATCCGCTTTCTCCTCTTTTAACGCGTCGCGTGCGGCAAACTCAAAGGGCTTGGTGAAAGCCGCGTCATGGGTGCGTTCACCCTTGGAAGTGCGGAGTAGTTCAGCGCCGAAGCTCGTCCAGTCCTGCTGCTCGGCGAATGTAAATACGTTAGGCTTGATCGTCTCAAGCTCCTCGCGCCAATCGTGCCAGAAAGTATCGATGTGGTAACCTAGACCTTCATCCCCCTTGTCATACTTCATCCACACGTGGTCGAGCCGATAGCCATCAATGCCGCCGTGCTCTTCCATGAGCCAACGCTTGGACCATTCAATTACAAGTCGTTTCGCGGTGGTCCGGCGCAGATCCCAGTTAACAAACCCCACCGTATCGCCGTTCCAGGTCTTGAAATCATAACCAATGGACTTCGTATTTCCCGCATCGGTGAAGGCCAGCAGCGTTGCGTATCCGCTGGCCGGGTTGTTCACTGCCCCTTTGTAGTAAATGCTTTGCTTATTAATTCCGTATACCACCAGATCGAGAAACACTTTGATTCCCGCACCGTGGCACGCCTTCACCATCGCAACAAACTCCGCTTCGTTTCCAAACCAAGGGTTCAGTCGATCTGCGGCGTCGTGCTGGTAGCCGTGATAGGCGGGGCTGGGAAAGATCGGGTTCAGCCATATGGCAGTGACACCCAATGACTTAAGGTACGGAATGCTGTCGCCGATTCCCTTGAATGTCCCAAACCGATACTTGTTCTGGACAGAATCTGCAGCGGTGCCCGCCGCGGGCGCGTGCCGCCATGCGATCGGCATGATGTGGTAGAAAATATCGCGTGAAACATTCATGGGAGTAGCGGAACTGGAGGCATCTGAAGCACCCACTGTGACAATCTCCGTCGGGCGTTGCTGGCCAGCCTGTTTCTGCGATTGCGAGACGACCGTGGCCTGAGCCGCAGCGTGCGGCGGGCGGGCGAAACCGGCGATCAGGCTGACGCACACCAAGGCGATGCCGATCCAACTGCAAGTGCCTGTTCGGGCCGGTCCGCGCTGTTCGCTGGCAGTGCGAGGCTGTCGGCGGCTGCCCATTCGTGAACCGATCCGTAACTGGTTGAAGTGGGCTTTGGGCATAGCCCCAGACGGTACGCGCGGGTCGCCCGCCACGGTGCCCTGCCCGACGCTGGAAAATGGGCCACTCGGCCAGCAGTCGAGTCGATACGATGAAGCCCGCTATGAATCTCACGCTGATCCAAACTTATATGCAGTCACAGTCGATCGATGGCTGGTTGCTTTACGACTTTCGCGGCAGCAACCCTATTCTCACGCAGTTGCTGCCGGGCAAGCGATGGACAACCCGGCGCGTGCTTTTTTTTATTCCGGCGAAGGGGCAGCCGCGACTGCTGGTGCATCACATTGATCACGGCCAGTTTCAATCCCCGGGCTATCCCCTGGATAATTATTTAACTTGGCAGGATTTGCGGGCGTGGGTGGCGCAGCACGCCGCCGGGCGGGTGGCGATGGAGTACAGCCCCGGCGGGCACCTGCCCGCGATGGGCATCGTCGATGCGGGCACCGTGGAACTTGTGCGATCGTGCGGGGCGGACGTTGTGAGTAGTGCAAACCTGGTGCAGGCGAGCGTCGCGGTCTGGTCGCCCTCGGCCATCGCGGGCCACGCCAGGGCCAGCGAGCACTGCGCCCGAATTATGAAAGGGGCTTTTGATTACATTCGCACCCACCACGCGCGGGGCGCGGATGTAACTGAACACGATGTGCAGCGGTGGATCCAGGGCGAGTTCGCCGCGGCCCAGCTGGAAACCGCCGATGCGCCCATCGTCGCGGTGAACGACCACGCCGGCGACCCCCACTTTGAAGTCTCGGCAACAGCCCCTTCCCGCATCGTGCGGGGCGACTGGGTCTTAATTGATTTATGGGCGAGAGAGCCGGGCACACAGCACATCTTCTCAGACATAACATGGGTGGGCTATGCCGGTCGGGCGGACCAGTTGCCCGCGCGGCACCGCGCCGTCTTTGAGGCGGTCAAGGCCGGACGCGACGCCGCGTTGACCTTCGCCCAGCAGCGATGGTCTCGTGGCGAAGTAACCCAAGGGTGGCAAGTAGACGACGCCGCACGGGCCGAGATTCAAGCCGCCGGGTTTGGCAGCGGAGTTAAGCATCGCACGGGCCATAGCCTAAGCGCGGGGCCGAAGGTACACGGGGTTGGTGTCAACATCGATAATCTTGAAACCCACGATACCCGCGAACTGCTACCGGGCATCGGCTTCACGATCGAGCCCGGTGCTTACTTTCACGATCTGGGCATCCGCCTTGAGATCGACGTATACATGGATCCTGCCAAGGGCCCCGTGGTCACAAGTTGCATCCAGGACGAAATCGAGTTTATCTGACGCCAAGGTCATCTCGCCTCTCACGCGAGTGAGCGGCGCTAAGTACACGCATCCCTTTCATGCGGCTTCATAAACTTACGTTACCGGCATATCTACTGTTTTTCGTACTTGACGCCGCCCTTTTCCGGGTCGATCATCACGCGGGAAACATCTTGTCGGCGAAGCCCGCCCGACTCTTGAAGCACCACCATGTACCACCGTCCGGGGATGTAATAGTACGAATCCTCGGCGAAGAGCTGCCCATCCTTGAAGTAGCAGTTGGTGGTGGATTTCAGCATCCCGCATTCGTCATAGATAAGAACCGTGTACGGCGCGACCGCCTCGGGGGCGAACGAACTTTGGGTGATCCCCGAGTATGAGTGCAATAGGCCCAGCCCGCGGCGTTTGGGCCGATAGACGCAGGAAAGCAGCGGTCGTGTTTTATGCTTCATATAGGATACCTTCTTGCCCCGCCCTGCAGCGGCTTATATCTTTATTCGCTTAGGTAATGAAAAGAACTCGTCCATGAGCCGGTCTGCGCGACCGCTCAAAGTTGCGCCACGATCTAGCGAACTTTTATAGATTCCGACTTGTGATCAACCGCAAACTCCCAGCTTCGCTTTATCTTGGCATCTTCCGCCATTTCCAGCTCAAAGCGATACCAACCACCATGAGCGTACTCAAAGGTGTGCGCGAACTCCACGGCGTTGTTGACCAGGGGACGGACGTCCTCTGCCACGATGCGACCCGCCGGGTCATACACTCGCACTCGGAACTTTTGATTCGGTCTCGGGTCCGGGGGGCCACCGGTAAGTCGTGACAGCGGCGCGTTATGCAGGACGCCCCGCGGAGTCAGCCGAGGACGATAAATCATGGCAAGCGGCGAGACAAGCAAACCCGAAGCTGGGTCGTTCTTAGCTGTAGAATGCGGTGAACCTTGCGCTTTGTTGGGCGATGTATCAGCCGTTTTCACTGCCGCGTCAAGAGACAGCGAATCTGCCTCAACTTTCTTCGCCTCCGCCTTTGCCTTCGCGGTCTGGTCACCATAGATAAGGCCGCCGATCCCACCGATCACTCCGCCAGCAATAGCACCGATTCCCGCACCCTCGCCACCACCCGCAATAGCACCGGTACCGGTCCCCACTGCAGCTCCTCCTAACGCTCCGATCCCCGCCCCCTGCGCTCTCGTCCGACTTGCGTCCGAGCTGCAACCTTGGACAAACTGCAGGCAAATGCATGCGCAACTTAAACGCAGCACCAGCCCCGCCAAACGCTGTAACGCTTCTCGACTTAGCAAACTAATTTTCCTTTCCTGAGACCTAGAAACCTACCTGTGCATGAAGCAGTGCCCACCGCTCCGCGCGTCTTGCTCGTCTTCCTTACTTCCACTCACTTGCCGATGCTTGCGCCGGTAGTCTTCTTGGACCCACTATCTAGTACGAGCAAACCGCCCCTAACCCATCACGCCATTTACTATACCGGCAAAAAAACCAGACATCAGGCCTTCCAGCTTTGAGCTGGTCTGAAACTCTGCCCCTGCCAGTTCCTTCTATGGGGGCCGCTCTGGACCCGTTACATCGCCACTTCGCATATTCTCGCAGTTCGGTTCCCCGCGCGAGACAGGCAAGAGCGGGAAGGCTGCGGCTTGATCACATCCAAACCTAGGCACTCGCTATCAGCTAAAAGCGAAGTTGACGCCCGGAAGCCTAGACGTAAACTTGCTGCAACGCCACCCAGTCACCGCCGGCAATCTCATCAAAACCGAACCGAAGGTGTCTCGCCGGTTCGGTGTCGCGATGAAGTCGATTACCGAAATCCGTTGACTATCTCATAGTGCCCAACGCCGCGGCGACGGACGCTGTACTGATACGCCTCGCAGCTGCCTTGGTGGGTCCGCAGCTCGCAGCGATACCACACATTGGTCGAGTATACGAACAAATTACGAAAATCAACACTCCCATCGCGGTCTGTCGTCTCTGATCCGTAGTAGCGTGGCTGACGGTTCGCGTGGGTGTAAAGATCGATCCGCACACCCGCACCCAGTGGATTACTTTCGAGCGTCGGGCCAGCCAACTCGTCCGTCACAGGCGAGCTGTCCACCACCTCCCCCTCCCGCAGCGTGCGGTCCACTTCAGTGTCGTCAACTTCCGTCTCAGCGACGAGTTGGCAACGCGATTTTCCAACTGGAGACTGAAAGCCAACCGGCCGGGCGGACGTCCTCAGGCCCATGAAGTTGTGTTGCGAACCGCCCCGAATGGGAGTTACCGCCTTACGGTTGGGCCACAGGCACTCACTCTGTCCGTCGCCCAACGCGGCAGTCGGCAAGATTGCCATACCAACAAATACATTCGCGGGCTTCGTCCTCGCGGGTCGGCTCCTGCGGTTTCGCTTTTGCAGTCCCGATGTCTCTAACGTCCTAGATTGCTCAAACGATGCGCACACTATTTGGCTCTTGTTAAGTCACCGCGTTAACTGGCTCTTCACACTAGTATGGCGATAAAAGTGCTGTCCTTGATACGAGAATAATCGATTTTCCTTCGAGATGGCGAGGAACAACCATCCGCCCTCTCGGACGCTCATCAAAGCGGTCAGGTTAGAGGATGCCTGCTTCTATCTTTAACCGCGACCGGAGATCTCACGACGGCCGCGCCCAACCGAGCATGTCTATGTCAATCGCTGGTACGTCAATCGGTCGGGTAAGTCCCCTCCAGTGTGTAAGCGAAACACCGAGGCTGTGGGGCGGGAGGCTACACCCGTCGTCCCGCGCCTCGCCAGTGTTCAGATGCGCAGCGTTACAACCGGGTTCCCCAAAAGGGCAACGAAACTGAACATTTCAGATTCAGCGCACCACGACAAGGTTTGGGTGGCCCAGTATTGCGCTTCGCAGGTATCGCCCTTAGTCGACCCGATTCGTCCGATTAGGGCGATCTGACAGACTGGAGCGTTCGGAGGCGGGAGGCGTTTCAGAGAGTTGCTTCGGAGCACGGAGAAGGAACTGGGTGTGCAGCTCATCGAGGGCGGCGCGAAGGGGGTCAGTCTCTCCCAAACCTTTGGCGAGCGACTCTGCCATCTTGAAGCGCTCTTGCCGGCGTCCCTGAGCTTCATCACAGGTTATCAACTTGGCACCGAAGTAATAATACATCACTTGAGCACGCAGGGGCAACGCACCAACATCAAAACTGTTAAACATCTTCTGCGCCTGAAAGCAAGTCTCCTCAACTGCGGCGCGGCGGACGATCAACTCGCTTAGGACATCCAGTCGCGGCCGCTTGGCGGCCTGCAACTCTTTGATTCCCTGGTCGAGCAACAGTTCTGCGGCTTTCTTCTGGTTTCGCATCACAAAGGAATCTGCGCGGATTTTTCCGAACGTCCACTTAAGCTCTGGCAGAATATCTTTGCTCGCGTCAAAGCTTGGCCAGTTCGAATCCACGAAGTTGTAGAAGTTCATAGTGGGCCCGTCGGACTGTTCGGAGTTGTCCGCAGCCTTCGCCGCCGCCAGTGACGGCAGGAAAGACTCCGCCCAATCCCGATCCGCGGCCGTCCCTTCGGCGAGAGCAAGTTGAGCCATCGCGCTGTAAAGAAGCGGCAGTAACGTGAACTGATGCGATTTGCCGTACGCTGCCGCGGCTTCGGCGTGGAACTTTTCGACGCCTTTCACCACTGCCGGGTAATCTCCAAGCTTCAATTGCGCCGCAGCGAGGCTGCTTTTGGCCCGGATAATATTACGGTTTCTCGCCGCCGCCGCGGGTGTTAGATCGCCAAGTGCCCTGGGCATGTCAGGAATTAACTTTGTCAACTCATCGGCAACCTTTTGCGGATCGCTGTAAATCGGCACCGCAGCGAGACGAGCTTCCAGAATACAAATCAATCGCTCGTCAGGGTTGGGTCGCTTCAGCCGTTCGATCGCTGCGAGGCCGGTGCGTGTTGCCTCCCCCTCCGACGCGGCTTGGTCCGCAACATTTGGGTCTTCAACCAAAAGTGCTTCCATCTTTGCGATGGCTGCTCGCGCTGCCAACTCGTCGTGCTCGGGCCCTTGAAGCGACTCTAACTCGGCTTCGGCACCTTCGGCGTACTTGATCGCTCCATCTCGGTCAACTTGCGATGCCGCACATCGCGCAGCGGTGACGAAGGCTTCGATTCGAACTTCGGAACTGAGATCCGGCTGCTTAAGCAATCTATCGATGGTCTCCCGGGCGCGGGCGTACTCGCCCTGGGCCATCAGGCCGCGTGCTGGCAGCACCGTGAGCAACGGAGCGATGGGGAGATCAAGTTGAAGCTCGCCCAGTTTCTCTACAAAAAGGATCATTTCCTTAGAGTCTACTTTTTCCGGAGCTTCCGGATCGGTGAGCCGATCAATCATTGGCCGGAGCACTTGGATGATTTGCTCTTGCTGCAGGTACCGCCGGTTGCTCGCCTGGCTCTGTTGCCACGCGACCAACCCGATTCCGACGGCAACGCTAGCCGCAGCCGCGATCGTAACTGTTAAGCCCGGTTGCCGCTTGCAAAACTTCCTGAACACGTAAGAAAACGTGCGAGGGCGGCAGCGCATCGGCTCGAACCGCAGAAACCGCTCGATGTCGTGCTTGAGCTCAGTAACAGTCGCAAACCGGTTTCGTCTGTCGGGGTCGATGGCGCGGAGTAAAAGATAATCCAGGTCATCGCGTAGCACGCGGACAAACTCTGCTTCGCTGATGCCGCGTTCATTCGCCAAATCGCCCAGCGAAGCGGATTCGCTCTGCTGCTGCCGCTGACCACTTTGTTGTGCCGGGGGCGAGTGCGACACCGCACTCCCCGGCATCAACTGCCGAACCCGCTCGCTCGCCCGAGGCGGCGGCTGCGTCCGAATGAAATCGGCAAGGTCGTCCGGCTTGCATGAGTTAATCGCCGTGCGGTCAAAGGGATAGACGCCAGCAATTAACTCAAACAGCACGAGACCCAGCGCGTAGATATCCATTCTTGCATCGGGTGTATTGTTGGGGTTCATCTGCTCGGGTGCCATGTAATCCAAAGTGCCCGCGAACTGACCCGAACGCTCCTGCGACGCAATTGAAAGCTGGCCGCCCTTACTAAGTCTGGCGATCCCAAAGTCAATTACTTTGGCCGTAGGTGTATCACTGCTTCTTGTGACCAGAATATTGCGGGGATTAAGGTCACAGTGAATAATATTAATTTTCGGCGTGTGCGCGTACTCAAGCGCCTCGCAGACCCCAATAAACAGTCGCAAGCGATCGTTGATTGTAAGTTTATTCTTGGTAGCATAGTCTGTGATTGTGCCGCTATCGGCGTACTCTTGAACAATGTAACGTTCTCCCTTCTCCGTAATGCCCCGGTCCATGAACCGTGCGATATTGGGGTGTGTGCAAGTGGCCAGGATGCTGCATTCCCGCTCAAATCGCTGGTTATCGTGGGGCGATCTGCTCTCCTGCATTATTTTTACCGCCGCGTACTGCTCGGGAACTTCCGCGTGATGGGCCTTGAACACACTTCCAAATCCGCCCTTGCCCAAGAACTCGCCAAGCACAAAGTTACCTACTCGCCGCGACGGAGGCGGAGTGTTTGAGCTAAGCTGAGCCCCAGATTTAGGGGGTGCAACCAGAGGTCCAAACATAGATTTGTCGGCGCCCGATGATCGCTCGAGCTCGTTGAGCTGGTTGATCAGTACCGCCGTGCGCAGCGCATCGCCACTACACTGACTTCTGATGTACTCGGCCCGTAGCGACTCAGGAAGGTTCTGAGCCTCACTCAAGATCTCGCTATCACTGAGCGGGTGCTTCGTCACCTGGTCGTCGTCGGGCGTACGGGGGTGTAATGGCTCCTTGGGCTCGTCGCCAGCACCGGTGTTCTCAGGAGCGTTGGGGTTGGGCGTCGTCATAACAGTATCCTGAGTATAAGTTAGAAATGAGGTGTGCAATAATTACCCTTGAGAGGTATCGACTGCCCCTTGGGAATCTCAGTCCAGTTCACCCTCGGCATCGCCGCGACGAACTAAAAACTCTCTAATAAACTTCTCCGCCGCGAGCTTACGTGTTTCAACCTGTTTTTTGGTAAGATCCATGGCCAGGCAGATCTGCTGAATCGTCATGGCGGTGAAGTATTTGAGCTTCGCCACTTGAGCCGCTTCATAATTCTCCGCCTCTAGCGCGGTGATCGCTGCGTCCAGCCGCAGCACATGTCGCGGGCTGGTTGCTTGCGCTTCATCCACGCTATCCAGCTGAACCGAGCGCTGTCCCCCGCCGCGTTTGGCGGCGTTCTTGGCGCGAGCGTGCTCAACCAGCACTCGGCGCATCACTTCAGCCGCAGCACCAAAGAAGTGCGCTGGGGATTGAAAGTTATTCTTTCGCGCTTGCATCAGCCGGAAATAGGCCTCATTAACTAGCGCCGTCGCCTGAAGCGTGTGGTCGCCGCGCTCCCTGCGCATCTGGCTTTCGGCCATCACCCGCAACTGATCGTAAACCGCAACCAAAAGCTTACTGCTCCCGTTGCCACCGGGAGTATTCGCATCCTCCAGAAGTTCCTTCATCGTCTCGGGGTCGATGGTGGAATGATGAAAACTATGCTCGGTTGTAGTTGACACAAATAACTTTCGTTAGGCCGATGAAATGGGAACTCGCCGCGAACGCTGGAACCGCCCTATTTAAGGGCGGACCAGCTGCGAAGGCCGGGCATCAACGACCTTGCTTAGTATAACATCCACCACCCCACACCCGCCACCTTAGAACACCGCTAACAATCGCTGCTTTCAGCAAACTTGCACGAATCAGCACCGCTGCCCATTATCAAATCTACTTCAGCCGCTGCCTGAACCTGCACCCGCGAACGCCAACTGGCGCGACGCGGCGGTCTGCTCTGGCCCTTTCGTCCAAAGCCGTGGCGAGAGAAGTAGAGCTTCCGCTCCAAACTCGTGCCGTTTCTACAGCGATCTTCCGCGCGGCCCACAACCTACACTAACAAACCACGATCTCTCGGCCAACCGAGCCAGAAGCACAGGCCAGCAAAGCCCGGAATCGCGGCCCCAACCAAATGCCACCACGAGACCGCCGCGGCTTGCCCAGACCACGCCCGGTCTGCGGTAATTTCCAGCGGGGCGGTAATGGGTGAAGTGGTCAGCAGCGCCTCAATGAGCGGTTGCGGTGCCCAGCTGAGCGAGCTTGCGCCAAGTGCCGCCAAGGGGCCAACAGCGCATAGAAAAATCTGCAGCAGCATCGCTCTCCATCGGGGTATTCCCCGGCCATTGCGCGCTCGCAAATGCGTCCTTCGGAGTAACGCCGCACCCAGAAAAGCCCAGGAAGCGTAAGAAATCAGGAGCGCCGTCGCCACGCTCGCGGGCCACGCGCTCATCCACGGCATGCACTGGGCCACAGCCACGACCACAGCGGGAACAAGCATCACCAAGCCGTCCAAGGCAAACGCCCCCCCTAGCTCAGCAGGCCCCCCGGGCGGAACTTGCTGACTCAGCCGCACCATCGGCCAGAGCACCCCGATCCCCAGCCCCAGCATCGCGAGCAGAATCGACGCTGCGGGACGGGTCACTTCATAGCTGACATACCCGACCGAACTGCTCGCGCTCGCAAAGGCGAAAATGCTCGAACATAACACGTAGGCGGTCCACCAGATGACAAACTGGCGGGGCTCGCCGCGTCGATGGGGATAAGGGTCGTACGGAACTTTCATGAAAACGGGGCCAAGATGATAAGAGGGGCGAAGTCCGCGTATGGCGTGATAAGATGTGGCCTGTTGGGCGGAGTTTTTAAACGCGCGTGGGTGGGCGGATCTACACTCTTCGCCGTAGCGGCCACCTTTCCAGCTCAAAGCGACGGACCGCGTTTTTTACCCGCAAGGGGTTTTTCCCCTCGCGGGCGTCGACCCTAGGCTCCGGGGGCGGACCCGGGCGTCCAACAATGGGTGGGCCTCGCTACTCCCGGCGAAGCGGGGCAGCTCCAAGGGAGCTTTGGACTTACATTGAAGAAAGCAGATATGGTAGATAGCACAATTTCATTAACGTTCACTCTCGCGCAGAACACCCCCGCCCCCGGCGGTCTGGGAACCATGCTCTGGGTGATCATCGGTATCGTCACCCTCGTGGCCTTCTTTCTCATTATTTTTCTTCTCCAGTTTCTAAGCCTGTATGTTCAGGCGCTCACCAGTAATGCAAGCGTGGGGCTGCTCGACATGGTGGGAATGAAACTGCGCAAAGTAGATATCCGTAACGTTGTAATTAATCAAATCCGAGCGGTTAAATCCGGGATTGATATCTCAACCAATCAGCTCGAAACGCATTATCTCGCTGGTGGCAGGGTGAGCAACGTCGTTTCCGCCATGATCGCCGCGAGGGGCGCCCGCATCGATCTTCCCTGGAACACCGCGACCGCCATCGATCTGGCGGGCCGCGATATCCTGGAGGCGGTGCTCACCAGCGTCAATCCTAAAGTAATTGATTGCCCCGCCCCCGGCAGCGCACGCTCCACGATCGATGCCGTCGCGAAAAACGGTATTCAGCTTAAGGCCAAGGCGAGGGTGACGGTTCGGACCAACATCGCCCGCCTGGTGGGTGGTGCCACCGAAGAAACAATCATCGCCCGCGTCGGCCAAGGGATTGTTTCAACAATCGGTAGCGCGGAAGATCATAAGCACGTGCTGAGTAATCCCGAAGAGATCAGCCGAACGGTCATGCGTTCGGGCTTGGACGCGGGCACCGCTTACGAAATTCTTTCGATCGATATCGCCGACATCGACGTCGGCGAAAACGTTGGTGCGAAGCTGCAGGCTGACCAGGCGCAATCAAACAAGCAGATGGCCCAGGCCGAAGCTGAAAAACGCCGCGCCCTTGCAGTTGCAGAAGAGCAGGAGTTCAAGGCTCAGGAACAAAAGAACCGTGCGCTGGTGGTTCTGGCGGAAGCCGAAGTGCCCCGTGCCATGGCCGAGGCTTTCCGCAACGGAAACATGGGGATCATGGATTACTATCGCATGAAGAATGTCCAGGCAGACACCGCGATGCGTGGCTCAATCGCCGGTGATAGCCCCGCCCAGCAGGCGAGGTAAACGCGGAGAAGCCCCTCCCGTCCGAGGCGACACGGGACGCCCCCGGTCAGTGTTATAACTTGTGCTCGCCAGCGCAATAATGTAACTTGGGATCTTCTCTAGTGCAGCGGGGTCTGGCAGGGCACGGCTCACCTTAGAATCATCAGCTTGATTGTTGGTCGCTTTTACGTAAGTAGAAAACGATGTCGGCTCACGAAAACCCCATGGATGTCTCGCACTGCAACGTGCTGCTCGTCGACGACAACCCGCAGAACCTTGAGTTGCTGCTCGCCTACCTCGAGGACTTGGGGTGCGAGTTGCGCCAGGCCAGCGACGGCCTGGGCGCCCTCGAAGAAGTCAATCGCCGTCACCCCGACATCATTTTACTCGACGTCATGATGCCACGCATGAGCGGGTTTCAGGCCTGCGCCAAGCTGAAGGCCGACCCGGCAACCAGAGAGATCCCAATCGTAATGATCACGGCGTTGACAGAAGTCTCCGACGTTGAACGCGCCGCTGAGTGCGGCGCGGATGATTTCCTTACCAAGCCCGTCAACCGGTTGGAACTGGTCACCAAGGTTCGCATCCTCTTGCAGTCCAGTCTGGTACAGCGCCAACTCAAAGAGACCATCGCCAAGCTCCGCAAGGCCGATGGCGCTCCCGAGGCATAACTCGCGACCGCCGATGAAAGTGACTGGCGGCCCCCACCCCCCAAAAAAAGGCACCGGACAAGCACCGCGAGCGGCTCTAGCTCGCTCGCAGCCCGACCTTTCCCGGTTCTAGCCTCCAAGTCGCCGCGTGAGTACTCCCACCGTGGCTCTTTTATCGGTCCATGGCTTACCGCAGGGCGGCAGGGAGTTTATATTCGCTGTTTTATTAATATTCTGTTCACCGCCAGTGTTTGACTGACACTAGGTTTATAATAAAGGCAAATTATTTTTGGTCTTGTATCATAATTGGAGAGAGAAGAATGCAGCTTGTTTTCCGTGATGTGGGCCTAGGCCAACCGTTGTCCGTTGCTTTAGCCAGCCTGTTTGTAGCGGCGCTTTCCGCACCGCTGCTGGCTCAGTCCGCATCAATTAAGGGTGTGGGCTTGCTCAGCGGCGACACCTTAAGCTTTTCAGCGGGTCCTTCCGGGTTAAGTACCGATGGCCAAGTTTGGGTCGGTACGAGCGCACGGGTGCCGTCGGGCGGAATGGGGCGCTCTCGCGCAGCCCGGAAGGCTAATAATAACTCAATCTTTGATCTTGGTGTTCTCGCTGGGTCGCAGGATTCCATCGCCACCGCGTGTGATCAGAGCGGGGGGGTCGTCGTCGGACGCTGCATCGGTGGCACCGTCACCCGAGCTTTTCGATGGCAACTTGGACTCCTAACTGATCTCGGCAGGCCCGCCTACCCCGGAATGATCGCCGCGTCGGCGGTAGGGATAAGTGCTAACGCGGCGGTGGTCGCTGGCAGCGGGACACTCTTGGCGGGCGGACCGATCGGATGGTCGCTCGCTGGGGGTAACTTTACAATCGTGCCCCCGCTCGCCAACGGAACAAAGACCGAGGTCGCTGCGATAAGCGGGGACGGTGTCGTAATTGTCGGAGCCGCGGACGTGGCGGGCAGCCGCTTGGGTATGCGCTGGACCAAGACCGGAGGAACCGGGCTGCTCCCTCTCCCGCCCGGCCAGCTCTTCAGCGCGGCAACCGCAGTTAACGCGGACGGTAGTGTAATCGTTGGAGTGGTGGGGGCCGGTACATCGGAGTCCGCCATTATCTGGCGTGGGTCAACCTTCACAATCCTGAAGCGGCTAGCACCCACCGACACAACCGCCCGCTGCGTGGCGGTATCGCCCGATGGTGATGTTATTATTGGCGAGAGTGCTGACGCGACCCGACGCAGGGTCTGGGTTTGGACGGCCGACTCGGGGCTGATCGCCCTGGATGAAAGACTCTCGCAACAGGGTGCGGACGTATCTGTCTGGAACATAACCAGCGCGAGCGCCATCGGTCGCGGCGGGCTTACATTCTCGGGTACGGGTGAACTCACGCTGCCCGGCGGCGGGCGGCGCGTCGAAGGCTTTATCGCTTCGCTCATAACTCTTTGCGCCAGCGACTGGAATGGCGACGGCGGCATCGACGGCTCCGATGTCGATCAATACCTCGCCGCTTGGACGGCTGGTATTGGTGATATTAACCTCGATGGCGGCGTTGATGGGAGCGATGTGCAACTCTTCTTCGAACGCTGGAGCGCGGGAATCTGCTAAGCCCGCTGAAGGCGATCTGCGGTATAACAAAACTATCGTTCGCTTCGCCGCCGCAGTTGTCAGAACCCGCGCCCTGACTCCGACAGCGCGCGGGGCTTAAGCGCAGTCGCCATCCGGCCCCGCAACGTACCCGCCCAGTGCCTCAAGGGCCCGGGCTTAACGTAATTGTATGAGCCGTGGCCCCCGCGGCCAGCGGCGTCGCCGTCCCCGCCGCCCACGCCGCGTGCATGTCGCGGTAGTGGGGGCTGGCCGGGTTGCCCGATTGGCCGGTGGGCATGTGCAGGAGACTTCCCTGCTCGTTTCCCGGTGAAATTACCATTCGCATCGAGGCACCGAAGGTGGCGGTTGCTACCCGCAGTGCGCCACCATCGCCCGACTGCGGCAGTGCCTGCATATTGAACGCCCGGGCCAACGGGCCGGGCAACCCCTGAGCGAGCGGATGATTGATCGCCGACGTGTTGACGATGCCCCACGCCGCGTCCGACCCGGCCTTTGATTTTTGTAGGTCTTCAAGTGTTGCCAGCAACTCGCGCTCAAAGAACGCCGCCCACGTCGGCAGTCCACCGGGCACCAGGTGTGCAGGCCGCTCCTCAAGCACACGAATCAGCGGCTCATCGCGCAGGCCAAACTCAAAGTTAATATTCGCCGTGGCCGCCGCCGCTATCGCGGGCCCGAGCAGCGCCTCCGTCACCCCCGCGCGCAGACGCTGCGCAAACCGCCGCACCAGCCGATATCCCACCTGATCCGCGTCGGCGGTGCCGTTCCAAGCCTTCGCCAGCGCCCGCGCCTTCACCAACCCCGCGCTCTCTCCCTCCAATGCTAATATTATATCTCGCGCCGGTTCAAACCGCTCAACCCGCGTGTCCAGGGCTACCCGGTGAAGAGCCGCCGCCGTCCAATCGGTTCGTGCTGTTAAGATGTCTGTCGCCCGCCGCGCCCTGTGCGGGTCGTCGCCATCAAATCCAACTACCGCGGCGGTGGCCATGTCCCACACCCGGTTGTTCGCCGTCGCGATGACGCCGCTCGCAGGGTCCACCAACCGCGGCCGCTCTTTGTCAGAGAGAAACCCGTTCCAACTCCTGGCCCCATCCGCCCACGATGTGGGCACGCTGCCATCGAAGCCCACTCGCTTGGGAATCGCCCCGCTCAAAATGTAACCAATGCGTCCATCGTTCGTGGCCACTACCACGTTCTGCGAGGCATCGATGTTCCCCGCGAGGTAAGTTAATATATCATCCAACGAGGTAAACGCGGCCGGGTTGTCCAGCACGTGCAGCATGTCAAACCGAAAGAGCTCCGGGTTCATCGCCGTCCACTTCAGCGCAAGGTCGCGCCCTTTGTGGTCCTTTCCAACGATTGGCCCCCACACCGACGAACGAACTGTAATATCTACTCCCGCCCCGCCCCTCACATCGATCTTCTCGGTCCGCGTCACGACAGCTGCGGGTCCGGTAGGCGTAACATAATATTCACTCGCCGCTTCCGGGCCGCCCGCCGCACCTGGTGCTGTGGTCGGTTCGAGCACCACCAGATCCATGAAGTCGCCCTGCGTGTTGGTCAGCGCCCACGCAAACTTACCCTCAACGCCCCCGATGATCAGCCCCGGAAGCCCCGGCGCCGTCACGCCGCTCATCGTGACCTTTCCGATCTTAAGCGTCGCCCGATACCATACATTTGGTGCGGAGAGCTGCAGGTGCGGATCACCGCACACCACCGCCCGCCCGTCGGCCGTACGCGAGCCAGCAACCGCGAAGTTATTAGAGCCTGCAACCAACCCCCATGCCGGTTCTTCGCCCTTTTCTCCACGCGCGAGCAGGGAGCCCCCGGTGATCTTCGAGCGATAACTTATTTTGCGGGTATCCACGGCCTGCGGCCCGGGAACCGCCGGAAAAACAACCGGCCTGCTATCCGCGATCACGGGGCAATCCCGCCGGTTCGCCCGTGATGTAACAAAATCATACACACTCGCGTGTACCAGCTCTTTCATCTGTCCGAGCGTGCGCTCGCCCTGCCAACCCTCTGCGCCCCCGTGCAACTGGCTCGCAAATGAGAGCATCATCAACCCGCAATCTGCCGCCGTCCAAACCTCCGGCTTCGCCCCCAGCACCCCGTACTCCGGCGGGGGCGCGGGCAGCGATGCCAGCCCGGCATTCACGCCGCGAACATAAGCAGCAAGCAGCTCCGCGTCCGCCGGGGGCAGGTTGGCCGCGCTCGCCTCCGCCGCGGCCCGCAGCCCCAGTGGGCGATTCTGCTTATCAAAGTCGAGCGCAAGCGGCCCTGTCAGCGCCGCCAGCTCGCCGGAGGCATATCGCCGCGAGAGATCCATCTGAAAATACCGATCTAGAGCATGAGCGTACCCCAGCGCCAGCAAGGCATCGCCCGCGCACGCCGCAGTTATGGTTACAATCCCTTGTGCATCGCGCTCAAGCTTCGCTGGCAGCTTTAATCCGACTACCACGACATCTCCATCCAACGCGGGCAGCGTGGGCGAGAACGGAGACGGCGGTAACTTCGGCGCATCTCCAGCAGGTTGGGCCGCTGCTAAAGGCGATGCTGTAAGCCATTGAACGGCACAAAACGCTACAGCACTTAATAAAGTTCCGCTGCCGGGCCCACTGGTATGTAGTTGCATACCCGATTCTACCCGCTTTGCCGCAGGCTTGCTACGCAGCCGTGATGCTACGGGAGTTTGGGAAGTTAACGTGACCTCCAATGCCGCGCGGCATCGCAGCTCCCCTGCCGGCAAAGGCCCATTGCGTCGACTACTGCGCGATATCGAAGCCACCGGGTGGCGCCAAATCAGAACGCTGCATGCCGCGATCAAGGGCCGCACAGGTTTTCCCGTGGCGGCAGAGCAGCGCCGAACCCATTGCCTGCGGCCCCTAGGGCGGGCAGACCCCATGCCAAAAAGCTACCTACTTCTTAAGTGATGCCGCGTACTCATTATTCATCATCGTCACGAGCTGATCGGTCACATCCATTCCATCTTTGGCAAACAGCACCCGCTTACGCTGGATCACGTCATTGTAATCCTTTACCGCGCCCGTCTCGGGCATCTGAATAGCGCGATCGTCCAGCAGTACCAGATCCAGCCCGTTCTTGCCAGCAAAATCCTTGATGGCCAGAGTCACCTTCGGGTATAAGTCATTGAGAATATCTCCGTGGTCAAGATCGATCAGCCGCTGGTACGCTTTCACGCGCGCTTCCAGTGTCGTCTCAATCTCGTATTTCTCCGCCGCCTTCTCAATGCGCTTTGACTTATCTTCCTTCGGGATGACATCCTTCAACTCCGCGTCAATGCTCTTCAGCTGATTCGTAAGCTCATCGAGCTTCTCTTTCATCTGCTTGCCCTTCACCATCGTAATCTCATTTCGGTCCTTCAGTTCTTGCAGGCTGTTCATCAGCCGCGCGAGGTCCAGAAGTCCTACCGAGCTGGGGCCAGCCGCTGCGCTCATCGAGCTGGCCGTGGCCCCCGCCATCGATGTAACATAAGACCCCGCCAACACCGACGCTACAACGACTCCCGCCATCACCATCAACCGATTGACTCCGCCTACCCCGTGTAATTTTGCTTGTGCCATGCCCAACAGTAGGACAGGCTAGGAAGCACTAACTCAATCAGGCACGCCGCAAAATCCCACCCGCTGCCAACGGTCTTTCAGCCAGCTTCACACCGGATTCGGGCTTCCCGCCCTCCCAAGCCGCGCCATCGCCGCGCGGTACCGCTGCGCCATCGCTTCCAGCGACGCTGGAATCACCCGCACCTGCCCCACCGTACTAATAAAATTGGTATCCCCCGCCCAACGCGGCACCAGATGCACGTGCAAGTGCTGGGGAACCCCCGCTCCCGCCGCACGCCCCTGATTAATCCCAAAGTTGATTCCTTGGGGCATGAGCGCCTCTTCCATAAAATCATTGGCCAGCTCAACCAAGCCCCAAAGTGCAGCGCGCTGCGCGGATGAGTAATCAAGCAGCCGCGGTGCCGGCTCCCCCAGCGCGACTAGCAAATGCCCGTTGGCATACGGGAAGGCGTTCAACAGAATGAAACCCTCCCCCGTTCGGACAATCACGTGGTGCGCGAGATCCCGCTCCGGCTGCAACCAATAGTCCCGAAGGAAAGAGCCCGAATCAGGCTTTCCGCTTACTTTATCTTTTTCAACCAGCGACTCTAGATACGCGAGCCTCCAAGGGGCTTGCAGTGAAAGCGGGGCGGGGTCCAGCCCGCTTGCGGCGGGAGTAGGCTGTGATTGCGAGTGGGCCATGCGTAAGTTTATACCCCACGAATTTGGCCCGATCATTCCTAGCCATAATCGCAAGAATGCCCGTCAGGGCCCGTCGTATACTTTTTGCATGCAGCCCCCGAATCCGCCGCGGCCGCCCCTCCCTCCTCTCCCGCGAACCGCCGAAGGTTCCGAAGATTCTTTCGTGCTTACATGTCCGCTCGACGGCCAAGATATGGACCACGTCAAGGCGGGCAACTTCACGATTGATCGCTGCACCAAATGCGGCGGCCTCTGGTTCGATATGGCCGAGTTACAACGCATGATCGCCCACGGAATGGACGCACTGGAGTTCGACAACTACGCGGGCAACGGTCGCCATCAGTCAGTCCCTCGTCAACTAAAATGCCCGCGCGATGGCGCCGTGCTGGCGCAAACCCCCGATCCCCTGCAGCCTCAGATCGTCTACCACCAATGCGAAACCTGCGGGGGCCTCTTCCTGCAAGCGGGCAATCTGATCGACTTAACTCATTACTCCGTGGGCGAGCGACTCAAATCCTTCTTTCGGATGTAACTAGTGGATGTAACCAGACGATAAAACTAGTTGATGTAACTAGATTTTCGCAATCACCCGCGCAGCTCGGGCAGATGCTCGACCATCTTCGAGAGATACTTAAACACGCTGTCGCAAAAGATTGCCACCCCAACCCCCCCGCCCGGTGCTCCCACTTCAGGGCGCGAAAGCACATCGCAGGCTCCCTCAAAGATCAGCCCGCTGCTAGGACCAGCAAACAGCCCCTCGCCGCGGCAGAGGCGCATGGCACCCGTGTACGCCCGCTGGTAGTCAACTTCGACAATTTCATCGATTAACGACTCATCGAAGAGTTTACTGACGTGCAGCTCGCTCCGGTTGCGCAGGCCCGGAACATCGTGCCCCTCGGTGGGCTGCACCGCGATAATCTTAATCGAGCTATTTTTGCCGCGCAAGTATCGCGCCAAGCCAGTCGCGGTGCCGCACGTGCCCAAACTTACAAACACGTGCGTCACGCTCCCCCGCGTCTGCCGCCAGATTTCGGGGCCGGTGGTCTCCTCGTGGGCCCTCGCATTGGCTTGGTTTTCATACTGATTGGGCATCACGTACCGATCACCCTGCGCCCGCGCATACCCCTTGGCCATCCCGATCGACCCCTCCCCCATCCCCGGGCTAGGACATAACTGATCGTTCATTACGTCTACATCCGCCCCCGCCAAACGTAACATTATCTTCTTCTCTTCCGGCACCCGGTCGGGCACGATCGCCCTCATCCCATACCCACGCAGGCTCGCCATCGCCGCCAACGAAATCCCCGTGTTCCCGCTGGTGGGCTCCACCATCCCCCGCCCCCCGTGCCAACCATCGTCCCCGCCTCCGGGCTCGCCCGTCGTCCCCACACTCACCTTCCCCGCCGCCTCAAGATCACGTAACATCGCCCACGCCGCCCGATCCTTCACGCTCCCAAACGGATTCATCCATTCCAGCTTGGCGTAGAGATCAAAGCCCGGCCGGGGCGAAAGTCGATTGATCCGCACCATCGGCGATGGGTTGGCCTCATCAGGCAGCATCTGCAAAATGTCCTGATACACCCTGGCCGCGTGATCCGCTCCGCCGGTTCCGTGATACGACATAACAAGATGATATGCGCTCGCGCCGTTTAACTCCGCAGCCGCGTCGCCCGTGGTGATCTGGTAAACCCCCCCGCAACACGTGTTCGGGCCGCGCCTAACTAATCTTCAACGACGGCTTCAGGCCACCCCCGCGCATCGCCGCGAGATTTACCTGTCCCTCCACCTGACGCACCAGCTCCTCAAACGCCGATGTAAGCCGCTTGCCCGCGTCGTCCTTGCCAGTGAAGTTGGCCGTCGGGTCTCCGTTATCGCTGTTGGCCCGCAGCGACATCGTAATCGGCACCGCGCCCAGATACGGCACCCCAAGCCGCTGCGCCATCACCTGCGCGCCCCCCCGCCCAAAAATATCGTACACCTTGCCGTCATCGCCCACAAAGTAACTCATGTTCTCTACCACCCCAAGCACCTCAATGTTAAGTTGCTTGAACATCTTCGTCGCCCGTACCGCGTCGTCCTGGGCCACCTTCTGCGGCGTACACACCACCACAGCGCCCGCCAACTGCAGCGACTGCGCCATCGTAAGTGCCACGTCCCCCGTCCCCGGCGGCAAATCAATAATTAAATAATCTAAAGTCCCCCAGTTAGTCTGCTCAAGCAACTGCTTGAAAGCCCCGTGCGCCATCGGCCCGCGCCAGATCAGCGGCTGCTCGGGCGCCACCAGCTTGCCCATCGTCATCGCCTTTACACCGTGCGTGTAAAACGGCTCGAGCATCTTCTGCCGCACCACCGCATCCAAACCATCCAGCCCCAGCATCGTCGGCATGCTCGGACCATAAATATCCGCATCCAACAGCCCAACCGCTTTCCCCAGCCGCGCCAGGCCAACCGCCAAGTTAAGTGCAATCGTGCTCTTTCCCACGCCCCCCTTGCCCGCACCCACCGCAATCACCCGCGCGTTCCCCACAATCCCCCCAGCCTCTCCCGCGGCACGGTCAAGCCCGGGAATCGGCTTATGTCCCGCGCTGCCAGCTCCTCCGCCCGAAGGTCCAGCACCCGCAGCACCAGCACCCGCAGCACCCGCACTAGGCGAACCCGGCGCGCCCCCACTGGGCCCCCGCATTCCAGCCCCGGCCGCCGCTCCTGCCTCAGATGTTACATTACTCTCCGCCGCCGTCAGCCCGCCCCAACGCCGCGTCGCCACCACCTTCCCGCCCTCATCAACTAACTCCACAATAAACGAGGCCACCGCCTCTCCCCCCGCCGCCGCACCAGCAACCACAGCCCCGTACGCGGCCGCTGCGAGCCGATCAAACTCGCCAGCCCGCGGCCACTGTAATCGCACACTGATAAAAGTCTCGCACGCGCTGACCCAGAGCACATGCTCCCCGGTGATGAGCGTTGTGCCCGGCGCTGCGCCGGAAAGAGTCGAAAGCGACTGGCGAACTGCATCTTTGGTCATAGGTTAAAGCAATCGTAGCGATCGCCTGCACGCCCCAAGCCCGATCCAATTCGCACCAATACGCCTCACCAGTGCCACCACCACAGGTTTACTGCACGGATCAGGCGTTCAGGACCAGACTTCAGGTCCCTGCAAGTTCAGTCTCGGTGCTCCCCCGCTCGCCTCGGCCACCGTCGCGTGGCTCTGCGCACTTTGCGCGGTTCCCCAACCACCGCCATCATCGCGCGGCCCTTCGCACCATCCATCGCGGCCTGCACGCGTCCGCCTAAGAACGTAGCTATTTCGCAACGATGTTCAGCGGCAACACCGCTTCAGTCTGCGCGTTGCTCACCTTGTCCGTGATGCTTACTTTCAGATGATACTTCCCCACGCTCAGCGTCTTCGGTAACTCGATCTGCTGGATCAAGTAAAAGTCACGCCGCGCCCGATGCCCCGCCTCGATGATCGTCTGCGGAGCCCGCCGCCATACCAAAAGGTCATCCGAATGATTATATAACGATAACGCCTGAGAAAGCTCCACCGATTGCTGATCTCCCCCGCCCGCCGATACGCCAGGGTCCGTCTCTCGCGCTGGCCGCGATTGAAAGTGATCAAGCTCAATATAAACAATCGCCCGCACCGGCTGCCCCGCCGGAAACGCGATGTCCTCGTACGCGGTGTACTTCCCAAACCCCATCACCTTCGTGCACAACGCCGACTTGCTGATGCTCAGCGTCCGCGGCGGTGAAAGCCCCGCCACCGCCTTGTTCATATCCTGCGCTGCCAGGCCCGGCTCACCCGCCAGCCGCTCTCTCGCATCAATTAACGTCTTGCGATCCGCCGATGAAAGACCAGACCCCAATACCGATCGTAAGTCCTCAAGATCCCGCAGCGCGCCCGCCCGTAAAGCCTCCAGCGGAGCGAGCGCTGCCGCGTCCGGCATCCGCGGCCGGTCGCGCAGTGCTGGTTCCCGCAACAGTCGCGCCATCCGACGCGCCAGCTCCACAAGCTCCTCGTCCGATGCTTCCCCAGATTCCCCCGTCATCGCGCTCCGCGAAGGAGGCGACTTGCTTTTCCCCGTCACCGTCCGCACCCCCGAAGCTTCTCCCGATTTAACTTTGCTATCCCCCGCCCCGCCTTGGCCAGCTCCCTGCTTATGTTCCGCTATCGCCTGTCCATCCTTCGCGTTGGCTGCGGTTAAAGTTGGAAGCCCGCTTCCCACAAGCGAGCTCTGCCCGTCAAGCGAACTGAGCCCCGCCCCCGCAACTCCCCACCCATCCTGAAGGCCCGCCCCAGTCTCCGCCGCCAAGGCGCCAGCCGCCGCCTGCTGTGCTTGAAGCGACTTCGCCCGCTGCAAATCCGCCGTCGCTCCTTGGTTTTCCGAGGATCGTCGTAAGTCCGCCGCGGACGCAGGCAGATCGTTACCAGAAACGACTCGTGCAGCACCGCGAGCCCCAACCTGCGCCAGTGCATCCGCCTGCGACTGCGCGAGTGCGCCCAACGAGGCAAGATCAGGTTTGGGGGCTTGAGTTACATCAACCACCTCCCCCGCCAAGGCCTCTAGCCCAGCACCCTGAGCGTCACCCGCGGCACCCTCGCCCAAGGCCTCAAGCCCCGACGAGACCGGCCCGCGCCCATCCGCGCCACGGCCGCCCGAAATTGAGCCAGACTTACACCCAGCGCTCGCCAGCAGCGCAATGCAAGTTACAACTAATGTTTTTCGTGCGTTCTTTTTCATGGGCAAGGCTCCGCCTCACTCCACTCTTCATCGGCGCCCCCCAACCCTCCCGCATGATTGAGCCCCCACCCCGACGGGGGGGTGCTCATCCCCAGAGGCCGTTACCCGTGAACCCCGCGCCCGCGCACTTGCTGCCTTGCTCGCCGCGGCGGGCAAGATGTAGAACCGCCCCTACCAACTCGCCGCAGGCTGACGGCAGGATTTTGCGAGAAGCCAGCTCTTTGGCCAGTCGTCAAAGAGATTGCAGCGCAACAAGCGAGTGGGTTCCAAGCCACCCTTGGCGAAGGAAACCTGTACCGCCGTTCCTTGATGGCAAAGGTACGCTTCCGCCCTTCGCGCAATCGCTTGATGATGCTCATCAACTCCTAGGCGCACTACAAAACGAAAGTAAACCCTCGGCCCAAGTCGAGTTAGTCATCGACGGCCTAAAGATCGGCAGTGCTCTCGGCCAACAAAGCGCAAACCCAAGCCTGAAAGGTAAACCAACAAGCAGCGGACCCCGCCTTCCCCTCCCCCGCACCTACCGCCTCCCCCCCGAATCCGGTCGCGGAAACCGCGCAGCGCACAAAAGCGAATGAATCTCCGGATCGCCAAACCCAGATTTACACCGCTTGTCCGCGTTCACGCACGACCGAAATAAGTTAAGCAGCCGCCCAGGGTCCGTCGCCTTGGCTACCTCCAGAATCGCATCCGCGCCCCCACCCCATATCTTAAGTTTACCCTTTAATGCAAACGCATTGATGTTCGCCTTCTGTCCTCGCGCCGCCCCGTGCAGCTTGCGCGATAAATCCGCCAGTACCCACAAGATAAACGTCGGGCTCTCCCGGTTTACATAAATTAAGTGGCGGATCTCCTCAAACCGCCGGCTGGGAACAAGCTGCGAGATCTTCGCCTGCAGGTCAAACGCCCCCTCCTCCTTCGTCTTCGCGGTAAACTCGCTCACAAGCGCCGGCGTGATCACCGGGCCATCCAACGCAGCGGTCGCCAGCTTCGCCAGCTCCGTATTAAGCTGAGCCAGAAATGGCCCCACCCGGTCAACCAAAAGCTCCGCGGCCTGCTGCTCAATACCAATCCCGTGCCGCTTCGCGCACTCATTCAAAACCCATGCCACCGCCCCCCCCCGATCTGGCGGCTTACATTCAACCACCGCCCCCACCCGCTCTACCGCCTTGCCCAAGTTTCCCGGCACCAACTTCGTTGATCGCAGCACCAGCGTAGAGCCCGCCGCAGGCGATTCCGCATACCGAATAAACACTTCCCGCGTTGATTCAACGATCAGCTTCTCCGCATCATCCACCACAATAATCTTATGATGCGCAATCAGCCCCATGCTCCGGCACTCATCCAGCACCCCCGCGGGCGTCGCCGTCGTGCCCGAAAGATATAACACATCTACCTCCCCGTGCGCCTTCTCGCAAGTCTTGAGCACCGTCCGCAACGCCTCCTCACGCGCGTACAGGTCCGGGCCGATCAACAAAACTATCCGCACCGAGGGCGATGTTAACCCACCCCCACCCCCGCCCTTACTCCCACCGCCCTTACCCC
>Ga0105044_10001692_pt1 | contig 29881 bp, 25 predicted proteins | sample MAT01_FD_78092 | JGI IMG/M metagenome (GOLD analysis project Ga0105044, IMG submission 78092) | Freshwater microbial communities from Lake Fryxell liftoff mats and glacier meltwater in Antarctica - MAT-01 | ecosystem: Environmental > Aquatic > Freshwater > Ice > Liftoff microbial mat | place...
AGGCGGAGCGCAGGAACGTGTCGAGCACGCGGGCGCCGAACGTCAACGAGTCGACGGGCACGCGCTCGTCGATGCCGTGGAACAGCGACGCGAAGTCCAGGTCCGGCGGCAACCGCAACGGCGCGAAGCCGTAGCACCTCATGCCCAGCTCGGCGAAGGACTTGGCGTCGGTGCCGCCCGAGAGCATGTAGGGCACCGTGACGGCGGTCGGGTCCGCGCTGCGGAGTGCGGCGGCCATCGCATCGGTGAGCGGCCCCCCGAACGGCGTCTCGACGGGCGGCAGGTGCGTCACCCACTCGCGCGTGACGTCCGGACCGAGCAGCTCGTCGACCTCCCGCAGGAACGCGTCCTGGCGCCCGGGCAGGATCCGGCAGTCCACCACGGCCTCGGCCGTCGACGGGATGACGTTGGCCTTGTAGCCGGCGCTGAGCATGGTCGGGTTCGCGGTGTCGCGCACGGTGGCGCCGACGATCCGCGACAGCGGCCCGAGCTTGGCCAGCGCGCCCTCCAGGTCGTCCTCGGGGAATTCCAGGCCCGTGAGCTGCGACATCTGCTCCAGGAACAGGCGCACGGTATCGGTGATCGTCAGGGGGAACGTGTGGTTGCCCAGCCGCGCGACGGCCTCGGCCACCTTGGTCACGGCGTTGTCCTCGTGCAGGAACGACCCGTGGCCGGGGCGGCCGCGGGCCCGCAGCCGCATCCACGCGATGCCCTTCTCCGCGGTCTCGATCAGGTACACGCGCCGGTCCTCGGCGAAGGTCAGCGAGAACCCGCCGACCTCCCCGACCGCCTCCGTGCACCCCTCGAACAGGTCGGGCCGGTTCTGCACGAGCCACCCCGCGCCGTACCTGCCGCCCGCCTCCTCGTCGGCGAGGAACGCGAACACGATGTCCCGCGGCGGCACCACCCCGTCGCGGGCGAATCGGCGGGCGACCGCCAGCGTCATCGCGACCATGTCCTTCATGTCCACCGCGCCGCGGCCCCACACGTATCCGTCCTGCACCGCTCCGGAGAACGGATGGACCGACCACTCGCTCGGATCGGCCGGTACGACGTCGAGATGGCCGTGTACGAGCAGCGCCCCCCGCGACGGGTCGGCACCCTTGAGCCGGCAGATCACGTTGTCGCGCCGGGGCGCCCCCGACTCGACCACCTCGACCTCGTACCCGACCTCGGTCAGCTTGGCCGCGACGTACTCCGCGGCCTCCCGCTCGCCGGTGACGGTCTCGGGGTCGCCGGTGTTGGTGGTGTCGATGCGGATGAGCTCGGAGCACAGCTCGACGACCTCGTCCTCGGCGGTGAGGCTCTCAGCGGGGCGGGGCACGCCGATCTTCCTACCACCGCGGGTCCCGTGACGGGGGCCGGCAGCGGATCGGCTATTCTCGACACCGTGACGCCGCGTACAGCGCGGCAGGTCCGAGTGGCGGAATGGCAGACGCGCTAGCTTGAGGTGCTAGTACCCTTTAACGGGTGTGGGGGTTCAAGTCCCCCCTCGGACACCCCACGGTAGCTCCCCTGCTACGAATCACGTACCTGTGTTCAAGCGCGCTTGAACACGCCATCGGCGCAACCACGCTTCGCGCGCGTGCCTCCCGAGGGAGGCCTCCGCGATGACGGCGCGCCTGGTGCCACCGATCACCCCTGGCCGTCGGCCGGGTGGTCACCTGGGTTCGCACCCCGTACGGCACGCAGCGTGCCCGCTGCCGATCGCGCTGATGCCGGTTCGCAGCACACCGGAGACGGTGTACGGCCTCGCGGTCATCGACTGCCACGGACGCACAGCGGACCGCATCGTGCTCCACGCACTGGGCTGGCGCCCCGGCCGACCCGTCGCGCTGAGCATCATCGGCGGCTCGGTGCTGGCCGTGCCGGACGACCGCGCTGACGTCGCGATCAGCGTCGACGGGTACCTGCGCCTGCCGATCGGGCTCCGCCGACGATGCGGCCTGACCACCGGCGACCGGGTGCTGCTCGTCGCCGACCCACCCGCCGACCGGCTCCTCATCCACCCACCCGCCGCGCTGGACGCGGTGCTCGGCGCCCACCACACCGCCCTCCTGCCGGGAGCCACGTCATGACCACGGCCCAGCCACACCCGGTAACGGCAGGCCACGCCCGGCAGGCCGAACTCGACGCTGCCCGGCTGCTGCTCGACCGCATGGGAATCACCCCCGGCGACCTGCTCGCCGCCACCCGCCCGCGCGCCGCGGTCCCGACCTTCGCCCAGTACGTCCCCCGGGTCCGCGACGCCGTCGGTGACGGCACCCGCCGTGTGTACGGCTCCTACTGGAACCGCATCCTCGACCGCTGGCCCGACCACCACCTCGACGACATCACCCCGACCGACATCAAGCAGCTCGTCGAGCACACCAAGACCCACGTCGTGGCCCGACGCAACAACCGCGGCGGCCGCAGCGCCGCCGAGCACCTCATCGCCGCCCTGCGCTGCCTCTACCGCCACGCCGAGGACGACGGCCTGATCACCCCCGCCGACAACCCCGCCCGCAAGGTGTCGAAACCCCGCCGGCTGCCCAGCACCCGCCGCGCCGTCCCCGACACCCGGCTCACCGAGATCCACCACACCGCGGCCACCACCGGCGACGACCCCGCCCTGGACACCCTCCTACTGCGCCTGCACGTCGAGACCGCCTGCCGCCGCGGCGGCGCCCTCGCCCTACGTCCCCGGGACCTCGACCCGGACCAGTGCCTGATCTTCCTGCGCGAGAAGGGCGGCACCGTCCGCTGGCAACCCGTCTCCCCCACCCTGATGACCCACCTGCAGCAGCACGCCGCCGAACGCCACGCCGGGCGCCACGACCAACTCCTGCGCTACGCCGGCGGCCGGCCGATCACGCGACGCCGCTACGACCACCTCTGGACCCGCATCGGCGACCAGGTCCCCTGGGTCGCCACCCAACAGATCTCCACCCACTGGCTCCGCCACACCACACTGACCTGGGTCGAACGCAACTTCGGCTACGCCGTCGCGCACGCCTACGCCGGGCACACCGACGGGGCCGGTGACGGCTCGGCCACCTCCACCTACGTCCGGGCCAGCGTTCAAGAGGTTGCGGCCGCGCTGGCCGCCCTCACCGGCGAACCCCACCCACTCGCATGACCCGCCGACCGAACGAACCCGACAACGCAACCGACCGGGCCGCGCAGCTCGCCCGACACGCACAGCAAGCAGCCCAGGTTCGGGCGCTCGCGACCCACCCCGACGTGGTCGCCTTGCGCATCGAGCGCGTCGGCACACAGGTCGACGCCCTGCTGTGGACCGGGATCGCCCTCGGGTTGGCGTTCACCACTGTCAACGTGCAGCGCTTCGCCGCCGCCGGAGCGCCCCCGTTCACGACACTCTGGTGGGCGGCGTGGCTGCTCGACCCGATGGTCTCCCTCGTGCTGCTGGCCGTCATCCGGACCGAGCAGATCACCTCACGACACCAACTGCCCCCCTCGACCTGGGCACGGGTCACGAAGTGGACGACGTTCACCGCGACCTACGTCATGAACACCTGGGAGGCGTGGGGCCTGCACAACAGCCCACCGTCCCCGGCCGGGATCGTCCTGCACTCCATCCCGCCCCTGCTGGTCCTGCTCGCCGCCGAAGCCGGACCCGGACTTCGTGAACAGCTCGCCCTTGCAGCCGGAGCGGCGGGCCGCAACGACATTCTCGTGGCCGTCGACGAACCGGCCGTTCGTGAACCCGCCGTGGGTGAACCCGTCGCCGTTCACGAACAGCCGTCCGACGCCGTTCGTGAATCACAGAATCCGACCGCTCGCGAATCTGACCGTGCTCCCAGGAGCCGGGACTCCGGTGTTCCGGATGGGCGGCGGTTGCTCGCCGACTACCTGACCGATGCCCGCGCTGCTCTGACGGCAGCGTCCGCTGCCGGGGATGAACCGGCGGTGACGCCGTCCTGGTGCCGCACGGTGACCGGCTGCTCGGCCGGGACGTCGGTGAAGCTGGCCGCCGCGCTCCGCCCGACGGTCACCACGAAGGCGTGACCCGACAAGGAGCGAGGCTGACGGTGCCCAGCCCCGATACCGCCGGCGCTGCCTCGTCCGGCCTGCGGCACGGGCGGGGCCGTGCTGTCAGAGGGGCAGTGCCAGCCGAGGGCCGGGTCGCAGTCGACCGTGACGTACCGCAGCGCTGGGTGGTCCTGGTTGGTCACCCGAAACGTGCCGACGCTTGGGCGGCCCAGCCGCTCCCACGCCCTGGTGGCGGTCTCCACGGTGTCCCACAACCGCTGCGGGCCACCCTGAACTACTGCCCGAAGCCCGTCAGAACGCGATGCCGTGTCCACACTGAACCAGCTGCCGTCAGCGGCGCGTCCCGACCACGCCACCCCGTCGTCGGGGAGGAACCCCCGCAGGCATTCCCCACCGAGATGCAGCTGCACAACAAGACGCAGCCCGTCCTCGGTGAGCAGGCCGGGATCGGCGACGGTGAGCCCACGCTGTGGATTGATCATATCGAGTGGTCGATCCCACACCTCGCCGTCACGGTGCGGACTGCCCAGCGCGCCGCGCAGCGGCATGGACGCTCCGGCAACGCCCAGGAACGACCCCTCGACGACATCGTCATCTTCTTCGTCTGCGCGGGTGAGGCGGACCAGCCCGCCCGCGAGGCTGCCCCGCAGGTCGGTGACGATCACCCCGCCGCGGGCGAGGTGGATGATCCAGGCCGGGGGATGTCGATGCACGCGGCCATCCCGGACCGGCTCAGGGAGTCGGCGCATCCATCCTGGACCGGTCCCCGACCAGCGGTACGCGGCGACGTCTCACATCGATCGCCAACGGATGCGCCTCGCCGGTCAGGGCAGCGAGCGCAGCGGCCACCTCGACTACGTCCGCGCGCACGTAAGTGGAGGTGACACCGGTGTCCCGACTCCCGTTGTGCCCGGCGTAGGCGCGGGCGACGGCGTAGCCGAAGTTCCGCTCGACCCATGTCAAGGTTGTGTGGCGCAACCAGTGCATGGAGACCTGCTGCACCCGAACCCACGTCAGGTGCCGACCCAGCCGCTGCCAGAGGTGGTCGTAGCGGCGGGCCGTGATCGCGCGGCCGGATCGGTAGCGCAGCAGGGCGCCGTCCGGCTGAGCCTCTCGTTCCTTCCCATGAACGACGAGCCAACGCATCAGCGTCGGCGACACCGGTTGCCACCGCACGGTCTCGCCCTTCTCCCGGAGCCGGATCAAGCACTGCTCGATGTCGAGGTCCGACGGGCGCAGCGTGAGTGCCCCGCCCCTGCGGCATCCGGTCTCGGTGTGCAGCCGTATCAACAGCAGGTCGAGGTCCGGGTCATTGCCGGTTGATCCTGCCACCTCGCTGATCTCGTGCAGGCGCTCGTCTGCCAACGCGCAGCGCGTACTTGCCAGCCGTTTCGGTTTCGCGACCGAGACCGCCGGGTTGCGGTCCGCACTGATCAAACCGTCGGCAACGGCGCGGCGGTACAGGAACCGCAGCGCGCCGATCAGATGCTCGGCCGCCACCCGGCCTCCACGGGAGTTCCGCCGCACGACCGCGAGCGACCTGACCCGCATGGTGCTGCTGCTCGCCGTGATCGCCATGCCGGTCCTGTTGAAGTTCTTCGCCTGGTCCGGTACCCAGATCGGCGGCGGGAGCGGCGGCGGATCGGGATTCCTCGGCGCTGTCGGTGCCGTAGCGATGTCTCGGGACCAGGGCCGCGGCGCGGTCGACCGGGCCGCCGCGATGGAGGGCAGCGGCCCCGGGTCCTACGCCACCTTCGGCCAGGACCCGCCGGTGGCCGGCGCCGCACCTCCCGCGGGGGCCGCTCCGTCCGCATCCGGGTCGGGGGCGGCGTCCGGAATGGGAGCCGCTGGCGCCGCGGGTGCGGGTGTCGCCGTCGCCGCGTCGATCGGGGCAGCTGCCGTAGGTGCCGCCGGACGAGGGATGACCGGCGGCGGCACGGACGACGGCGGGTCACGATGACCGCGACGGACCGCCCGGAGGCCCCCCGGCTGTACGGCAACTGGCGCGCCGAACGCGGCTGGGGCATCGGCTCGCTGTCGACCTCGGGAACCGTCGTACTCCTCGGTGCCGTGCTGGTCCCGCTGCTGGCGATATCGACCGTCCCCGCCATGGCCCCGCCGCTGCTGGCCGCGTCGGTACTGCTGATCGGCAGCGTGGTGATCCGCGTCGGCGGTACGAGCCTCAGCGACGTCGTTGTGCGCCGAACACGGTTCTGGCGAGCGCAGGCGGCCGGGTGGACGGAGCTGTCGAGCGGTGTCCTCACCGAGCATCCGCGCGCGGCGGACCTGCCCGGAGTGCTGGCTCCGCTGCGCCCGCTCGACGTCGACGACGGCCGCGGCAGCCGCCATGCGCTGCTGCTGAACCGCCGCACCGGCACCCTGACCGCCGTCCTTCGCTGTTCACCCATCGGTCTCGATCTCATCGACCCCGACCGCGCCGACGCATGGGTTGCGGCCTGGGGCGCGCTGCTCGCCGACCTCGGCTACCTACCGCTGATCCGGCACCTCGCCGTCACCATCGACACCGCTCCCACCGGCGGCACCACCGTGCGTGACCACATCGCCGCCGCGCTGGACCCGACCGCCCCCGCTCTCGCGCGGCGGATCATGACCGAACTCGCCGACCTCACTCCGGCCACCACCGCCGAGGCGGACACCCGGGTGAGCATCTGCCTTGATCCGGCCCGCGCGACGCCGCGCCCGCCCGACCTTCTAGCCGCCGCCGTCGAGGTCGGGCGGCGGCTGCCCGCGATCGAGAACCACCTGGCGGCGTGCGGGGTCGCGGTCCTTGGGCGGGCCACAACGGGGTGGCTCACCAACCGGATCCGAGCAGCGTTCGACCCGCATCTGCGACCGGACCTCGTCCGGCTCGACGACGCCGCGGCTCTGCTCGCCTGGCGCGACGCCGGCCCGGTCGCCGCCCGGGAACGCTGGGACTCCTACCGGCATGAGGGTGGGCTGTCGGTGACCTGGGCGCTGCGAGAGGCACCTCGACAGGCCGTCGGGTCCGGTGTGCTCGCGCCGCTGCTGTCGCCCGGCCCGTTCCCGCGCCGGACCACCTGGCTCTACCAGCCCTACCCGGCCGAGCAGGCGGCCTCGCGGGTGGAGAGCGAGGTGACCTCCGGGCAGGTCCGCCGGGCGTGGGCCGAGCGCACCCGCCGTGACGAGACCCAGCGTGAACGCGACGACCGTTCCCGCGCCGTGCAGTCCGCGCGTGAGGAGGCGGAGGGTGCCGGCGTCGGCCGGTTCACCCTCTACGTCACCACCACCGTGCTCCACGACGACGACCTGCCCGCCGCCGTCGCCGACGTCGAGCAACGCGCCGGCCAGGCCAAGCTGCGACTGCGACGCCTGCGCGGTGCGCAGGCTTGCGGATTCGCCGCCGCGCTCGGGATCGGCATCGATCCCGCCGAGCTGCTCGCCCACCGCCGCAACCGATGACGGAGCCCTCGATGACCGCACAGCAACTCGACGACGACCAGATCCCCCGCTCCTGGGGCTGGCCGGTCCCCGGAGGGGGACGGGCCGGTCATGTGGAGGCCGGGCACCCGTTCGCCGGCACCACAAGCCAGGTCTGCGGACTCTTCCCGTTCGCGATGGCCTCGGGCAGCGACGTACGCGGCGTGCCGGTCGGCCGGCACCTGCACACCGCCGAACCGGTCGGGCTGGACCCGGCGCACTGGCTGCGCACCGGGCTCGTGTCCAACACCGGGGTGTGGGTCCAGGGCCAACCCGGCATCGGGAAGTCCTCGATCACCAAGCGCATGCTCGCCGGACTGGTCGCGTTCGGTATGCGCGCCGTCGTTCCCGGTGACATCAAGGGCGAGTACACCCCGCTCATCACCGCACTCGGCGGCTCGGTATGGCACCTCGGTCGCGGCCTGAGCGCACTCAACCCGCTCGATGCCGGCCCGCTTCGGGCCGCCCTCACCGCCGCGCCGGCCGCGGACCGGACCCGGCTCACCGAGACCCTGCGGGCCCGACGGCTGTCCCTGCTCGAAGCGCTGATCACCATCGTTCGTCGGGACGAGCCCGACGTGACCGAGCGGCGGTTGCTCGGCGCGGCCCTGGACCTCGCGGTCGACGTGGCGGGTGAGCGGGAACCGCTGATCCCCGACGTCCTGGCCGTCCTGGTCTCCGGCGCGGCCCCGCTGCTGACCATCGCCGCTGCCGAGGACGACCTGGAGTTCCGGCGAACCACACGGGCGTTGGTCAACGCACTCGGCCTGCTGTGCGAAGGCGCGATCCGCGGCATCTTCGACCGCCCCAGCAGCGCCCGCTTCGACCCCGACACCCCGGCCCTGTCCCTAGACATCAGCGCACTCGACGACGATGACGACGACGTCGTCGCCGCGGCCATGCTCTGCTCCTGGGCCTGGTCCGCCGCACTGGCCGACGCCGCCGCCTACGGGGAACGGCGTCGCAACGTCGTCCAGGTCCAGGACGAGCTGTGGCGCGCGTTGCGCGTCGCCCCCGGTCTGGTGGAACGCTCCGACCGCATCACCCGGCTGGGCCGCCACCGAGGGGTCGTCTCCTTCCAGGTCACCCACTCCCTCGACGACCTCGAAGCCCTCCCCACCGAGGCCGACCGGGCCAAGGCCCGCGGCCTCGCCTCCCGCAACGGGGTGCTGCTGCTCGGCGGCATGGCCGAAACGGAGCTCGATGGGCTGCGCCGCATCGTCTCCCTCAGCGAGGGGGAAGCCGCCCTGATCACCTCCTGGGCCGCGCCACCGACGTGGCATGCCGGTCGCATCCACCCCGGCCGCGGAAAGTACCTGATCAAGTCCGGGCAGCGGGTCGGCCTACCGGTCGCGCTGACGCTGACCCCCACCGAGATCGGCCTGCACGACACCGACCGGGCCTTCGCCGTCGCGAAGCCCGCCGCCGACACCGGCCACCGGCACCCGAGAGGTGCGCGATGACGGTGGGTCCGCTCCGCGAGGCAGCAGCGCCCCTCCTGCTGCTCGGCGGACTCGGCTCCGTCGCGCTCGGCGTGGGGAACCTCTGGCTGGCGAGCGGGTTCGCGGCCATCGCCGGGATCGGGGTCTGGGCTCCACACCGTGCCGAGCCGCGATTACTCCTTGACTTCCTGCGCGACGGACCCGCCGCCGTGACCACGGACGGCTCCAGCGTGCCGGTCTTCGTCAGCGTGCTCATCGCCGCGACACTGCTCGAGACCGGTGTCGCGATCACCTTGTTGCTTATCACCCGACGTGGAAGTGCCGGGGAGGACCCCTCCCGCTCGCTGCTGCGCAGGCGCCAGCTGGCCGACCTGACCGGCCCACCAGCACTACAACGCGCCCGCAAGCTGCGGCCCACCGCGACGCAACTCGGACCCGAGGAGTGCGGCCTGCGACTCATGACCCTCGACGGCGGAGCCGTCTACATGTCGTGGGAGGACGTAGCGCTGGTGATCATGGGGCCGCGGTCGAACAAGACCAGCGCGATCGCCGTACCGACCGTCCTCGCAGCTCCCGGACTCGTCGTGGCCACGTCGAACAAGGCGGACCTGTGGGCGCTGACCGCCGGCCTGCGCGCCCAGGCCGGCCCCGTCTGGACGTTCGACCCGCAACGCATCGCCCACGCCGAACAGACCTGGTGGTGGGACCCGCTGCGCAGCATCGCCGACGCCGAACCCGCAGAACGCATCGAGGCAGCCGCCCGCCTGTCCGGACACTTCATCGGCACCATCGGCGGAGAACGCCGTGACCCGTTCTTCCACGCCGCCGCCGACCAGGTCCTCACCGCCACCTTCCTCGGCGCCGCGCTGAGCGGCGGCTCGATGCGCGAGGTCGTGGAATGGCTACAACCCGGACGCCGCGACGCCATCACGGCTCTCGACCAGGCCGGCGCGCACACCGAAGCCGCCGACCTGGAAGCGACCCTCGCCGGTGCCGATGTCACCACCAAGGGCATCTACCAGACCGCCCGAACCGCCACCAAGGCCCTGACCTCGGAACGGCTGATGCGCTGGATCACCCCGCCGGGCACCTGGCGGGATCCGCCATCCACGACGGAGCCCGATGAGCTGGACCTCTGGGACCTTCTAGCCGCCGCTCGATCGGGGAGAACCACCATCTACCTACTGTCCAAAGAGGGCGCAGGCACCGCGGCACCGGTCATCACCGCGCTGGTCGACCGCATCCTGGAGATCGCCGAACTGCTCGCCCAGGCATCCGGAGGCCGGCTCGAACCGCCGGTGGTCGCGATGCTCGACGAAGCCGCGAACATCTGCCCAATCCGCGCGCTCCCACAGCTCTACAGCCACTACGGCTCCCGCGGAATCCAGGTCCTCACGATGCTGCAGAGCTACCAGCAGGGCGTCGGCGTCTGGGGCGAACAGGGCATGCAGGCGCTGTGGTCCGCCGCGACGATCAAGCTCGTCGGCGCGGGCGTCGACGACCATTCCTTCCTGCACAAGCTTTCGGGGCTGATCGGCGACCACTACGTCGAACGCGTGTCCACCAGCGTCGAGCGCGGGCGCACCTCCCGGCAGTACGCCCAGGCCCGCGAACCGATCATGCCTGCGGCCGCCCTGCGCGCCATCACCCGCGACCACGCCGTGCTGCTCTCCAGCGGCCGCCGCGCGGGCCTCGGCCGGCTCCATCCCTGGTACCGCGAACGCGACCACACCGACATCGACACCTACGCCGACGCCGCGCTCGCCGAACTCCGCCGAGCCGCCACCGCAGCTCTCGGGCCCGACAACCCCGTCAACCGCGCCCAGGAGGTGCATCGTGACTGAGCAGACCGAACGACTCACCGCCGAGCTGTGCGCTCGCGTCCAAGCCCTGGAGGCGCGGCGCACCCATCAGTCCGACCTGCTCGACGAACTCCTCAACGGCATGCCGGACCCCGGTACGTCCGACGAAACACCGGACGACGACGAGACGGACGAGACCCTCGACGTCGACGCCCTGATCGAATGGGTGAACAACACCATCACCTCCATGATCGCGCGCCCGCTGCGCGGCGAGCTGACCTGGTGCCCGATCTGGTGGGAACACCCCGAGGCCATCTTCCGACTCGAAGCCCTACGCCGAGCCCGGACCGAACTCGCCCCCGAGCCCGGCGCATCGATGTCGATCTGGATCCGCGACCACCTGGACCCCTGCCTGCGCGAACTGCTCAACCCGCTGGGCCCGTTCGCCGACTGCGCGCACAACGAGCGCTACCGCAGCATCAACTCCCACTCGCCGGTCCCCACGTTGCCCACACGGGCCCGCGAGTGATGCCGTGCGTGCACTCCTCATCGGCATCGGCGGCCTCGTCGGCACCCTGCTCCTGCCGCTCCTCCTGATCGCCGCACTGCTCGGCAGCCTGCCCGGCGACACCGCCGACGCAGGCGACCCGGCCGCGGTCACCGACCGTGCGGCACCAGCCGCATTCACCGGCCGCGAAACGGGCTGCACCGCCTCGGACCCGACGGGTGGACGCTGCCTCACCCCGGCCATGCGCCACGCCTACGACGAGATCGTGCGAACCTTCGGCGCACCAGGACCAGGCGCAACCATCCGCTCCGCCGACTGCTGGGACGAGCACGCATGGAACCCCAGCAGCGACCATCCCCTCGGGCGCGCCTGCGACTACTTCCCCGACACTGCCGGCACCTTCCCCCAGGGCACCGAACTGGAGAACGGCTGGGCACTCGCCACCTGGCTACGCGCCAACGCCACCGCTCTCCACGTCAAGTACATCATCTGGCAAGGACGCATCTGGTCACCCAACAGCTCCGACATCGGCGGTTGGGGCCGGGCGTACACGGGAGGCGGCGTGTACGACGCGACCGACGCCACCGGCGGGCACTACGACCACATCCACATCTCGACCACCATGTAGTGATCATTGTTCCGGCCGATGCAGGATTCGAGCCCCGCGTCGAACTGACAGCGCACGTCGGGCCAGGCAACATCACCAGCCATGGCCGGCTCGACGATCCTGCGAATCACGACCGGTCTCGTCCTGCTCTGTGGATCGGCAGCAGCCGTGAGCGCCGGATACCAGGCGTTGGCCGAGCGCCGAGACCGCCGGCGTCACCCAGCGCCCGGCCGGCTGGTCGACATCGGCGGCCGCCGGATTCACGTGTGGCGGACCGGCCTTACCGCGCCTGGTCCGACCGTTGTCGGACTGCCGTCCCTGGCGGGCCCGGCTCTGGACTGGGTCGCGCTGCAGCACGAGGTGGGCGACGCCCTGCCGCTGTTCCTCTACGACCGCGGCGGCTTGGGCTGGAGCGACCCGGCGCCCTGGCCACGCACGGCAACGACGATGGCGAACGAGCTGCATGAGACGCTGCACGCCGCGGAGGTGGCGCCGCCGTACGTACTCGCCGGGAACTCCTCCGGCGGACTGATCGCGCGGATGTTCCTCGCGTTGTACCCCGAGCACGTCGCGGGTCTGATCCTCATCGACTCCAGTCACGAGGACCAGATGCAACGGCTCAGCGTGCCGGGCGAGCGCCGCCGCGACGTCTGGGGCTACCGGCGTCGCGCCGCCCGCTACCTCCTCACCTGGAACGGGGTGCGCCGGGCCGCGGTCGAGGTCGGATTGCGTCCGAAGTTCCGCCGCGATGCCGAGCTGCAGTACGTGCCCGAGGTGGTCGCCGCCGCGGTAGCGACGTCGTTGACCAGCAGCCACCGCCGCGCCGCGGCCCAGGAGCTGCTCGGTGTGGCGCCCAGCATGGCCGAGGTACGCGCGCAGGCCGGGCATCTCGGCGACCTGCCGCTCACCGTCCTGACCGCGGGCGCGACCAACCGGGGAGAGCTGGTCGAGCCGATCTGGCAGGAGATGCAGCGCGAGTTCGCGCGGCTCTCCCACGACTCCCGACACCACATCGTCGCCGACTCCGGCCACTTCATCCAGCACGACGCACCGGCGTTCTCGACGGATCCGACATGGTCGAGCCGGACGTCTCCTGCAGCCGTAGGGGCGCTCGGCGCGACGACCCGCCGCTGACGGTCGTTCGCCGCGCCCTGCAGCCAGGCCACCAGCTGATCGGATTTGCCGACGGTGGCCGACAGCCCGATGCGCTGTAGCGGGCGGCCCGCGAGCTCGGCGATGCGTTCTAGCGCCCAGGAGGCCGCTCCCCCGTTTTCATCGGGACCGTAGCCGATCAAGAAGATCATGACGCCACGCTCGTCACCCCGCGCGGACTCGAAACCCTTGACGTCTCGCACCGGTCGTGGGCATCGGCGTCGGGCCAGGCGCGTACCGATCGCGACCGACAGACACAGTGACCTCCAGGGTGTGCACGACTGATCCGACGCTCGCGCCGCCTGTCCGTCAGTACCACAACGTCCACTGCGCGCATGCCACGCAACGTAACCGACCCCGCGTACCGACCGAGGTGCTCGTATGACTGGTGCCGATCAGGCCCACCACTCCTTGCCCGGAGATCTCTTGCCAACCCGGCCCCCCGCCGACGCTGCTACGACTGCGCGGACGACTTCGTCGTTCGAGCACGTGCCGGAGAAAGCGACGGAATCGCAGGACGGCCTCCCAGCGATCGGCGTCGGGCCGGGCGACGCGCCGGCCCCGGCGTCAGCTGACATGACAAGAATCGAGGCAGGACTTGCGGCGATCGCCGAGCGACTCGAACGCGACGCCGAAAGGGCCGAGTTCCGCGAGCGGGTGATCGATCGACTGCACGGCGAGGTCGACCGGTTGCGGGCTTTGGAGCGCGGCGGTGTCCTGCGACCGGTGGTGATCGACCTGTGCCGACTCCGCAACGACATGATGCGGCAGGCGCGAACCCTTCCGCAGGAAATGACCACAGCGAAGGCCGGGGCCCTACTGACTACGTTCGCGGGCGCGGTCGAGGACGCCCTGGACCGCTGCGGCGTGGTGGTGGCGCGTCCCGTGGGCGGGTCGCCGTTCAGCGCGGGCCACCACCAGGTGGCTCGCACCGTCGAGGTCACCGATCCGGCGCTCGACGGCACCGTCGCCGAGGTCGTGCAGGACGGCTACGTCGAGGTCGATGGGGAGAAGGTCGTTGTACCCGCCAGGGTCGCCGTCTACCGCGCAACTGCCGGGCCTGCTCAGGAAGACACAAGCACCCGAGCCGGCGACGCGCCGGGCCCCGACACCGCGGAGGACACGAAAGATGAGTGACGAACCAGCAACGGGCCGGGTATTCGGCATCGACCTCGGCACGACCTATTCCGCCATCGCCTACCTCGACGAGACCGGCAGGCCCACGGTGTGCCGCAACGGCGACAGCATGGAGACCACTCCGTCCGTGGTGCTGTTCGAGACCGCGGACAATGTCGTGGTCGGCCAGCTGGCGAAGGACTCGGCCGTCCTGGACCCGAACAACGTGGTCAGCCTGATCAAGCGCCGCATGGGCGAGGACTTCCCGCTTTCGTTCCACGGCACCGACCAGACGCCCGAGTCCATCTCGTCGTTCATCCTGCGCGCGCTCGCGAGCGACGCGGCGAAGCAGACCGGCAGCGCGGTCGAGAAGGTCGTCATCACCGTGCCCGCCTACTTCGGGGCCAAGCAGAAGGACGCGACGATGAAGGGCGGACTGATCGCCGGTCTCGATGTCATCGGAGTGGTGCCCGAGCCGGTCGCCGCCGCCTTGCACTACGGCACGACCGCCGGCGGCGGCGAGCGGACGATACTCGTCTACGACCTCGGCGGTGGCACCTTCGACACGACCGTCATCCGGGTCGGCGCCGACGAGATCACGGTGCTCGTCACCGACGGCGCGACCGACCTCGGGGGCGCGGACTGGGACGCCCAGCTCACCGACCTGCTGCTCGAGCGGTTCGCCGCTCAGGCCGACGTGACGGGGTCGCCGGAGGACGATCCCGAGTTCCTGCAGGACCTGGCGAACCGGGTCGAGGCACTCAAGAAATCGCTGAGCAAGAGCGCGAGCCGCCCCGCGACGCTGGCCTTCGAGGGGGCGTCCGCACGGATCGACGTGAGCCGGGCCGACTTCGAGGCCAAGACCAAGAGCCTGCTGGACCGATCGATCGAGATCGTCAAGCGCACGCTGGAGAAGCTGGAGAAGAAGGCGCCCGGCACGACGATCGACGATGTGCTGCTCGTCGGCGGCTCGACGCACATGCCGATGGTCACCGAGCGGCTGGTCGCGGAGTTCGGCTGGACCCCGAAGCTGCACGATCCCGATCTCGCCGTGGCCAAAGGCGCGGCGATCTTCGGTCTCTCGCGGGTCATGTGGCAGATGCAGCAGGAGGTGCTGGAGCAGGCCGCCACCCCGGCCGAGGGCGCGGTCGAGGCCGAGAAGGTGGTCCAGGAGGTCGCGCGGCAGTTCGGGATGTCGGAGACCGCGGCCGTCGAGATGGCGAAGCGGCCGCCGACCAGCGTGCTGTCCAAGGCGTTCGGGGTGCGGCTGCAGCGCTCGCCATCGGACGCGACCGAGTACGTCAAGCACCTGGCGTTCGCTGACGACGCGCTGCCTACCGGGCCCAGGAAGCTGACCGGGCTCACCGTCCACCACGAGCAGACGTCTGTGGAGGTCGCCCTGTTCGAGCAGGCGGGCACGGTCGCCAGCGAAGACCTGTCGGCCAACGTCGCGCTCAGCGATGGTGTGGGTGTCATCTCCGGCATCCCGCCGCAGACCCAGGCGGAGTTCGCTCAGGCACCACGCGCTGTCGACATCGTGATGGAGATCGACGAGGACGGGCTGCTGCAGCTCTCGGCCACCGAGCAGAGCACCGGCAAGAACCTCCGGATCAGCGTCAAGATCGGGCTTTCGGCCGAGGCTGTCGACGAGGCCAGGCAGGCATCGTCGAAGATCACTGTGTCGAGCTGAACCCATGTCCGTGCCTTTCGACCAGCGCCGGTACGAGGACACCGTCATCAAGCCGATGCGCAAGCTCCTGCCTGACCTGCCCGACGACCTGGCGGCCCGCTACGCGGTCGATCCCTCGATGGATCCGGCCGCACTGCGGGAGCGGGTCGACGCTGTCGTCAAGGTGTGGAACGGGCTTTCCAACCGCCCCGGCGCGGGCGGGATGGTGGCGAAGGCGCTGATCAACGAGCACATGACCCTCAAGCAGGGCGAGCACGGTCCCACCTCGGCCCAGTTCTGGGCGGCATGGTTCGCGGGCCGCCAGCAGACGGTCGGCACCGCCATCGACGCACTGGTCGCCCAGCTGCGTGAGGAGTACGGGACCCTCACGGTGCTTACGGAGGCCCAGCTGCGCGAGACCGCACAGCTGTGCGGCGTGCACGGCGCGGCCGATATCGAGCGGGCGCGCGCCAAGGCCGGCCTGAGCGTGGTGGAGCCCGCGGACGTCTCGGGCGGGCTGCCGAAGATGCACGGGCAGCTGAAGGCGCTCACGACAGCGCTCACCGAGGCGGGGGTACGCAGCATCCCCCAGCTGCTCTACCCCGCCCTCGTCTCCTTCCGGGTCCTCGACGGGGTCGCCGTCACCACGCAACCGCCCGTCACCGGCGACCCGTTGTCGGCGGAGGCGGTCACCCGGGCCCAGAAGGACCTGGACAAGCGCCCCGACAGCGTCCAGGTCCGCTCGATCCGCAGCGCGTTGGGCCTGCTCGCCACCGAGGCCGGCAGCGGAACCGACATGGCCGCTCTCACCCTGTGCCACCTGCTGCAGCCGGTACGGGAGAAGCAGTCGCAGGGCGTCGGGGTGGTGTCGCTGCTCAACCAGCTCGTGGCCATGAAGCTCGACCGTGCCGACGCGGCGCGGATCGTCCTCGGCCTGCGTGCGGGCGGGCCCCAGCGTGATCCGGGCGCCGAGGTCGTCGAGCTGCTGAACGAGGGCCGGCTCGTAGCCGCCCAGCAGGCGGCCGCGGCGCTCTCCGGGCCGGAGGGCGAGGAGGTGCGCGCCGTGGTCGCCCGGGTGCACGCGCAGGTCGTGGAGCTACGATCGGCGGCCACCGAGCACCTGCGCATGGACCGCGACGCCGAGGCGGCCGAGGCGCTGCGCCAGGCCGTCGCCCTCGCGGCGGACCTGCCGGGACTCGCCGCCGAGCTCGCGGCGATCCCGCCGCCACCGGTGCTGGAGGTGCGCGCCGTCGCCGACGGAAGCGGTGTCCGGGTGACCTGGCGGGCGGCCCCCGCGCACGGTCAGGACGCCGTCTTCGCCGTCGTCCGTGGCCGCGGGCGGGCACCGGACGGACCCGACGACGGCACCACCGTCCCCATGAGCTCCGGTCATGCGGTCGACGCCGAGCCCCCCGTCGGGCTGCAGGTGCACTACGCGGTGTTCGCCCGCCTCGGCACCGGATCGTGGTCGCGGGCCGCGACGACGTCCGTGCGGGTCGTACCACCCGTGTCGGACGTGGTCGTCGACGGCGGGACGGACGCGGTGACGGGCCGGTGGCACGTGCACCCGGCGGCCGCGACCGTCGAGGTGGCCCGGGCGACGGGCCGGCCGGACGCGCCGCCGCAACCGGTCGCCGTCGAGCGGAAGCGAGGGTTCCGCGACACGAGCGTCGCGGACGGCACGGCGTACTACTACTCGATCGTCGCGGTCTACCCCGCGCCGACGGGCGGCGCTCCACTGCGCTCGGACCCGGTGGTCCGCCAGGGCGCGACCCGGCAGGAGGCGAAGCCGATCCCGAAGCTGGTAGCCAACCCCGTCGCCGGCACACAGCGGATGCTGCGGATCTCCTGGCGCCAGCAACCCGGCACGGAGGTGGTGCTGCGGCGCTCGACCCGCCCCTGCCCGTGGGGGTACGGCGCCAAGGTCCAGCTCTCCGATCTGAAGCGCTGGGGCACCGAGCTCGACGGCGAGGTGGTCGCCCGCGGCGAGGCGATCACCATGACCGCCGCGATCCCCGCCGGACGGTCGATCGTCGTGCCGTTCACCATCGGCCCCGACGGGGCCGTGCGCGGTCAGGACGCCATCGTCGATCTCGTCGAAGCGGTGCGCGACGTGCGCGCCCAGCGGTTCGGCGACGACGTGCGCGTGACCTGGGTGTGGCCCGACGAGATCTCGGTCGCTGACGTGACCTGGGCCGGTGGACGGCAGCGGATCACGCTGACCCAGTACCGCGACGGGGGCGGTTGCCTGCTCAGGGCGGTCCCGCGGATGCGCCGCGTCGACGTCGAGGCGGTGCTGCCGGGCGGGGAGGACGAGGGCCGCGCCCCGGCGGTCTCGGTCGAGGTCGTCGAGCGCCGCACCCCGCTGCGCTACAAGCTGTCGCGCCGCGGGAGGAGCTGGGCGGGTGGCGTCACCGCGACGGTGACGCTGACCAGCCAGGTACCGGTGCCGCACGCCACGCTCCTGCTCGTCGGCGCGCCGGGCGATGTCATGCCGCTCTCCCCCGACGGCGGCGAGGAGCTCCTCCGCACCGATGTCACGCTGCGGGCCGGCGAGCCGCTGGTGCTGCCCGACATCCCCGTGCCGCGGCACTTGCGCAAGCCGTACTGGCTGCGCTGCTTCCTCGCCGACCCGGGCCCGTTCACGCTCGTCGATCCTGCCGTGACCCAGCTGAAGGTGTCCTGACATGGCCAAGGTGCCCTGCCCGTACTGCTACCACCGCATCAACCAGGCCCGGCTGGCCTACGTGTGCGTCGGCCGGGGCATCCCCGGTGGACCCCCGAAGTGCCTGCGCCGCGAGAACACCCGCCGCCGGGAGGTGACGGGCATCGTCGAGCAGTCGTTCCCGATCTTCGCCGTGGGCGCGAACCGGCTCGGTGGCACGCCGCAGTTCGCCCCCTGCCCGCACTGCCGGGGTGAGACCGGGGTGCGGGCATGCCCGGAGTGCCACACGCCGGTGTCGGCGACCTTCGCCGAGAGCCGCAGCCCGATGGTGGGCATCGTCGGCGGCAAGGGCGCCGGCAAGACCGTGTACACCGCAGTGCTGCACCACGAGTTGCGCACCACGGTGCGACGCCGGTTTCGCGCCGACATCCGCTTGACCGGCGACATGCAGGGCGGCACCGGCTCGGCGATGCAGTGGCTGGAGTTCAACGAGGACCAGCTGTTCAACGACGGCAAGCTGTTCGAGACGACGGCGAGCGCCGCGGGCGGGATGCGGGCACCGGTCGTGATCGAGTGGCGCCAGCCGACGACGCGGTTCGGCCGCACGACGTTCGGCACCACGGTCCTGTCGTTCTACGACGCGGCGGGCGAGGACCTGACGAGCGCCGCATCCGTGCATACCCAGGCCTACATCGGGGTGGCCGAGGGGCTGATCCTGCTGCTGGACCCGTGGCAGCTCCCGGGCGCGCGGGACCGGATCGCCGTGCCCGATGCGGTGATCAAGGAGTCGGCACCTCCGCTCGGCGTGCTGACCGCGATCACCGACACCCTGCGGACCACGCACAAGGTCCGCAACCGGCACTCCATCCCGGTTCCGCTCGCCGTGGTCTTCGCCAAGATCGACGAGTTCTTCGGAGTGCTGGAGGAGGGCAACCCGCTGCTGGCCCGGCCCGCATCGCCGGCGGGCTGCTACGACGAGGTCAACGGGCAGACCACGCACGAGCACGTGAAGGCGATGCTCCACGAGTTCCGCGCCGACGACATCGACTCGCTTCTCGCGGCCAACTACTCCACGTACCGCTACTTCGCGGTCTCGTCGCTCGGCACGCCACCGGACTACAGCATCAACGTCGTCAACAGCAGCGGCGTGCACCCGTTCCGGGTCGAGGAGCCGTTGCTGTGGCTGCTGTCGCGGTTCGGCGTGATCGGACGGTGCCGCGCATGAGCGGCCGGTCGCCCGCGTCCTTCGGTTCCCTCTACTACACCGACTGCCGGCCCGGCCAGGGCGTCAAGGGTGGGGCCGGGTTCCAGTTCCAGGCGGCCTCGCCGGGCCTCGGCTGGGAGGGCATGCCGCTCGTCGCCGCCTCGGCGCTCTACGAGGTCCCCCGCGTGTGGATGCGCGAGCAGCGCCCCGTCGCCGACTACCCGGCCTCGCTCGCCCACGTCGCCGAGGACGGGCTCTTCGCCACCGCAGCCGGTCTCTACCTGGGTAAGGAGGCCAACGGCAACCGGGAGGGCAACCAGTTCACCCACGCGGTCGTGACCCGGGACGCCAGCTCCTACCAGCTGGTGCGACCCGCGCAGCTCTGGGCGGCTTCGTGGTGGGCGACCGGCCCGGCAGACGGTACGGAGATCGACCCGGTAGCGGCCCACCCGTCGATCGGGCCCCTGGACACCGACACCGTGCGCGACCGCGTGGCCGCCGCGCCCAACGCGGAGGAGCGCCTGGTGGCGCTGCTCTCGGCCGTCCACCGCGTGCACGATCCGGACGCCCGCAGAGTCGTCGTGCTCGTCGCCACCGACCCGGAGGAGGCCGCGTGCTGGATCGCGGCGGCGACGCTCCTGCTCCCTGCCGTGGAGGCACTACGGGTCTCGTTCAAGATCTTCTCGGCGGATCCTTCGTACAGCAAGCACGACATCGTCGGGCTGCACCCGGACTGGGCAGGCCGCTGGCGCGACACGACCGTCGACGCGGGTATGGCCGTCTTCGACCTCGACCGGTCCCGATACACGCCGATCGAGCCCACCGAGGAGGCGCTCTTCTGGGTGCCACGCTTCCTCACCGGGGACGCCTACGACGTGGTGGACGCGGTCGAACTGGCCGGTAAGCTCGCCGGCGGAGACGACGACGGCGCAGGCGAGCGGCCGAGCCCGGCCGACCGGGTGGTCGCAGCCTCCGTCCAGCTCCGCGAACCCGTCGAGGGGCGCGAACGCATCCGGCTGGTCGCCGAATGGCTCCGTACCGCCTCCGAGTCTGCGGTCGAGATCACCCGGGAGGTCCTCGTCGAGGGCGTGCTGGCCGCCGGACCCGACGCGGCCAGCCTGCGCACCCTGGCCGAGGTGGCGGGCTCGCGCGGCTGGACCCTCTACCCGACCGTCCGGCGGGGCCTGCTGGAGGCGGAAATCGCCGAGCTCGACGGCATGCAGGACCCCGCCGCCGCGCTCGACGCCGTGCGGACCCGTCCGTCGCTGCTGCCGATCGGTATCCCGGCCGAGGACGAGGCCGCCAACCTCGCCGTGCTGGAACAGGCGATCGCCGGGGCGCCGCCGGAGCGGCGGGTCCCGGCCCTGATCGCGCTCGCGCGGCGGCACCGTGTGAGCCTGGACCCCGAACGGTTGCGCGATGTCGGCTCCGCCTTCGCCCAGTGGTGGACCGTCCAGACCGACGAGCGACTCCTGCCCGACCGGTGGAATGCGCCGCCGTACGCCGTGGACTGGGCGCGCACCTGCCTGCGCTCCGCGCTCGCCTCGGGCACCGACACGGCGCGGCTCGCCGTCGAGGCCATCGAGCAGCGGTGGCGGTCGATCCTCCTGCCTGAGGCCACCACCCTCAACGACCCGCTCGACCGGCAGCTCTTCTCGGCCGCCGCACGCGTGCCGATGTCCGCTGTCGAGCGCACCACGCTCATCCGCCGCGTGCTCGTGGCTGTTGGCGACGACCCGCCCCGTGGCACGCCACCCGACGAGCTGGCATGGCAGGTGCTGTTCACCGGCAGCGTCTCGTTCGCCGAGGCGGAGCAGTTCAGTGCGCTGCTCACCGACGTCGGAATCCCGATGTCGGCGCAGATCGCGAAGCGCCTATGCGCCCACCTCGACGCGCTGCCGCCCGGCAGCGCGAAAGCGGCCGCCATCGCAGACCGCATCCGTGTGGCGGGACACGCGATGTCGGAGACGCAGCAGTGGAGGGCCGAATGGGCGGAGTACGTCCGGAAGGTGGTGGCCAACATGCTGGGTACCGAGAAGGCACCGCACCCCGTGGACGTCGCCGCGTGGATCGACAAAGTGCCGGACGACCTGCTCGCCGCACACGTGGAGGTGATCGTCGACGCGCTGGTGACGGACGCCGACCGGGAACGCGCCGTCGACATCGCTCTGCGCGTCGCCCAGAGCGCTGCCAAGCTGATCTACGACGAGTTGCGGCGCCGATGGCCCGTCGAGCAGCAGCAAATGACCGACCAGCAGGCCCAGGTCGCGGCGTTCTCCTTCGTGCTGTTCACGGCGAAGCCCAAGTTCAAGGACCAGGAGCGGGATCTGCCCTACCTCCTGAACAACCTCGGGCAGGTCGTCGTCCGGCTCGACAAGAAGCAGCGGTCCGCGATCGAGAAGGCCGGGAAGCTCGGTGACGCCTGGCGGGCCTGGGTGGCAGAGATCGATCCCTCGATGTGGGGCCAGCTGTCCCGGCGCGCCCGGTCCTCCACCAAGGAGCGCTGAGCCGTGCCCGCTGCCATCGCCGCCATCGTCGGCGTCGTCCTCTACCTCTGGGTGTGCGTCCTCGCACTCCAGTATGTCGTCGCCCCGTTCATGGCCTACGCGGTCGTCGGCGGCGCCGTCGTGGGCGTGCTCTTCACCGCGGTCACCATGCTGGCCACGCTGTTGAGCGTCGCCGGTTTCGTACCGGCCACCGTCACGAACGCCGAGGTCGGTAGCCGCCTGCCCACGCGCAAGTCCTCGGCGTTCGACCGGGACGACGCCTGGCCGCAGTACCTCTTCGCCCAGAGCCGCACCGACATCGCGACGGCGTTCGAGCACACGTTCGGCAAGCTGACCGCGATGTGGGCGGCGGTGGTCAAGTTCTCCCGTGAAGCTGTGGGGATCTTCGTCTTCTGGCCGTTGCTCCTGCTGCCGGCGGTCGCGCTGGTGGTCATGTCGGTGGCGGTCGTGGCCGCCTCCGCGGCGCTCGGGATGGTCCTGGTCGCGGCCCTGGCGATGCTGGCGGTCGGGTGGCTCGCCGTCGCCGGCCTGCTGCGCGCACTGGACCTCGGTCTGCGCAGGATCCGCCGGGCGAAGGCGACCTGCCCGCACCCGGGCTGCAACGAGCGGACCCTGCTGCCCACGTTCCGATGCTCTGCATGCCCGAGACTCCACCGCGACCTGCGGCCGGGCCGCCAGGGTGCACTGTTCCGTCGGTGCGGGTGCGGGCAGCAGTTGCCGACGACGGTGATCCGGGCCGCGCGTGCCCTCGTCGCGGTCTGCCCGCGGTGCGAGCTCCCCCTGCACTCGGGTTCGGCTGTGATCACGGATGTGGTCATCCCCGTGTTCGGCCCGCCGTCCGCCGGGAAGACGCGGTTCGTCTACGCGGGGATGGTCGGACTCACCTCCCACATCGCGGCCCTCAACGGGACGCTGCGACCCGTCGGGTCGGACAACGAGAACACCCTCGCCGACGCCAATAAGATCATCAACTGCGGTGAGGACACCGCCAAGACCGCCGTCGGAGCCCCAGCGGCGATCACCGTTCGGGTCGGCAGCGGGCGACGCAAGGGCCTCGTCCACGTCTTCGACGCCGCCGGTGAGATGTTCCTGAACCGGCCCGATGCCGCAGAGCTGTCCTACCTCGCCGACACCCAGGGTCTCGTGTTCGTCCTGGACCCGTTCTCGATCCCGGCGGTGCGCGACGAGCTGCGCGCTGATCGTGCCACATTGGACCGGGCCCACGCCGCCACCGCCAACCCCGAGCAGTCCTATCTCGTGACCGTGCAGTGGCTGCGCGATAGGCAGGTACGGACCGATCGGCAGCCGCTCGCCGTCGTCGTCGTGAAGGCCGACGTTCTGACGGGTGTGTCCTCGGCGACCGCCCTGGTGACCGGCGGCTCGGACGAGCAGGACGTCGAACGCTGGCTGCAGGAGCACCAGATGGACAACTTCGTGGAGGCCGCCCGGCGGGACTTCGCGGATGTCCGCTATTTCCTCGTCTCCTCCTGGGACGACGGGTCCGCGCCCGGCGGCCGCGCCGGACGTCACTCCCCGGCCCTACCCCTGCTGTGGCTGCTGGAGAAGGGCGGCCTTGCGATTACCGACGAGAAGGTGAAGGTGTCCCCGTGATCGCCACGAGTCCCCCGCACTACCGCGCGTTCCGGGCCGTCCTCGCCGCGTGCGTCCTCCTCGCGCTGCTGGCGATGGCCTGGTACCTGGTCCAGCCCGACGCCCTGCGCGTGCTCTTCCGCTTCCTCGGGCTGCGCGTCGCATGATCGTCGGCATCGATCTGGGCACCACGTACAGCGCCGTGGCCGCCGTCGTGGACGGCGGGCGACCGCGGATCCTGGCCAACCGGCTGGGCGAACCGACGACCCCTTCGTGCGTGGCGTTCCTCGGACCGGACGAGGTCCTCGTCGGCGCGCTGGCGAAGGATCAACTGCGCCGCGATCCGCGCAACTGCGCCGCGCTGATCAAGCGCAACATGGGCACCGACTTCCCGCTCACGTTCCACGGGGTCGACCACACACCCGAGTCGGTGTCGGCGCTCATACTCCGCGCCGTCGTGGCCGATGCCGCGGCCGAGCTGGGGGTCGCTGCCGGGACCGCGGTCCGCGCCGTGATCACCGTCCCCGCCTACTTCGGCACGCGGGAGCGCGAGGCCACCCAACTCGCGGCCGAGATGGCAGGGATCGAGGTGCTCGAACTGGTGGCTGAGCCCGTCGCGGCAGCGTTGTACTACGGCGTCAACGACGCCACGGACAGGACCGCGCTCGTGTACGACCTGGGCGGCGGGACGTTCGACTGCACGGTGCTGCGGTCCCACGGTGGAGAGATCAATGTGCTCGCCACCGACGGCGATCCGCACCTCGGCGGGGCCGAGGTGGACGAGCGCCTCGGCGCCGCCGTGCTCGACCGGCTCGCCGAGGAGGATCCGGACCTCGTCGACGACGACGGCGCACTGGAGGCCATCACCAACCTCGTCGAGATCGCCAAGCGCAACCTCGCCCACAAACAGAGCCATCCCTTGGTCCTGCGGCGTGGTGACCAGGTGCTGCGCACGGACGTCGGCCGTGACCTGCTGGTGCAGGCGAGCCAGGACCTGGTCGACCGCAGCATGGGTATCGTCGACAGGCTGTTGCGTACGGTGGGTGACTCGGTGCGACTCGACGAGATCGTGCTGGTCGGTGGTTCGAGCCGCCTCCCCGCTGTGCAGACGGCGCTCACGGCGCGGTTCGGGCAGGCCCCGCGCATGGTCGACCCGGAGCTCGCGGTCGCACTCGGCGCGGCCGTGCGGGCCGAGCAACTGACCCGAGCCGGCGAGTCCGGTCGCTCGGCGGCGGGCCGCGCCGTCACGGTGCTACCGCGGGGCGTCGGAGTTCTCGTGCGTGACAGCAACGACCCGGAGGGTCTGCGCGAGTACGTGCAGCACGTGCTCGGTCCGAACACGCCGCTCCCGGCCCGCGCCACGACTCCGTTCGCGACGATCGTCGATGATCAGGAGACGGTCCGGATCCGGGTGTTCGAGCAGGCGGGCGCCGTGGTGTCGGAGGAGGTCGAGCACAACAGGCCCGTGCTCGACGGGGAGTTCACCGGGCTCAAGGGCGGAAAGGCGGGCACCAGGGTCGACGTGACCGTCATGATCGGGACGGACGGGCGGATCACGGTCTCGGCCCAGGAGGCGAAGCGCGGGCGGACCCTGCAACTCGAAGCCTTCGTCGAGGGCGTCGTGGACGGCGCCGCCGCCGACGCGATGGCCGCCCGCACCAGCGCGATGACCATCAGGCAGTGAGATGGTCGCGACATGGGTCAAGAAGGTCTTCGACGGCGTCGGCGTCACGCAGTATCCGGCGGGGCCCCACCGGAAGGCGATCGCCGACCACTACGGCGGCCGCGCGCTGCTCTGCATCGACGTGAGCGGCTCCATGAGCGGTCAGCGGCTTCGCGCGGCCATCGACGGGGGCGGTGATTTCCTCACCGAAGCCACGGAAGCCGGCTACCGGTGTGGCCTCGTCCTGTGGGACGACCGGGTGGTCGTCCACCTCCGGACCGGGACGCCGCTGCCGTTGCTCAGAGCGCGGCTGCTCGTCGCCGCCTCACGGGGCGGAACGATGCTCGCCCCCACTGTGCAGGCGGCGATCGACGAGCTCGGCGAGCTCACGGGCGACCGGGTGGTTTGCGTGTTCAGCGACGGCGGCATCGGCGACCCCGGCCCGACGGGCGTGCTGGCCGCGCGGGCGCGGGCGCTGGGCATCCGGTTCGTCGTGCGCGGGCTCGGCCCGATGGCGGGCTCGGGACTGGCGACGGTGCTGGAACCCGACGGTGACGCCGCCGAGCAGGTCATCACCGACGTCGGTGGTCTGCGGCGCGGCATCGCCTCCATGGTGGCCGACATGCGGTCGGGCCGCTGAGGGACCTGACGATGACCGAACAGCCCGAGCTCCCCGAGGTGCGGGGGCGGACGCTCGACCGGATACACATGAACCTGCAGAGGCGCGTGTCGCTGAGGTACGTGCTGATCAAGGATGCGGTCGAGCAGCTGCCCCAGGACGACCATGCCGAGACCCGCTTCGACGAGTTCGTCCGGGAGTACACGCTGCCGGCGCGTATCGCCAACATCCTGCGGTCGACCCTGAGCACACTGGCGGTCGTCGTGGAACTCGCCGCGCCGGTCGTCGTCTTCACGGTACTCCGCGCGATCGGCGCCACCACGGTTGAATCGCTGGCGTGCGGGTTCTGCTCGGCCCTCGCCCTCGCGCTGCTCGCACATTGCCGGGTGACGAGGGCATCGCGGGCGTGGCACTGGCGAATCTGGTGGCTGACCGTGTTGACGGTGCTGGCCAGCGTACTTCCGCTCACGACCCTCGGATCTGACATGGGCGTCGTGGCTCGTCCCGAGTGGCTGGGAATACCTCTCCTCAGCCAGTGGCGCGACGGGACGCTCAGCTTCGGCAGCACCGCCATCGCAGTGAGCGCGGCGGGTGCCCTCCTCGCGGCGCTGATCGCCCACATCCTGCGTGAGGCGCGGTGCCGAGTACTGACGTCCCTCATGGTGCGCAGTCCGCGGGAGCAGATGGTGTGCGAGATGGTTCAGGCCATCGACCTGATCCAGGTTCGCGAATCGGCCCGCAACGGTGACCGCAAGCGGCAGCAGCGCGTCGTCGCAGAGCTGCTCGACTCGGTCGTCCATCTCTACGGCCGCGAGCGACTCGTCGCCACCCTGAAACTGAGCAGGCAGTCGAGCCGCGAGACGCGGAAGGACCTGCAGTTCCGTGAACGCCAGGTGACGCGCCTTCGCGATAACGTCCAGAAGTCCCGTAGCCAACGCGTTGCCTGTGTGCAGGAGCTGTCGTGCCTGGCAGCAGGGCTCCTGACGGAGCAGGACGACGTCACTGCGGTGGAATCCGCACCCTCCCGGCTCATGGTCGGGCTCCAGGTGGTCGGCATGGTGCTGGCGGTCGCCGGGCTGGCGGTCGCCGTGGTCCTGCTGGGCCAGGTGGTCGGACCAGCGATCGGAATGATCATCACTGCAGTGGCCGGCGGCCTGGTGACGACCTTCGCGCCTGCTCTCACGTCCCGTATGGGTATGGACCTCTCGTGGCTGCCGCGCCTCTTCAAGCACGGGGATGCCGGCGGCGACCAGGATCCCCCGAAGCCTGAGGAAGCGGAAGGTTCCTGATCGTCTGCCGGGTCACCCGCCTCGCAGCGCGTCGAGGCGCAGCCCCAGGGCATGCCCGGCCTGCGCCATCGTCCGGTGGGTCTTCGTGCTGAACTGCTTGAGCACCAGGAGCTGGAGGAGGCGCTTCTCGTGCTCCGAGGTCTGCGCTTTGTTGTGGAACGAGGTGTAGAAGACCGAACCCCGGCCGTGCTCAACGTAGGCCATGATGGGTTGCTTGCGGTGGGCCAGCAGCACCTCGCCCCGGCATCCGCCGAGCTGCGTCCAGGCTCCCATGTCGAACTCGATGGTCATCCGGGCGCCGAGGATGTCCCGGAGCTCCGGATCGACGACGTCCACCGGGAGATGTCCGACACTGCCACCACGACCGGCGAACCGGAATGCGCCCGGGAACGCCGCGTCGATCACTCTGCCGGCGTGGTCGGAGGCGTAGACGCAGCCGCCCGCACCGACGAAGTCGGCCAGGGCGGCGGGATCGACGCGGTCGGACGTACCGCAGTTGATGAACAGGATCTCGCAGTCGAACGTGCCGCGGAAGGGCTCGTACTCGACGTTCATTAGCTTCAGGATCTGGCCGATGTCGTCGAAATGCGGTGTGGTGACCAGGACCCGCTGCCGGTTCCACTTCTCGAGGTGCGGGCCCGGCGGGTACTGGGTGAGTCCCGATCCGTCGAACTTCCGCTTGCGCCACTTGCTGTTCATCCGCACTCCTCATCGATCGCCGGGCCGGGCGGCCCGGTCTAGCAGCGCCGTTTGGCCGTCGCCCCTGGGGAAGGAACGCCGATCCTGAGGTTCTGGCTGACGTTGTCGACGGGCCATACGCTGGTCCAGCAGATGCGGGAGACGTGCAGATCTTGGGGCGCATCGGCGGGATCCTGGCTGCTGACGAACGCGAGGCTCACCGCGACGCCGTTCCCTGCTGTCACGATCGCCGTGACGATCACCTCCGAGTCGACGGTGGAGCGGTAGGCCGCTCGCCACCGGTCCGCGGACTGGTCCCTGGCCCGCGCGGGCGTCACGGTCGTCGTCCAGGTGGTGAAGTCGCGCTGGTTGATCGCGGTGAAGTGGCGTTCGAGCAGGGCAAGGACGGCGGCCCCGTACGACGAGGACGCGGCGCCGTCCGCCAGCCGCACCAGCGCGGGCGCGCTCGGGGTCGTCGGCGGCGGCGGGTCGCTGTCTGCAGCGCCGCTGGACCACGACAGCGTCTCGGGCGGGCGTGTCGTGGCGAGGCCGACGCCTGCGCCGGCGACGGCGGTCACCAGGACGGCGGCGACAACGAGCCACAGCGTGATAGGGCGGGCCGGTCCTGCCATGGATCTCGTCCTCTCGGGGTTCGCCGGCTCACCGGCCGTCGGTGCTCTGCACCACGCGGAGTACCGACGTCACGAGGCTGCTCATCGACCGGTCGTCGACGAGGACGTCCGCCAGCCAGCGGTCGCGGTCGTCGCCGACGCCGGGGATCCCGCCGAGGGCGTCGGCGGCCGCGTGGACGCCGGCCTCCCCGCCGAGGAACAGACCCCTGAGCACGGCCGGGACGAGCTCGTCCGGATCTCGGCCCGCCGCCAGCCCGCTCCCGATCGCGTCCGCAGCGGCGGCGGCGAGGTCGGCGAGCCGGGCCTCGTCGGCGTCCGCCCGAGCGCCCGTCTCCTGTGTCCGGTCCCCGGCGGTGCCGTCCCCTCCGACCGGCACCTGCTTGCGGGAGAGCGGACGCTCGACATAGGAGGCGTACCAGCCCGGGCGCGCCCGCCGCATCGCGGTCAGCACGATGTCGACGTCTGCGGCAACGGCCCCGCGGGGCGTCCGATCGCCCAGCGTCGCTGCCCGGAGATCCGACCAGGCGTCGAGGGGCCACAGTTCCGGGCCCGCGGTATGGGGCACTCCCGCCCACTCGAGGATGCGCTCGGCCAGCAGGACGAGCCAGGCGTCGCCCGACAACGCGGTGGAGAGCCACTGAGGCACCCGAGGCCGCTGCAGCGCGCCGCGCAGGCCCCGTCGCCTGCGGTGGCCGTCGACCGTCGCCGCCGCGATCCGGCTGGAGATCCACCCCTCGATGTTGCGGATCGGCGTCCCCGCGTAGCGCAGCACGTATTCGACGACGGCCTCGACGTCGTCGTGGAAAGCGTCGAGGCATTCCGGAAGCATGCGACCGAACGACGACGCGCATCGGTAGTGCCCCTTCGCAGTCTCGATCCTCCGCGTTTGCCGGGCCCAGACGAGTGGCCAGGCTAGGTCGTAAACGCCCGCGGCGTACAGGCCGGCCCCGCCGTCGGGATCGGCCGCCGCCCGGGCGAGCAGGCCCGCAGCGGCAAGGGAGCGCACCGAGTCCACCACCGGTCGGGAAGCGGCGTGCGATCCGGTCGATTCCGACAGCATGGACAATCCTCCTGGGCCTGGTGTGGGAGCGGCTCGGCGGCGCGATGGTTCTTTCGCTCCCGAGCGCCGAGACGTTGCGCTACCGGTCGGTATACGGAGCGCTTCCCTCTCTGCCAAGATCACCTGAGACAGCTTCAGTGCAGCGGTTCCCATGTGAGGGCGTGATCGGAGATCCTGATGTCTGTGTCAACCGAGGAGCGGCGGGGCGGGGCGCGCGAGCGGGACA
>Ga0105044_10001693_pt1 | contig 29879 bp, 43 predicted proteins | sample MAT01_FD_78092 | JGI IMG/M metagenome (GOLD analysis project Ga0105044, IMG submission 78092) | Freshwater microbial communities from Lake Fryxell liftoff mats and glacier meltwater in Antarctica - MAT-01 | ecosystem: Environmental > Aquatic > Freshwater > Ice > Liftoff microbial mat | place...
AAAGTGAGAAGTGAGAAGTAAAACGTGACAAGCTGCCGGGAGGCTGCCGGGAGGCTGCCGGGAGGCTGCCGGGAAGCTAGTAGGCGGAGGGTTTTAGATGCAATCCTTCTTCCTCTCGAAAATGCAAGGCGATGTTCATGTTCTGTATTGCCTGACCACTGGCACCTTTCACCAGATTATCGAGCACAGATACAACAAGAAGATGATCTCCATTGCGCTGAAGGCCGATATGGCAATTGTTGGTGTTCACAACACGCTTGACGTCGGGAAGATCCTGTGCGACGTGTGTGAATGGATGCGTGGCATACGTGCTTGCATACATGGTGTGCACGTCTGCATCCGACAATGTACATGCAACAACAGACGAGGCGAGGATGCCGCGTGTGAACGGACCTCGCATGGGAACAAGAATGGGCCGACGTCCAAGCACCTGTTCGATCTCTGAAAGATGCTGATGATCGAACGCTTTGTACACGTTCAGGTTGTGCGCGCGCCACGAGTAATGCGTGGTGTCCGACGGCGCCTGACCAGCACCAGTACTGCCTGTGACGGCTGTGGTATGAATGGTGGCCGGCAAGGCATCATGTAAGGACAAGGGCAGCAAGGCAAGCTCTATGCAGGTGGCAAAGCAGCCGGGATTTGCTATACGTGTGCTTGATGCGATTGCCGTGCGATTGCGTTCCGGTAGACCATACGTCCACGATGGATCTAGGCGATGGTCGTGACTGAGATCGATGACCACACAGGAATTCGGCAAGGCGCGATACTGAATCCAAGGGGCCGACTTGCCATGACCAAGACAAAGGAAGACCACGGCAATATCGTCGGGTAGGGTGTTCGTGAAGACAAGGTCGCTCACGCCCAAGAGGTCTGGATGCGCCGTAGCGACGGACTGACCTTCGTGCGACGTGCTCATACACACAAGACGATACGCACCACTCACAACACGTGGGTGATACGTGAGTATGCGAATGAGTTCTCCGCCTGTATACCCAGCGGCGCCCACAATAACAATGCTTTGCATTATTCTACTCCGTGAACGGATCTTGAAAGCATAGCGGGAATTGCGGCGATTGCCGCAAAGCCCTTCACATCGTCGCCCGACCAAGCTCGGTTCATTTCGCCATACGACGCAAAGCCAGAACGCATGAGATCGTTGGGCGACGTGATGCCAAGAACCTGAAAACGCTCAGAGGCCAACTCTACGTTTACAATGCCCGAGACGTGTTGCTGTGTGTCGCGATAAAACGCTTCGATGCTGCGCATGGCAGATTCGAGGAAGAGTCCTTCGTTTAGGAGCTGACCGTACCAGAGCGACAGTTGGTCTTTGAGATTGAGCTGCCACTTCGAGAGCGTATGCTTTTCAAGCATATGGTGCGCCTTAATGAGAATGAGTGCTGCGGCGGCTTCGAAGGCCACGCGACCTTTGATACCGATGATCGTGTCGCCCACATGCATGTCGCGTCCAATTCCATAGGCGCGCGCGCGATCTTCGATTGCACGTATAGCATCTACAGGTTGCATCACGATACCATCGAGAGCAACGGGCTCACCATTGTCGAACGTGATAGCAATGGTCTCGCGGTCCAACGTACCAAGCTTTGGCGCCTCGCCCCATGCCTCCTTTGCCAATGGCATGTTGCTTGTAAGTGTTTCACGTCCACCGATTGTCGTGCCCCATATACCCTGGTTCACAGAGTAGGTAGATTTTGTCCAGTCACCCTCTACGCCATGTTCCGTGAGATAGGAGATCTCTGCTTCGCGCGAGAGCTGCTGATCGCGAATGGGCGTAAGCACTTCGATCTCCGGACATAGAATGCGGAAGATCACGTCGAAGCGTATTTGATCGTTGCCGGCACCAGTGCTGCCATGGGCAATCGCATCTACACCAAGCGCACGGGCATGCTCTGCAATGGCGATGGCTTGCACCACGCGCTCGGCACTCACAGAAAGCGGATAGGTTGCATTCTTGAGAATGTTGCCCGCAATCAGATAGCGCAACACCGTGGTGTATAGTTGTTGTGTGCGATCGAGTGCCACGTGCGAAGTAACACCACATGCATGTGCTCGCTCTTCGATGCGTTGAAGTTCGGCGTCTGTAAAACCGCCTGTGTTCACGACAACGGAGTGGATCACAAGTTTGCGCTCTACGCTAAGGTAGCGTGCACAGTAGCTGGTGTCGAGTCCGCCAGAAAAGGCTAACAGAACAGTTTTCATTTCGTTGACTCCGGATCGAACAGCATGCCTGTGCACAAACACATTTTGCGTTCCGTGCGCTGAAGGATGTCGTAGTTGGGACAACTCCTACAGCCGTTCCAAAACACATCATCGGTAGTGAGTTCAGAGAAGTGAACCGGAAGGTATCCCAATTCACTATTGAGTTTCATGACGGCGGCACTCGTGGTGATGCCGAAGATCTTTGCGTTGGGAAAGATAGAGCGAGAGAGTTCGAAGGCGGCGCGTTTGATGCGGCGTGCGAGATGTTGATGTCGGAACATTTCGACAACGATCAGCCCTGAGTTGGCAACGTACCTGCCGTGCTCCCAGGTCTCGATGTAGCAAAAGCCTGCAAAGCGTTCATCGTCCGTGATGGCCACAATGGCCTTCCCCTCGCGGATCTTTTGCGTGACGTATTCTGGGGTCCGGCGAGCGATACCCGTGCCGCGTTTTTGGGCGGCGTGAAAGATTGCGTCGACGATTGCCTCTGCATACACAATGTGGCGTTCGTCTGCGACGCAGACCGTTATCTCCATGGCTCCAAACAAAAGTGGGTGCAACAACGAACGCTACAAGTGGGCGTTCTTTTCGCGAGAGTCTTCTGCTAAGCGTGTTTTATAGGCGATCAATTTTTCTTGCAACGAATCATCAGCAACCGACAAGATCTCTACGGCAAGGATGCCTGCATTCCGACCGCCACCAATGGCAACGGTCGCAACAGGAACGCCCGCCGGCATTTGCACGATGCTCATCAACGAATCGAGTCCGCGTAGGTTCTTCGTTGCAATCGGCACACCGATCACCGGTAGCGGCGAGAACGCGGCAATCATTCCCGGCAAATGCGCAGAGCCACCGGCTCCGGCAATGATAATCTTGATGCCGCGCGTATGCGCTGTTGTTCCGTACTCGGCCATGTCTGCCGGAGTACGATGGGCGCTCACAATCTTGATCTCGTATGGCACGTTGAATTCTTCACAGATAGCGGCGGCGTCTCGCATGGTAGGAAGATCTGAGTCGCTCCCCATAATGATGCCGACAAGTGGTGTTGAAGTCATAGCGTTGGAGTCTCCTGATAATCGCGAACTTTTTTCATGATGCCGATGAGTTGCGAACGCCCTTCGCCTTCTTTGGCGGACGTAGACACAACGTCGAATGCGTACGCACAGTCCTTCACAAGATCTCTGATCTGTTCGTGGCGCTCTACGGCTTCGACCTTTGAGAGCTTATCGGTTTTCGTGATCACGCACAAGAATCGACGTTGTGCGAGCTCGAGTTCTTCGATGAGTGAGAGATCGTGTGCTTGTGGGTCGATGCGACCGTCAAGCAAAACGCAGACCAATTTGCACTGACGTCTGTCGAAAAGGTAGGCCTTGTTCAGTGCCGCAAATTGCTGTCGCTGCGCCTTACTCACGGATGCATAGCCGTAGCCCGGCAAGTCAACAAGCACGATGCCGATATCCGTAGCAAAGAAGTTGATCTCCCGCGTCTTCCCCGGCGTGTTACTCACCTTGGCCATGGCGCTATTGCGCACGATGGCGTTGATCAGCGACGACTTGCCAACGTTGGATCTACCGATCATGGCAATCTCTGGCACGTTCGTTACCGGAAAGTGCTCCGGCTTCGATGCGCCTTTGATGAACGTTGCCTGTAGATGTATTTCAGCCATGCTGTGCCTCTTCTTCTCGTTGTTGTTCTGCAATGCCAGTCAGCGTACGCGCGCGTGCGTTGGCCACGGCTTCTGCATACCGGTGCGCATTCGACGTCGACCGTTCTTGAACTCGATGCCAGAGATGATACTGCACGGCCGCATTGGAGAACGGAACGATCCGAACTTCATTCACGCGAAGCCGCAACTCAAGATCTGAATCTTCGCCGTAGCCCGGACCTTCATACCGCGTATCGAATCCATTCACATTCAACAGATCTGATTTGTGCAGCGAAAAATTGCAACCCAGAACACTTCCTTGCTTCGACGCGCGCAGTGCGCGAATGGCCGCACTTCGAATGTAGATGCCCTTGGATCCGTTATTGCCAACTTGATTACGAATGGCATACATGATGCGCAGTAGATTTCGTTGCAGGTAGCCGCGCCCAACAAGTTTCGGCGTCAACGTTGCAGATATCTGTTCAGAGAGTTCGAGGCGACGTCCAGCCAGCACTGCATACGCTTGTTTGCAGGCGGCATGTTCGGTAAGGAAGCGAGGGTGAAGGATGCAGTCGCCGTCTATAAAGACGAGATAGTCTGCTGACGCGGCGAGTACTCCACAATTCAGAATCCGATTCTTTCGGAAACCCTGATCGTTATGCCAACAGTGTGTGCATGGCATCAACGAATGCTGCGTTTGATCGAGGACATGTTGCACAACTTCATCATTCGATCCATCGTCGCAGATAACCACTTCGAAATCGCGGAAGTGTTGGGTGTTAATGCTTGCCCAGACCAGATCGAAGAATCGCGTGTTGTTATAGACAGACACAAGGAGGCTTAGTGCCGGTTTGCTGCCGGACGCTGTGCGTGCAAATGCGACCTTGTTCTGTGTGACCTTCATAGCGTTGGAGCGAGGTCTAAAAAAGGAAAACGCCGGGAGTTACTCCCGGCGTTCTATGTTCATGCTTTTTTCTACAGATTAGACTTCTGGAGTTGGCTCTGCTGCTGCTTCTGCTGCGGCAACTGGAGCCACAGCCGCAACTGGAGCCACAGCCGCAACTGGAGCCACTGGAGCTGCCTTCTTCGGAGCGGTCTTTCTTGCAGCTGGTGCTGCGGCCTTCTTCGTCTTCGAAGAAACGCGCCCATCTTGTGGTGCAGACCAGTCTACAAGTTCGATCACAGCTTCTGGTGCATTATCACCGCGGCGTACGCCAAGCTTTGTGATACGTGTGTATCCGCCTGGACGATCTGCCACGAGTGGCGCGATCGTGTCGAACAGTTCTTGCAAGACGGCCTTGTTTTGAACGAAGCGACCAACCATACGACGAGCGTGGACATCAACACCCTTAATGGTGCCGGCCTTCTCGCCATTGAAGGCGTTCTTAGCGCGTGTGATCAGGTGCTCGGCGAATGGGCGCAATTCCTTGGCCTTCGCTTCGGTGGTCACCAAACGCTTGTGTTCAAAGAGGGACGTAACAAGGTTGCACATCATGGCACGCTTGTGACTTGCTGTACGCTTGAGTTTCCGTCCGGCTACGTTGTGTCTCATGATCGTTTCTCTTCAGATTGAATGTCGTCTCGAAATCTTACGCCGATTCTTTCGGCTCGTCGCGCAGGTACGGCTCTACGTCCATACCAAACTGCAGGTTGTTCTGGTAGACAACGTCTGACAATTCAGCAAGCGACTTGCGGCCGAAGTTGCGGAACTTCAACAAGTCTGATTCTTGAAGGCTCACGAGGTCGGCAAGCGTCTTGATGCTTGCTGCCTTCAAGCAGTTGTGAGCGCGAACAGACAGTTCGAGTTCGTCTACTGGTTGCAGGAGGATACGACGCACGCGTGAGCGCTCTACTTCTTTTGCTTCATCTTCTCCGCCGCCTTGCTCCTTGCTACCTTCCACTGGCTTCTTCACACCAAGGAACAGAGCAACGTGAGCACTGAGGATTTCGCCGGCGTGTTGCATGGACTCGTTCGCGGTGATTGAGCCATCTGTTTTTACGTCTAGGATAAGGCGCTCATAGTCGGTTTTTTGACCGACGCGGAATGGCTCAACGGTATAAACAACGTTCTTGATCGGAGTGAAAATCGAATCGATCGGAATCATACCAACGGGGAAGTCTGTGGTGTTCTGGTCTTCAGAAGACACATAGCCCTTACCCTTGCCGATTCGGAGTTCAACGTCAAAGTCGCAGTCTTCTCCAAGCGTTGCAATTTTGTGATCGGGGTCGAGCACTTCGATGCCAGGGTTGGCATCTTCAATATCCTTCGCCGTCCACACTCCGGAACCCTTCTTGCTCATCGCAATGCGAGTGAGTGCTTTTTTGTCGACCAATCGCAGGCGTACTTCTTTCAGGTTCAAGATGATTTCGCACACATCCTCGACAACGCCGGGGATCGTTTGGAATTCATGCTGAACATCGCTGATTTTTATACCGACGATCGCGGCGCCCTGAATCGACGAAAGGAGAACGCGACGAAACGCGTTACCGATGGTCACGCCATAGCCTTCTTCGAGCGGTGCAAGCACGAAACGGGCATGGTACGGGCCAGAGACCTCATCGATCTGGATCTTCTCCGGCATCTGCATGGTGATGTTCATATGTCTCTCTTTTGTAGTCTGTTAGATCGTTCGGACGAATACCTTAGACGCGACGGCGCTTCGGTGGACGGCAGCCGTTGTGTGGCAACTTCGTGTTGTCCGTAATGGACAGAACTTCCAAGCCTGCCTGGGTAACGGCACGGATAGCTGCTTCGCGACCGGAGCCAGGCCCCATCACGACTACATCTACTTTGCGCAGACCCATTTCGAATGCTTCACGGGAGGCCTTGTCGGCCGACACCTGAGACGCATAGGGCGTATTTTTCTTGGAACCACGGAATCCGTTTTTGCCGGCCGATGACCATGCAAGAGTGTTTCCGTACGTGTCTGTGATCGTGACGATCACGTTGTTGAAGCTTGCACGAACGAACACTTTTCCGTGAACATCCGCTACGATCTTCCGCTTGACGCGTTTTTTCGCTGCTGCCATTGTTCTTGACTCTCGAGTTTATTGGCGTTACTTCTTCACGGCCTTCTTCTTACCAGCCACTGTCTTGCGCTTACCCTTACGAGTACGCGAGTTTGTGCGAGTGCGTTGTCCGCGAACCGGAAGTCCACGACGGTGACGCAACCCACGATAACAACCGATGTCCATCAGGCGCTTGATATTCAGCTGCACTTCAGAACGCAACTGACCTTCTGTTTTGATCTCGGCAACAACCTGACGAATGCGGGCTATCTCCTCATCCGTCCACGCATTCACGCGCTTGGAGTGATCGAGGCCTGCCTTATCAAGTACCTTCGCCGCCAGTTTATCACCGATGCCAAAGATGTACTGGAGCGCGATGATACCGCGCTTGTTCTTCGGCAGATCGGTTCCTGCGATACGAGCCACAGTGAGTCTCCCTGATTATCCCTGACGTTGCTTGAAACGGGGATTCTTCTTGTTGATGATGTAAACTTTGCCCTTACGACGAACGATTTTGTCGTCTGGGTTCCGTTTCTTGACCGATGCTTGCACCTTCATGGTGTGCTCCGTTAACCTGTTGTTTTTGTGTCTTCTTACTTGTACCGATACACGATACGACCTTTTGACAGATCGTACGGCGACATTTCGACCGTCACTTTGTCTCCAAGGAAAATGCGGATGAAGTTCATGCGCATCTTGCCCGAAACGTGTGCAAGGATTTTGTGTCCGTTCTCCAGTCGTACAATGAACTGGGTATTCGGCAACGTTTCCTCGATGACGCCATCCACGCGGATGAGGTCGGTTCTCGCCATTCGCTCACCTCGGTTAGTTCATCAATGTGAGGATTCGTGCCGTTTTCCCGTCGATGAGAACCGTGTGCTCGAAGTGAGCGCTTGGTCTCCCATCAGCCGCATACACCGTCCAACCGTCGCTTGCCGTATGAACGTGGAACGAGCCCATGTTCACCATCGGTTCGATCGCAAGTGCCATGCCTGAAGCAAGCTTGACATTCGGATACTGAGACCTATGCAAGAGACCCGGAACGAAGTTCGGCACCGGGGGGTCCTCGTGAAGATGCTGGCCAATGCCGTGTCCCACAAGTTCCCGTACCACCGAGAATCCATTCTTTTCGACGTGCGCTTGAACGGCTCTTCCGATCTCATAGACCTTGTTGCCATCCACTGCCTGCTCGATTCCATATGCCAGTGCTTCTTGCGTTACCGTGAGAAGCCGTTGCTTATCCGTTGAGATCTCTCCCACTGGATAGGTATAGGCACTGTCGCCGAACCATCCGTCTTTCTGCGCTCCACAGTCGACCGATACGATCTGGCCTTCCTTGAGCTTCCGTGATCCCGGCATTCCGTGCACCACCTCTTCGTCGATGCTGATGCACAGCGTGTACGGGAAGATCTTTCCGTCGACATCGTAGCCCTTGAATGCCGGCTCGGCACCGTGGCTCCGAATAAAATCTTCTGCAATCGTGTCAAGCTCTATCGTCGTCACACCCGGCTTGATGAACTGCCGGAGGTGTGTGAACGTGTCGGCGACAATTCGACACGCAGCCTCAAGTTTTCGTACGTCGTCCGTCACGATCATGACATCGCATTGGCACGGCCGCGGATCTTACCGCTCTTCATGAAGCCGTCGTAATGACGCATGAGAAGATGCGATTCGATTTGTTGAAGCGTGTCAAGAGCAACACCAACAATGATGAGCAAGCTTGTACCACCGAAGAATGACGCAAACGTTGGAGGCACATTCAGTACTTGCATGGCGAACGTCGGAAGGATCGCAATCAATGCAAGGAAAATGGCACCCGGGAGCGTAATGCGTGTAAGGATGTTCTCGATGTATTCTGATGTTGGAGATCCAGGACGTACGCCCGGAATAAAGCCACCGTTCTTCTTCATGTTGTCTGCCACTTCCTTCGGGTTGAAGGCAATGGCCGTGTAGAAGTACGTGAAGAACATGATCATCACGCCATACACCACAGCATAGAAGACTTCACGATCGCTGAATAACCGAGACACATTCTGCCAGAACGTGCTTTCAGGGAAGAACGATGCAATGGTGGCAGGGACGAAAAGGATCGACTGTGCAAAGATGATCGGCATAACGCCTGCCGTATTCACACGAAGTGGAATGTATTGAGTGGTGCCGCCATAGACTTTACGGCCTACAACGCGCTTTGCATACTGCACGGGTATTCGTCGAGCACCTTGGGTGACTAAAATCACCGATGCGATAATACCCATGAGGAGGAGGAAGAGAACGATGTCGACCACAAGGTTACGTGAACCCGCTTCGATCAACTTGTATTCTTGTATTACTGCAGTAGGGAATCGTGCGATGATACCGATGAAGATGATCAGCGAGATACCATTGCCAATACCGCGATCCGTGATCTGCTCCCCAAGCCACATCAGCATGATGGTGCCGGCTGTAAGGATCAGTACGCTGGAAATCGTCCATAGAAAGTCTGCCTGCGGAACAACAGACATCCCACCAGAGCCCATTGTGGTTTGTGCCACTTTCACCGTAACACCCCAAGCCTGGAGCATAGCAATGAAGACCGTCAGGATTCGCGTGTACTGATTGATCTTGCGTCGTCCGTCTTCGCCGTCACGCTGTAGCTTCTGCAATTCCGGCAACACTACGCCTGCGATCTGCAGAATGATAGATGCCGAAATGTACGGCATGATTCCAAGCGCAAAAATGGCGGCGTTTGAAAAAGCACCGCCAACAAACATGTCGTACAGACCAAAGATGTTGTTCGTATCGCCCATGGCCGTAGCGGCCTTGAGGGCTTCGACGTTCACACCCGGGATCGTGATGAATGAACCGACACGAACCGCCAGCAACACGAGTAACGTGAAGAGAAGGCGGTTCCGCAGTTCTTCGATCTTGAAGATGTTTCGGATGGTGGTGATTACGTTAGCCATTGGTGTTGACCACTCCTCCGGCCGACTCAATCTTGCTCTTTGCTGTTTCTGATACCTTGTCTACGCTCACTGTAAGCTTTGCAGACAGATCGCCGTTACCAAGGACCTTGATCGGCAGGCGCTTTTTGCGAACCGCACCAAGTGCATACAGCACTCCGGCGTCTACAACGCCATTGGTGATCAGCGCCTCGTCTACCAAGCGTTGTAGTGTTGCCACGTTCACTTCTTGATATTCAATGCGGTTGATGTTCGTGAAGCCAAACTTCGGGATACGACGAATGAGCGGCATTTGGCCACCCTCGAACCCTGGACTTTGGCTAAAGCCGCTGCGCGATTGATGCCCCTTGTGACCACGTGTGGATGTACCACCGTGGCCGGATCCAGCACCGCGACCAACGCGCTTCTTTTTATGACGCGAGCCCGGAGCGGGCGACAGATTTCCGATGTGTTTCATGGTCATAGGGAGTGTTAGTCTGCGATTTCTTCAACTGTCACCAGATGGCGTACGGCGTTCACCATTCCAAGCATCTGAGGATTCTTGGTTTTGATGACGGTATTGTTCGGATGTCCAAGTCCAAGAGCCTTAATCGTGGCCTTGTGCGACTTGAGCGTGCCGATGATACTGCGTACCTGTGTGATCTTGATTTTCATGATGCCTGTCCTTCGTTTGCTCTTGCTTATCCGATGAGAACCTTTGTTGTAGACACTCCGCGGCGGGCTGCCACAGAACCAGCATCTTCCAACAATGCCAATGCAGCCATGGTTGCCTTCACCGTGTTGTGCGGATTCGACGAGCCCTGGCTCTTCGTAAGCACGTCCTTGACACCGGCCAATTCCAAGATGGCGCGAACACCACCGGCTGCGATTACTCCCGTACCTGGCGTTGCCGGACGTACGAGTACCTTTGCAGCCCCAAACTTGCCGATCACTTGATGAGGCACCGTCCCGTTTTGGAGTCGTACTCGTACAACAGCCTTCTTGGCTGCTTCCGTTGCCTTTGTCACAGCATCGGAAACTTCGCCAGCCTTGCCGAGACCAAAGCCAACGTGACCATTTTCGTCGCCCACCACTACGATGGCCGAGAAGTTGAATCGACGTCCGCCCTTGACAACTTTCGCCGTACGACCAACGTAGACGATCTTGTCTTTCAAGTTCAGATCAGAGACTTTATGTTTTGCCACAGAGTATTCTCCGGTTGAATGCGTTCTTTAGAAATCGAGTCCACCTTCACGTGCACCCTCTGCGAGGGACTTCACGCGACCGTGGTACAGGTAGCCGTTGCGGTCGAAAGCCACTCGTTCGATGTTGTTCGCCTTGGCACGCTGTGCCAAGAGAACTCCAACGAGTTTGCTTTCGGTGGACTTGTTCATGTCCTTGCTTATCTGATCGCGAATCTCCTTGTCGACGGTTGAGGCCGAGACAAGAGTCTTCGACGTTGTATCGTCGATGATCTGCGCATAGATGTGGTTCACCGACCGAAACACACTCAAGCGATAGCGCTCTGGTGTTCCCGTGACCTTGCGGCGTACGCGCATTTTGCGACGTACCTGGCGATGTGATTTTGAGTCTAGTCGATTCATCGTTTCGTTCCTTTGTCCTTACTTCCCTGCCGACTTACCGGCCTTGCGGCGAATGAACTCACCTTCGTAGCGAATACCCTTGCCCTTGTACGGCTCAGGTGGACGGAGCTTGCGAACCTTCGCGGCCACTTCGCCTACCAGGTGCTTGTCCATACCCTTGACGGCAAAAACCGTCGGCGTGGTCACGGCAAACTCTACTCCTTCGGGTGGCATGAAAAGGATCGGATGTGAATAGCCAAGATTGAGCAGCAAGTTCTTGCCCCGCATCTCTACCTTATAGCCAACGCCCTCCAGTTGAAGGTTGCGTGTAAAGCCATTCACAACACCCTCTACCATCCACGCCGTTGTCGCACGCGTTAGGCCGTGCAGCGAACGAACTTTCTTCTCGTCGTTTGCACGACCGAATGAAAGGACGTCGCCTTCTACCTGATAGGAGATAGACTGGTACAAGGGAAACTTCATTTCTCCCTTGGGTCCTTTGACGTTGATCATACCGTCTGCTACCGTAATAGTCACGGCCTTCGGTATGATGATCTGTTTCTTCCCAACTCGTGACATGCTGATCGCTCCTACGCTACTCGTGCTTACCAGATCGTACAGAGAATTTCACCGCCCACGTTTTCGCGGCGCGCCTGCTTATCGGTCATCACACCGCGAGGTGTGGACACGATCGCAATACCCAGTCCATTACGGACCCGTGGAAGCTTATCGACCGGCGCATAGACGCGACGTCCGGGCTTGCTCACTCGCTTGATTTCGCGAATGACGGGCTGACCGAGGTAGTAACGAAGCTTGATGTGCAGGACGCCCTGCTTGTCGTCGTCAACCTTTTCGAAATCGGCGATGAAGCCTTGTTCTTTGAGGATGGCGGCGATTCCGAGTTTCAAGTTCGAGCATGGTACAACGGTCGTCTTATGCTTTGCAGCAACGGCGTTGCGAATGCGCGTGAGGAAATCGGCGATGGTGTCTGATACTGGCATAATGGTCTGTCGTTGTCGTGTTCAGAATCTGTTGGCGGCTCGTGTCTTACCAGCTGCTCTTACGAATGCCCGGAATCTTACCCTCGAGGGCAAGCAAGCGGAACATGTTCCGGCAAAGGCCGAACTTGCGATACACACCCTTACCACGCCCCGTCATAAAGCAACGGTTGCGAACGCGCACCTTAGCGCTATTCCGTGGAAGCTTTTGGAGGCCTACCATGTCACCAGCGGCCTTGAGTTCGGCACGCCTGGCAGCATACTTGGCCACAAGGCGCTGACGCTTTTCATTTCGAGCGATGATGGACTTCTTGGCCATTACTGTTGATCCCGTTTGCGGAATGGAAAACCAAATTCAAGAAGAAGTGCTTGCGCCTCTTCGTCGGTCTTCGCAGAGGTGACGAACGTTACGTCCATACCCGTGATGCGATTTACCTTGTCGACGTCAATTTCAGGGAAGATGATCTGCTCTTTGATGCCAAGACTGTAATTCCCACGTCCATCAAAGCTCTTGTCCGAGAATCCGCGGAAGTCGCGAATACGTGGCGATGCAATGTTGATGAGACGATCAAGGAACTCATACATCCGTGCGCGACGTAGAGTAACGCGAGCACCGATTGGCATGCCTTCACGAAGCTTGAAGTTCGCAATGGACTTACGAGCGCGTGTTACCGCGGGACGCTGACCCGTGATGAGTTCAAGTTCGTTCACGGCCGCTTGGAGGATCTTCGTATCCGATGCTGCCGCTCCGGCACCAATATTCAACGTGATCTTCTCCAACCGTGGCACCTCCATAGGTGACTTGTAGTTGAATCGCTTCTGCAGAGCCGGTACCACGTTTTCATGGTAGAAGGCGGCAAGGCGAGCTGGAGCCACTTCGGTGCTGACGTCTTCGAGACGTGCGCCCTCGGGCTTGAAGTCGATTTTCTTTACTACTGTTTTCGCCATGATTTCGTACGCCTGAGAGTAGTCGTTATGAGATTGCTTCGTTCGTGGTCTTGGCAATTCGCTTCGAACCAGATTCCGTACGTTCCGTCTTCACACGCGTTGCCTTGCCGTTCTTGTCGACAAGCTGCACGTTGCTGTAGTGGACCGCAGATTCCTTTTTTACGATGCCGCCATTAGGAGTCGCTTGCGACGGGCGAACGGCCTTTGAGCGAAGGTTTACACCTTCAACAAGAACGCGCATGCCCGTTGGGTTGATCTGAAGAACACGTCCTACAGAACCCTTGCTGTTGCCTGCGATCACCTTTACAGTGTCGCCTTTTTTGATCTTGAGCTTCATGGTCAGATAACCTCTGGTGCCAACGATATGATCTTCATGAAATTCTTCTCGCGAAGTTCACGGGCAACCGGTCCGAAGATGCGGGTTCCGCGAGGTTCCGAGTTGTTATTAATGATGACGGCTGCGTTTTCGTCGAAGCGGATGTAGGAACCATCACGGCGTCCCAATTCCTTCTTCGTGCGAACGATCACGGCCTTCACCACTTCACCTTTTTTGACAGCGCCTTGCGGCAATGCCGATTTAACAGAGCAGACAACAATGTCGCCCACAGAAGCATAACGCTTCCCGTGACCACCGAGTACTCGAATGCAACGAAGCTTGCGAGCACCGGAATTGTCGGCTACAACGAGGTTGGATTCTTCTTGGATCATGGTCTCACTTCCTTACTTCGCTCGTTCGATGATCTCGACCAACGTCCAGCGCTTTCGTGCACTGAGCGGGCGGCTCTCAATAACCTTCACGGTGTCTCCAATGTTGCATTCATTGCGCTCGTCGTGCGCCATGATCTTGTTGGATACCTTGAAGTACTTGCGGTACAACGGATGAGCAACTTGTCGTTCGATGCTCACCACGATGGTCTTGTTCGCCTTGTTGCTTACCACTTTGCCAGTACGAACTTTTTTGTTGCTCGTAGCTACCGTGGTTGTATCGTTCATGTTCTCGGCCATCATTCATCCCATCGACATCAGTTGGCAGAATTCTCGCGTTGAGCAAGGATCGTCTTCATACGCGCGATGTCCTTGCGCATCGTGCGGATGCTCGTTGTATCCTGGAGTTGACCCAGGACGAGCTGGAAGCGGAGCTTCGTAATGTTCTCTTCGCTTTCCTTGAGGAAGGCTACCAACTCGTTTGTTGGAAGACCCTTCAGGTCGGCTGCTTTGCGTGCCTTCATGACTTAGGCCTCCAGATCAACTCGTTGAACAAACTTGCACTTGATCGGCAGCTTGTGCGATGCGAGACGTACGGCTTCCACCGCGCGCTCCTTCGTCACTCCATCGATCTCGAACAAAATGCGCCCCGGCTTGACCACTGCTACCCATAATTCCGGATTACCTTTACCAGATCCCATTCGGGTTTCTGCTGGCTTTTTGGTGACGGGCTTGTCTGGGAAGATGCGGATCCACACCTTACCATCACGACGCAAGTAGCGGTTGATGGCGATACGAGCGGACTCGATCTGGCGGTTCGTGATCCATGCACATTCGAGTGCCTTGAGACCATAGGATCCGAATGCCACGGTGGATCCACGATACGCTTTGCCGCGACGGCGTCCGCGTTGTGTTTTCCTGTGCTTGACTCTTTTTGGGATGAGCATATCGGTTCGTCAGCTGAGGTTGTTATTGTTCTTTGCTTTGTTGCTTGCCGATCACTTCGCCACGGCAGATCCACACTTTGATGCCTAGCGAACCGTAAACGGTTTCTGCTCGGCCCTGTGCATAGTCGATGTCGGCTCGCAGCGTGTGCAGCGGAACGCGACCTTCTTTGTATTGTTCGGTGCGACTCATGTCTGCGCCGCCCAGTCGTCCTGAACACATGATACGAACGCCTTCTGCGCCTACTCGCATCGTTGAGCTCACAGCATTCTTCATCGCTCGACGGAAGGAGATACGTCCTTCAAGTTGCTGTGCAATATTATCGGCAACGAGTTGGGCATCGAGCTCAGGACGCTTGATCTCACTGATCAGGATCTTTACTTCCTTCTTTGTGATCTTGCGCAATTCTTCTTCGAGCTGCGAGATGTCCTTGCCGCTGCGACCAATGATCACGCCTGGACGTGATGTGTTGATCGTGATGCGGAGTTGCTTTGCCGTACGTTCAACGATCACGCGAGCGACTCCAGCCTTCTTCAAACGGTTCTTGATGTAGTTGCGAACCATCAAGTCTTCTTGAAGCTTTTCCGCTACGTTCTTTTCGTCGAACCAATTTGCTTCCCATTGGCGAATGATGCCAAGGCGAAGACCGATAGGATGTGTTTTCTGACCCAAGGAAGTGCTCCGTTACTGTTTCACCGAAACGATGATCGTGAGATGGTGCGAACGCTTCCGAATACGGAAGGCGCGTCCCATTGGTGCCGGCGAGATCCGCTTGATCGTCGGACCCGGATCTACAAAGGCCTCTTTCACGTAGATGGATTCAGGATCAACTCCCGCGTCCTTCTGCTGAAGATTGTTGATGGCACTCTTGAGGGTGAGTACAGCGATCTCTGCCGCCTGCTTGTCCGAGAACTGCAGGACGTTTAGAGCGAATGCCGCCGACTTGCCGCGGATAAGGTCTACCACCAACCGCATCTTGCGTGGCGATGACCGAGTGTACCGTTTGATTGCGCGTGCTTCCATCATTGCGTCTCGTTATTTCTTTCCTGTCTTGAGATCCTTACGGTTTCCGGAATGTCCCCGGAACGTCCGCGTCGGCGAAAACTCACCCAGCTTATGACCAACCATGTTCTCCGTTACATACACGGGGATGAACTTGTTGCCGTTATGCACGGCGAACGTGTGTCCCACGAAATCAGGAGAGATAACCGACGAACGTGCCCATGTCTTGATGACAGCCTTCTTTGCGTTGGCATTCATCACATCGACCTTCTTTGTCAGCTTGAAGCTGATGAATGGTTCTTTTTTCAGTGAACGAGGCATAGGTTCTGATCCTTACGAGTTCGCTTCGATTATGCGTTTCTGTGACGGATGATAAGATCGTTGGACGCCTTCTTCTTCTTGCGCGTCTTGAGACCCTTTGCGAGCTGACCCCATGGCGAACGGAGATGTTGACGTCCACCGCCGGACTTCGAGCGACCTTCTCCACCACCATTCGGGTGATCGATCGGATTCATAGCCATTCCACGCGTTTGCGGGCGAACACCCTTCCAACGCATACGTCCGGCCTTACCCCACATGATGTTCTCCTGCTCGCCATTGCTGACTACTCCAAGAGTTGCCATGCAATTGCCCGGCACCATGCGGATTTCGCCTGAAGGCAACTTCAATTGTGCCCTGCCACTGTCTAGTCCAACGAGCTGTGCGGATGTTCCTGCGCTGCGCGCCATCTGTCCACCCTTACCCGGCTTGAGTTCGATGTTGTGTACGTACAAACCGAATGGGATCTTGTTGAGCGGAAGTGCATTGCCGTCCTTGAGATCGGCATTTTCGCTCGACATGATCTTCGTCCCAACCTTCACCTTGTCCGGAGCCAAGATGTAGCGCTTCTCACCATCGGTGTACTCAACAAGTGCGATACGGCACGTACGATTCGGATCGTACTCGATCGTGAGGACCGTTGCCTCCATGTTCAACTTGTTGCGCTTGAAATCGATGATGCGATACAAACGCTTGTGTCCACCACCACGGTGACGGGATGTGACACGCCCGGTGTTGTTCCGTCCGCCAGACTTCTTCAGCGGCGACGTGAGAGATTTCAACGGCGTTGTTGCCGTGATCTCGTCAAACGTGCTCAAGCTGTAATGCCTGGTGCCCGGTGTGATCGGTCTGAGTTTACGAATAGCCATTGATGCGTTCTCCGATTTCCGTTCTTGCTGTTAGTCTTCCGATCCGCCTTCGCCTGACACCACGTCGATCGTCTGTCCTTCTTTCAAGGTCACATACGCCTTCTTACGAAGGTTCGTGCGACCCGTCTGAACTCCACGACGCGTCATGCGTGATTTGACCTTGCCCTTGGTGCGAACAGTACGGATACTGTCTACCTCGACGTCAAACATTTGCTTCAGAGCCGCGCGGATCTGGACCTTGTTCGCGTTCGGATCGACTTCAAAGACATATTGGCGCAGATAGCCCACAGACGTGGCCTTTTCTGTAATCACCGGTTTTCTGAGCACTGTGATCATGTCGTACGCCGTCTCTTAGTTCGTGCCAAATGATTGTTCAAGTGTTTGCATGGCGCTCTTGAAGATCAGAAGCTTTCCATGACTCAACACATCGTAAGCCGAGATCTTGTCTGCCGGAAATGTTGTCACTCCCGGAATGTTGCGTGCGGATTTCACAATGGTCTGATCGACCGATGGAAGCAACACCAACACCTTACCATCAATGTTTAATGCCTTGAGGACCGTTGCCATGTCCTTGGTCTTCGCCGATGGAAGAGTGAAGTCCTCTACCACAATGAGATTCAATTCTCTTGCTCGGAGCGTAAGAGCGGACTTGCGCGCAAGGCGCTTCACCTTGATCGGCAAGTCTACACTGTACAAGTGCGGAACCGGACCGTGAATGATACCGCCACCAGGATTGAGTGGCGAGCGGCTTGTACCCCGACGTGCTCCACCCGTCCCCTTTTGTTTGAACGGCTTCCTTCCACCACCACGCACTTCAGCGCGTGTCTTGGTCTTCGCTGTGCCCTGACGGCGATGCGCGAGATATGCTCGCACTGCCAGATACATGGCATGCTCGTTCGGCTCAATTCCGAAGACCGACTCGGGGAGCTCGATCGTGCCAGCTGCGACACCGTCTTTTGTTCGTACATCCACTGTCATGGTCGTGTTCTCTTATAGCTTCACAATTTCAATGATAGCATTCGGTGCTCCCGGAATGCTGCCCTTTACCAACAGGAGATTGCTCTCTGGCATCACCCGAAGTACGGTTAGATTGCGCGTTGTGATGCGCGATCCACCCATGCGTCCGGCCATTCTCATTCCCTTGAAAACACGGGATGGGAACGACGAAGAACCGATGGAACCAGGAGCACGGGGACGGTCGCTCTGACCGTGCGTTGCCATACCAACACCACTGAAGTGGTGACGCTTGACAACACCCTGGAATCCACGACCCTTGCTCGTCGCTGAGACTTTTACTTTGTCTCCCGCAACGAAGGTCTCTACCGTGAGAATGTCTCCAAGTGCAACCGTGTTGGCAAGCTGACGGAATTCCTTCAGGTGACGTACCGGCGCCGTGTTCGCTTTCGCGAAGTGTCCAGCACGTGGCTTCTTCACCTTCCGCTCAGCGATGAGACCGAATCCGATCTGCGCCGCTGTGTATCCGTCCTTCTCCAGGGTTCTCACCTGCGTTACCGGGCATGGTCCAGCCTCAATCACTGTGCACGGTACAAATGCGCCGTCTTCAGTGAAGATGCTCGTCATCCCTATTTTTCGTCCAAGTAATGCGATCATTTGGGTCAGTCCTTTACACCTTCACTTCGACATCAACTCCAGCTGGCAACTCAAGTCGCATGAGCGCATCGATCGTCTTCTGCGTAGAGCTGAAGATGTCGATCAGACGCTTGTGCACGCGTGCTTCGAATTGCTCACGAGACTTCTTATCTACGTGCGGTGAACGAAGCACCGTGTAGACAGTTTTTTCCGTAGGCAGTGGAATCGGGCCCGATACAACGGCTCCCGTTTGCTTTACCGTCCGGACGATGCGCTCAGCCGATCTATCGATCAGATTGTGATCGTATGAGCGAAGCTTGATGCGAATGCGTTGCGTTGCCACTCGTTAGTTCTCCTGTAAGGCTCTTGCTAGGTCGGAGACAAAAAGAGGGAAGGCGGGCCTTCCCTCTGTTCCGATTCTATGCGTTGCTTATTCGATGATTTCCGTCACAACTCCAGCACCGACCGTACGACCGCCTTCGCGAATAGCGAAGCGCAATCCAGCGTCCATGGCAACAGGAGTGATCAGGGTGACGTCAAGATTGTCAACATTATCACCAGGCATGATCATTTCTAGTCCAGCAGGAAGATCCAATACACCCGTTACATCCGTTGTGCGGAAGTAGAATTGTGGGCGGTAGTTGGTGAAGAATGGCGTGTGACGTCCGCCCTCTTCCTTCGTGAGTACGTATGCTTGTGCCTTGAATTTCGTGTGCGGTGTGATCGAACCAGTCTTGGCCAATACCATTCCGCGCTCGAGTTCTTCCTTGTCTACACCACGAAGGAGCAAACCAACGTTGTCGCCTGCACGACCTTCGTCGAGCAGCTTGCGGAACATTTCGATGCCCGTAACCGTGGTCTTCTTCTGAAGACCAAAGCCTACGATTTCTACTTCTTCGTTGAGCTTTACAATTCCACGCTCGATACGACCAGTTCCTACCGTACCACGACCTGTGATCGAGAATACGTCCTCTACTGGCATCAAGAATGGCTTGTCGATATCACGAACCGGCGTTGGGATGTAGGTGTCTACCGCATTCATGAGCTCCATGATGCATTCCATGTCCGGATCGTCCTTCGACGTTGCATCAGCCGATGCCGCATCAAGTGCCTTGAGAGCAGAACCCTTGATGATCGGAATTTCGTCGCCTGGGAATTCATACTTGCTGAGCAGTTCGCGAATCTCGAGTTCTACGAGGTCTACAAGTTCAGGGTCTGCAATGTCGATTTTGTTCATGAAGACAACAATGCGAGGTACGCCAACTTGACGTGCAAGCAGAATGTGCTCACGCGTTTGTGGCATCGGACCGTCTGTTGCCGCTACTACAAGAATCGCACCGTCCATCTGAGCCGCACCCGTGATCATGTTCTTCACATAATCAGCGTGGCCCGGACAGTCCACGTGAGCATAGTGACGGGCTTCCGTCTCATACTCAACGTGCGCCGTAGCGATCGTGATCCCGCGTGCCTTTTCTTCAGGTGCGTTGTCGATCGAGTCGAACGAACGCTTTTCAGATAGGCCGCGCTTAGCGAGCGTCATCGTGATCGCCGCTGTGAGCGTCGTCTTGCCGTGGTCAACGTGGCCAATCGTGCCTACGTTTACGTGCGGCTTGTTCCGGTTGAAGGTTTCTTTTGCCATGGAACAATCTCCTCTGGTTGCAGGAAGGTTGTGTTACGAATTGTGTGTTGCTTGTCGAGTTCGAAACGGAATAGACGACAAAGGTACGGGAATTTCTGGACATGACCAAACGCTTTTGATTCAGTCAAAAGAAAAACTTCCCGCGCCTAACGGCGTGAGAGTGCGGGCTCATAATGCGAAAATCGCATTGTGTACGAGCCACGCCCTTGTGTGAGCGAGCGCAACTGCGTTACGTAGCCGAATAGTTGCGACAGGGGTACCACCGCCGTCACAACTTGCAGGATGTCGCGCATCTGAATGCCCTCTATCCTGCCGCTGCGGGAGCTGAGATCAGCAATGACCTCGCCCACATATTCTTCGGGCGTAACGACCTCTACGTGGAAGACTGGCTCCATGATCACCGGTGTAGCGATTCTCGCAGCATCTTTCGCTGCGATGGAGGCCGCGATGGCATAGGCCAACTCGGTTGAGTCTTCCTCGATATAGACCGCATCGACAAGGGACGCCACAATGTCAATCATGGGATACCCTGCGATCGGGCCAACCTTGAGAGCCTCTAAGGCTCCCTGTTCGGCACTCTTGACATACGATTCGGGAAGTGCTTGTGGTTGTAGTTCGTTGACGAACGCAAAGCCTTTTCCCGACTCGTTCGGACGCAGCTCAATAGTGACCTGGCCGAATTGATTCTTCCCGGTGGCGCTTCGGACAAACGTGCCCTCGTGCCGTGCCGTGGAAGTAATCGTTTCTCGATAAGCAACCTGAGGTTTACCAACTTTTACGGGAACGTTGAACTCTCTCTTCAGTCTGTCTGCAAGGATCTCCAAATGAAGCTCCCCAACACCGCTGATGATGATCTGTCCTGTCTCCGCATCAGTATGGAATCGAAACGTCGGATCTTCTTCAGAGAGCCGATGTAAGGATTCCGTCAACTTGTCTTGATCTGCTAGCGTTCTCGCCTCAATACTTTGATTGATAACGGGCTCGGCAAAACTGATGTTCTCTAACAGGATGGGATTCTTTGCTTCACAAAGCGTGTCGCCCGTTCGCGTGAAGCGCAATGCCGGAATCGCAATGATGTCTCCCGCATATGCCGCCTCGATCTCGTCTCGCTTGTTCGCCTTCATACGCAGGATCTTTCCTGCTCGTTCCTTTTTGTCGTTCGTGGCGTTGTAGATCTGATCTCCTACTTTCACCACTCCAGAATACACACGCACAAACGTGAGTCTTCCAACAAATGGGTCTGTGAGGATCTTAAACGCTAACGCTGCGAACGGCTCTTCGTCTACTGGCTTTCGAACAAGCGTCTTGTCGTGGTCCTTTACATCGAAGCCAATCGCATTCCCAACATCTGTTGGACTTGGTAAGTAGGCAATGACGGCATCGAGTAACTGCTGAACACCCTTATTCTTGAAAGCACTTCCGCATAAAACAGGAGTGAGATGAAGCTGAAGGGTGGCACGGCGCAAAGATGCTGTGAGCTCCTCTGCCGTAATGTCTTCACCACCAAGGTACCGCTCTGCAATCACGTCGTCGAAGTCTGCAACAGACTCTATGAGCTCCGTTCGTTTCTTCTCTGCGAATGGTCGAAGTTCATCTGATATCTCTTGAACGTCGAATGTCGATCCCTCGTCGCCGTGATGATAGACCAAAGCCTGCATCAACACGAGATTCACAACGCCAACAAAGGTGTCTTCGAGGCCGATCGGAATCTCGATCGCTACCGGCCTGGCGTTCAGTCGCGTGCGCATCATGTCCAGCACTCGCTCAAAATCTGCGCCCACCCGATCCATCTTGTTCACGAAGGCAATCCGCGGTACTCGGTACTCATTAGCTTGACGCCACACGGTCTCGCTCTGCGGCTCTACGCCTGCAACGGCGTCGAAAAGGGCGATGGCTCCGTCGAGTACTCGAAGGGATCGCTGTACCTCGGCTGTGAAGTCTACGTGTCCCGGCGTGTCGATAATGTTGATCGTTACACGCTTTCCGTTCGGACCTGTCCACTCACAGGAAACTGCGGCAGAGGTGATCGTGATCCCTCGCTCCCGCTCCTGATCCATGTAGTCCGTAAAGGCCGTTCCCTCGTGAACCTCTCCCATGCGGTGCAATACACCAGTATAGTAGAGGATCCGCTCCGTGGTTGTCGTCTTTCCTGCATCAATGTGAGCCATGATGCCGATGTTGCGCACGAGATCTATGTCGACGGAACGGGCCATGTCGTGTCGGTTTTCCTCAGGTTTTCAAAGAACGCGTAAACCTTACCACTTGAAGTGAGCAAACGCACGGTTGGCATCAGCCATACGGTGCATTTCGTCGCGACGCTTGATCGTTCCACCTTCACCGTTCGCCGCTGCGATGAGCTCTGAAGCAAGCTTCGAAGCCATCGACTTGTCACGACGATCCAGTGCAAACTTCTTTATCCAGCGAATAGCAAGCGTAAGGCGACGCTCTTCACGCACTTCCATCGGTACTTGATACGTTGCACCACCTACGCGGCGCGGACGAATCTCGATGGCTGGCGCTGCGTTCTGCACGGCCTTCCGAAATACCTCAAGCGGATTTTGCTCCGTCTTCTTTTCGATCATGTCGAACGCTTCATAGATGATGGCACGGGCCGTGGCCTTCTTGCCTTCTTCCATGATGTTGTTCACGAACTTGGCAACGATGAGATCGTTGTACCGTGGATCCGGCGCCACACGGCGCTTTTCGGCACGCTTCTTACGCATGTTTCAACTCTAGAACGTGTTTGTGTCTTTGTATTACTTCTTCTTGGTCGCAGCCGCAGGTGCGCCTGGCTTCGGACGCTTTGCGCCATACTTCGAACGAGCTTGCTTGCGGTTGTTGACACCCTGCGTATCGGCCGCACCACGAATGATGTGGTAACGAACACCCGGAAGATCCTTGATACGACCCCCACGGATCAACACAATGGAGTGCTCCTGCAGGTTGTGACCTTCGCCCGGAATGTAGGCCGTTACTTCGGTTTGATTCGTAAGGCGCACACGGGCTACCTTGCGAAGCGCAGAGTTTGGCTTCTTTGGTGTGGTCGTGTAGACGCGGGTGCAAACACCGCGCTTTTGTGGACAGGAGTCGAGCGCTGGACTCTTACTCTTGACGACAACTGCCTCACGTCCCTTCCGGACTAGTTGGCTGATCGTTGGCATGGATTCTCACTAAAACGTTTTTGACAGAGCCTGCAAATATAGGGGGTTGGTGTGGACAAACCAAGCGGATGGGGCGGGAATGTGAAAGAATGGCGAAATTGTTGGTATGAAGATTCTTGTAATCGAGGACGAGCCGAAACTGAATGCTTTGATTAGGCAGGGACTCGAGGAGCAGGGATATGAGGTGGATGTGGCCACGGATGGTGTACAAGGGCTAGAAATGGCGCTTCACGGAGCGTGTCATGTTGTAGTGCTGGACCTCATGCTCCCCCTTCTTCACGGACACGACGTCTGCCGCGCCGTCCGTGCCCAACGTCCACACCTGCCCTTGATGATGCTCACAGCCATGGGGACCACGGAGGATACGGTGAACGGACTGGAACTCGGTGCCGACGACTACATGGTGAAACCGTTTCAGTTCCCGGAATTTCTTGCCCGCATTCGCGCCCTGAGTAGACGTGCCACTGCCGATGTTGCGGAAGAACGATACGTGTGCGGCGATTGCACGGTAGACGCCACCAACCGCACTGTTATTCGCGGTGATCAGCCGATAACGCTTACACCTCGCGAATACGCCCTGCTGCTGGAGTTCATTCGACATCAAGGAAAAACCTACACACGAGCCGAACTCGCAGAAAAAGTGTGGGGCATCACCTTCGATACAGGCACCAACGTTATCGATGTGTACGTGAATTATCTGCGCAACAAGATCGATAAGGGATTCTCTACGAAACTGATCCAAACAGTCTTCGGCACAGGCTATGTGATGCAAGCCCCGGAAGGATCATGACGATACGCACCCGACTCACATTCATGTTCGCCTCGATCATGGCCGTGATCCTTGGCGCTTCGTTGTTCTTTGTGTACGGACTCCAGACTCGACTCGTGCAAGATGAGTTTTACGAACTGCTTTCAGAACGTGCAGCAACGATCGCCACGATCTTTCTGGAACGCGACTCGTCTGCTCGTATGCGCATGATTGAGTTCGAACAACGTAGCGTTCGTACTCTTCCGGCAGAACGAATACTCGTGGTTGGCACGAACGGCGAACAACTCTTTGCCATGGGCCCTTCCTCCCTCCCTATACCGCATGAACTGATCTCAAAAGCGCGCGCACTCGGCCATTCTCAGCGCACCGTGCAGGGCCGACAAGCAATTGCCCACTCGTATCGAAACAACATTGTCGTGGTGGTGTCGGCTGCAGATTTGATTGGCATCGAGCAACTCGCAGACCTGCGCTGGATCATGCTTGGCGCATTTCTCGTGGGCCTGGCCGCAACGTTTGCAGGTGGGGCGTTTTTCGCCGGACGTGCACTCGAGCCGATGAACCGAGTGGTGCGACGTGTGGAAGACATCTCTGCATCGAACTTGCATTTGCGCGTAGACATAGGCGAGGGCCACGACGAGATCGCGCACTTGTCTAAGACGTTTAATGCAATGCTTGAACGACTCGAGAAGAGTTTCGAAACGCAACGCACCTTCGTTACAAACGCATCGCATGAATTGCGCACACCGTTAACAGCCATCATTGGCGAGATCCATGTACAACTGGCACGCGAACGTACCGCGCCGGAGTACCGCGCGTCGCTCCTCTCTGTGCTGAGTGAAGCCGAGCGATTGAATGCCATTGTGAGTAGCCTGCTCATGCTTGCGCAGTACGAAGACGGGCGCATGCCCCTGAATCCGGCGGAAGTGCGAATGGACGACATGGTCGTGGATGCCATTGGCATGATCCAACATCATGCTGGATCGGAGCGCATTCAATTGTGGATCGAGTCTGTTGACGACGGACAGCGCTTTGCCGTACTCGCCCATCGCTCGCTGCTGTTGGTGTGCATTACGAACTTGATCGACAATGCATTGAAGTACTCTTCTACAGAAGCCGTAGAAGTGGCCGTCCATGCAACAGTAGAACGCGTAAGCGTTTCCATACGTGACCATGGTATTGGGATCCCGGCCGACGTGGTGCACCGACTCACAGAGCCGTTCTTCCGTGCCCACAACGCTCGCGGCATTCCGGGTTTTGGAATTGGCCTTGCTGTTACGCAACGTATTGTGTCGCTCTACAAAGGCACACTCCATGTTGCAAGCGAGCCCGCCGTCGGTACTACGGCAACACTCTCCCTTCCATCCAAGCGCTCGCCTTTCTAACCAACTTCTAAGAGGATAGCGGAACGAATGGAGAAAGCTTGCTTTGAAGAGAGAGCTCCACGAGTTTGACAAGGGAAGCGAGTGTGAGCGCGCACTTCAAAGTCGGCTTGCACTTGCTTTCGGTGAAGAATGCTGCGTGCCAACTCCGGTGGATTCAGCCGCTGAGGAGTATCTCTTCTAAAGCGGCAGCGGCCGCTAACTCTTACCCTCTCGACGTTAGCCATTCCGACTCAAAGTGATATGGGCGACAAGCGTACTGGATGCAGAAGGGCTACGTATACGTCCGCGATAGCGAAGGTGGGAAAGAAAAAGGGCCTCAACACAAATGTGCTGAGGCCCTATTCACGAAAATCTTTCGATTTCTTACTTGTTTCCTTCTGCGCGTTTCTTCTGATACTCCTTCACCATTTCTTCCTGCACATTGCGAGGAACGGCTTGATACTTCTCGAACTCCATCGAGAATTCACCCTTTCCTTGCGTTACAGAACGAAGGTCTGTAGAGTATCCGAACATTTCCGACAGAGGAACTTCGGATTCGATCACTACGTAGCCGGCGTCCGTTGTGGTGCCCATGATCACTCCGCGGCGCTGGTTGATCTGACCGATCACCGTGCCTTGGAATTCATCAGGGACACTTACTTCGAGCTTCATGATCGGTTCAAGGATCACTGGCTTACACTGGTTGTACACTTCGCGGAACGACATCAGAGCGGCCGTACGGAAGGCCTGTTCGGATGAGTCCACCGCGTGTGTATTTCCGTCGTTGATCGTTGCGCGAACACCAACCACTGGCTGACCGATCAAAGTACCTTCCTTGATCGCTTCGCGGAAGCCCTTATCACATGCAGGAACATATTCACGTGGGATCACACCACCAACGATGTCGTCCACGAACTCATACGATTCAACAGCATCTGCTGGCAATGGTTCGAAGTAGCCGCCTACGCGAGCATACTGACCCGAACCACCTGTTTGCTTCTTGTGCGTGTAGTTGAAGTCTGCACGTTGCGAGATCGTTTCGCGGAAGGCAACCTTCGGACGACCAACGATCACTTCTGTGAGATATTCGCGCTTGATACGCTCTATGTAGATCTCGAGGTGAAGCTCGCCCATTCCCTTGATGATCGTTTCGCCGGACTCATCGTCGCGCATCACGCGGAACGTTGGGTCTTCCTTGGTAAAGCGGTTCAGTGCCTTCGAGAAGCTCACCAAACCGGCCTTATCCTTCGGAGCTACAGCTAGTTCGATTACCGGCTCTGGTACGAACATCGACGTCATCGTGTAGTTCACCGTACCGTCCGTGAAGGTGTCACCCGACGCACACTCTACACCGAACATTGCCACGATGTCTCCCGACGTTGCGGAATCGATATCGTGCATTTCGCTCGAGTGCATACGCGCAAGACGTGGGACCTTGACCTTTTTGCCCGTGGCAATGTTGTAGATCATGTCGCCCTTGTCAACCTTACCCTGATACAAGCGCATGTAGGTAAGCTGACCGTACTTGCCGTCTTCAAGCTTAAAGGCGAGCATGACAAGCGGCTTATTGTCGTCGTTCGATAGCGTGACCTTCTCTTCGTTCTGATCACGGTCCAGCGCATAGTTCTCTACTTCATTCGGCGACGGCAAGAAGCGCGTAACGCCATCAAGTAGCGTCTGCACGCCCTTGTTCTTATAGGCAGAACCGCAGAAAACAGGTGTCATCTTCATGGAGATAGCACCAAGGCGAATCGCTGTTGCCAGCTCTTCTGGTGTTGGATCCTCATCCACGAGGAACTTCTCCATCAGGGCGTCACTATGATCGGCGGCAACTTCGATCAGATGATGGCGCAATTCTTTTGCCTTCGGTATCAAGTCTGCAGGGATCTCTTCTATGCGGATATCGTCGCCATTCGGACCATCAAAGTAAATGGCATTCATGTTCACGAGATCGATCACACCTTCGAGTTTGTCTTCGAGTCCGATTGGATACGTCACGAACGCAGGATTGTGCTGAAGCTTTTCGCGGAGTTGTTCAACAACACGATCTGGATTTGCACCCGAACGATCGCACTTGTTGATGAAGGCCAGACGCGGAACGCTGTATCGACGCATCTGACGGTCCACCGTGATCGACTGTGATTGCACACCTGCAACAGAGCACAACACAAGGACGGCTCCGTCGAGTACGCGCAATGCACGCTCTACTTCAACAGTGAAGTCTACGTGACCAGGAGTATCGATCAAGTTGATGGAGAAGTCGCCCCACGTACAATACGTTGCGGCCGACTGAATCGTGATGCCTTTCTCGCGCTCAAGATCCATTGAGTCCATCTTTGCGCCTACGCCGTCCTTGCCGCGCACTTCATGGATTGCATGGATCTTACCCGTGTAATACAGGATGCGCTCGGACAGCGTCGTTTTACCGGAGTCGATGTGGGCACTGATCCCGATGTTCCGGATTTTCGACAGATCTGCCATAGCAGGTCACCTAAAAAATGAATGGGGAATTGGTAAAGACTACAAAGATAAGGGAATAATTTCAGAGATGACAAATGAGAACGTGTTCATATTACCCGACTAGGTAAGGTTCATGATTATGAGGGAGTTGCCATGAAACCAGGTCTTCTCGTCGGTCTGTTTGTTGCCGCCTGTCTACAGGCCTTTGCCGGAGGTCAGCACGACCATGTTTTGTGCTTCCCGCCAAACTTTCGAACCACGGAGCCCCCGGCTGCACTTGGTAGTCTCGAGAGAACAGAGAAATATCCCCTCCTCCTTCAGCTCACCATTGGCACCGTGCGCTCCACACAAGTGCATATCACTGCTCCATCCGTGAAGTACGACACCACCATTTCGCTTGGAGAGCGCTCCACAGCTACCCTTGCCTTGCCGCCTTCCCTTGTTGTTGCCAACACAACAGGAATCTCGAACAATGTGGTAACGGTGTCGAGCACGGAGCCCGTTAGCATCTCGGCACTCGATGCAAAGTTTCAGAGTTCGGAGTCGTTTGCGGTGCAGCCTGTGTCGGCACTCGGCACTTCCTACCTTGTGAGCAGCTACACCAAGTTGGCTGCAGGCCTCACAGGCTTGTTTTGCATTGTGGCAACAGAATTCGGGACGACGGTTACGATTACTGGGCCGTCTTCGAGCAAAATGTGGGACCCATCGCTGGCCAAGGGCAAGACTATCAAGCTGAACCGTGGCGAGGTGTACACCTATGTGGCGCCAAGCAATGGCGATGAATCAAGCGACCCTTCAGGGACGCGCGTCGTTGCGTCTGCGCCCGTGGCCGTAATCTCGGGTCACTCTTGCGCCTACGTTCCCGCCAAATGCATGGCCTGCAATCCGCTCTACGAGCAGCTCGTCCCGTCGTTGATGTTTGGCGTGCAAACGTTTATTCCGCCCATTGCCCAGCGCGCAGAGTCGATGGTACGCGTTATGGCCTCCGATGAACCGGCAACCATTTCTGTAAACGGTGCCCCACCGGTAACGATCCCGCCTGGAATGTGGTGGGAAGCGCGCCGAGGCAACATGCCCATGTTTGTGACGAGCGACGTTCCGGTACAAGTGGCACTCTTTGGCATGGGCTTTCAAAGCGGCGATAGCATTGGAGATCCATGCATGATCATGGTTCCACCGCATGAGCAGTTTGCCCGCGAGCAGCTCATCACCACCTCCGCCTCGCCAACGTGGAAGCATTCCCTTACGCTTTTCTGCGGACCCGATAACCACAACACCGTCTTCGTTGATGGCACCGCGGTACCGGCCACGTTGTGGATTGTTGACGAGCGCTCTCAATTCCGCTACGCCCACGTGAGCGTGCAATACGGCTCACACTTGGTCACATCCGTCGGTCCGGTGGGCGTCTTCGTTTCCGGCACTGGCTCGATGAGCCTTGGTGATCCTAAAGCCTACGACGCCTACGGTCATAGCGGCGCCATGATCGTGAAACGGTAGGGCGGAATGGCGGCGCAGCCGCTGCAATTTCTTTGAACACTCCACGTCATCGTTTGGAACCCCCTCATATAGTTAGTGTCAACGGCCATGATTCACATAGAATCATGGCCGTTGTCGTTTGGAGGTGTTGGTACGTGGCGCTGTACGACAGAACAACATCCACCGGCAGGAGATAGATCCAGCGAGCACGCAGATGCGAGTATCGAGAAAGCACTTCATGGAAAGGAGGAAGCCGAAGAGAAAGT
>Ga0105044_10001695_pt1 | contig 29836 bp, 19 predicted proteins | sample MAT01_FD_78092 | JGI IMG/M metagenome (GOLD analysis project Ga0105044, IMG submission 78092) | Freshwater microbial communities from Lake Fryxell liftoff mats and glacier meltwater in Antarctica - MAT-01 | ecosystem: Environmental > Aquatic > Freshwater > Ice > Liftoff microbial mat | place...
CACTACTATAATTTGAGGTGGGAAGAGATTGTTGAAATCCATTATGATACCTTAGATAAAGAACCATTTGACCGACTGTTTATTGCTGCAGAAGTATTGGGAAGAAATGCTAGAGTATATCTACAAAAATCAGAAGCAATTTCCTCAAGAATTTTAAAGGTATTAGAGAACAACTTGCAGGAGGCAACCCAATCGGCTATTGCCAGAGAATGGGCGAGAAGGTTAGATTCAGAGATTGAGTATGCTTTTGAACTACTTCGTGCATTTCAAAGGGGATTGATACGTGATACGTAATTGATAGGTATATTAATTTGAAGAAGAGAGAATTTTGTATGGCAACGTATTTATTTTATACGTTTAACAGAAGACGGAAGTTTTCGTGCGGTCTCTTGTGATCAGTTGGAAAAAGAAGCAGCAGAATTTGCAATGTCCTGATATCGCTTTGCATGACACTGAACTTTATGTCACCGCTAAAAAGCAAGTTGCCTTGTATTAGGCTATTCTTCGCCTAAAATCCCCAGCAAAAAATCCGTCAGGTTGGCTTCGTCATCTAAGTCCAGTTTCTTGCGCAGCCCGCAGCGGCTGATCTCCACGTCGCGCACGGAAATGTAGAGCAGCGGCGCGATCTCTTTCGAACTTAGGTTCATGCGCAGAAAGGCACAGAGCTTGTGGTCGCGGGGGGTGAGTTGCGGGTAGCGGTCGCGGAGGCGGGCCAGAAAGTCGGCGTGTACTTTGTCAAAGTGCGTGGCGAATTGCTCCCATTCTTCGTCCAGGTGCTCGTCTTTGTTGAGGATGTCCAGCAGTTGCCGCACTGCGTGGCACCATTCGTCGGGGTTGGGGCTGCTATCCAGATTTTCCAGCTCTTCGCGCAGGGTTCGCTCTTGATTATTGGCCATTTCGGCGTTGTCTTTGGCAAAGCGGCGGCGTGGCAGCACTACCAGCAAGACCAGGCCGACCACTCGCGCTCCAAGCCTTCCAGTATCCAACTGTAGGTCATCCGGCCGGGATACACAAATTCAGCGGGGGCAAACGCAAATCGAAACGCCCTGTACCGCGCCGACAGCAACTGCGCCTCCGTTCCGCCCGCGGTTCCTGCCCCGTCGTACAGCACCGAATCCACCCTGCCCGTGGTTTCCACGCGCCGCAAGAGTCAATGGCAAATTTCAGAGGAACATTCAATTGATATAGTCTGGGCGTAAAGCGCTACCCGTGTCTTATTCATTGTACAGTAATGCAATTACCGGAATAGCGTAAATTCGGAGCTGTCTTAAAAGTGAGCGTTGACTAGGGCATCCTGTTTAGCCTTGCCGAATTTAGACATCACGCCTTATGAGCTTTTGGATGCAAAAGATTAATGTTAATAGAGAAGCTGCCAAACTCCAGGTGGATGCAATCAACACTATTCCACCAGAGATAAGAATTACTACAAACAAATTGACCTGACAATGTCGATGAAGATGGATGGCCACAGGATTTCAAGCGAACAATTAGAGCACGCGAAGCAATTTTTTCAAGACAGCAGTGTTGATGTTCTGACGAACGTAGCGATAAAAATCAATACAGAGCAGCCGGAATTTACAGGTGTGATTCTGGCATTAGAAATGCATGGACTGGACCGAACGATTATTGAGGACTTACTTGAGTCAATATTTGTTGTTTATTATATCCATACTAAATTTAATAAAAAAATTATACCTTTAATTTCAACGGAACAGGTAATCAACAACATTAATCAGTTCGGACAGTTCATTAACTATTACAATCAGGAAAAGCGTGACTCGCCCGTAGACTTATCGAAAATTCAATTTCTCCGAGACGAAGTTGTACTCAACTTTGCGGTTGTAACATTGCACCATTTGTTTGGCGGCATTAAGAATATTCCAAGGGAAGTGATGTTTGGTTATTTTGGCTTGCTAAAGGGTATTGAGTTGGGCGCTGAACGATCAGCTTGAAAGTTTACAGGTAGGTAGTTGCAATGCTACTTGTAGCACCTTATCGTTTCTAAGTTGGAATGTTGTTCAGCCATTCCCCCCCCCTCAAATCCCCAACAAAAAGTCCGTCAGGTTGGCCTCGGCATCTAGGTCCAGTTTCTTGCGCAGCCGGTAGCGGCTGATCTCTACGCCGCGCACGGAAAAATAGAGCAGCGGCGCGAAACTCTTCTCGCGGGCTGCGCTCTTGGGTATTGGCCATTTCGCCCCTGTCTTTAGCAAAGCGTCGGCGCGGCAGCACCATCAGCAAGACCAGGCCGACTATTCGCACTTACGGACTTCCAACATCAAGCGGAAGGTCATCCGGCCGGGATGCTCAAATTCAGCCGTTGCTCCAGTTGATATTAACCAAACTTTAGCGTTTTCGTGAAAATACTAGATAGGGTCAATTTAAATTCAGTATCTTTGCAGAGTGAACATTCACTCACATAGGGAATGTAGTCATAATTGACGGTAAAAACAACATCGCAATAGGGTTTCTGATAATGGGACTTTTTATGGCTTACGGCTTTCTGTTAATCTACTAAAAATGAAGTGTTTAAACTAAGACGAAATGACAGGAACAATATCGGATAGACAGCTTGAAATCATAGAGGCGGCAGGGAGAATACTCACTACTTCTGGAATTAGTGGTTTGACCATTAAGAACCTTGCCAAAGAAATGAAATTTTCTGAGAGTGCTATTTATAGACACTTTACAAGCAAAGAAGAAATAATTATTGCTTTACTCGAGTATTTGGCCGAAAGTATGGACGAACGTTACACGAATGCAATTTCTAGTGACCAAACTCCAGAAGATAAGTTTACAACACTTCTTCAAAATCAGTTTTCATTTTTTAAAAAGAACCCACACTTTGTAGTGGCAGTTTTTTCAGACGGTTTGATGGAAGAAAGTCAACGCATTAATGCAACCATATTGAAAATAATGGGTGTAAAAATCAAACATCTAACGCCTATCATTTTGGAGGGACAGCAAAAGGAAGTTTTTACAAATGCAATAGCATCCGAAGAATTAGTACAAATTGTGATGGGAACTTTTCGACTCCAAATGTTTAAATGGAGAGTTTCCAATTTCCAATTTGACATAATTAAAAGCGGAGATAATATGATACAGTCAATTTTAAAGCTCATTAAAACAAAGTAAATACAAAAACAATCAAGATGACAAAGACGATGACAGTATTAGCAATTAGCTTGCTTCTTTTCAGTTGTGGCGAAACTTCCAGCGAAAAAACAAATGCGCAAACAGAAACTATAACGCAAGAAGTAGATGGTAAAGACGATGAAATGCAAACCATTAAACTTAATAATGGTGAGAAATGGCTGGTCAATGAGGAAATGAAACCCTTTATTCTTGAGTCTGAAATTATATTGAATGATTACATTGAAAGCAGTTCAACTGATTTTAAAACTTTAGCCGAACGGTTAAATGAGAAAAATTCAAAACTAATTGAAAGTTGCACGATGAACGGCGAAAGTCATGATGAATTGCACAAATGGCTTTATCCGCACATGAATTTAATCAGGTCATTAGCGCAAGAAGAAAATACAGAAAGTGCAGCGTCTATTGTCAGAGAATTAGCCCTATCTTTTGAAACCTACCACAAATATTTCTCATGAAAAATTTAAGCGAACTACATCAGCCAGACAAGGAAGTTTCTGCGCAAAGTTTTTTTAAAGGTGAATTAGGAACGGCTTCCGCTATTCAATTACAGCGAAATGGCACCTTGAAAGAGCATACAACAAAAACTCCAGCCTTGCTTCTTTGTATCGACGGTAGGGTAACTTATGAAGACGAAACAGAGCAAGAATTCGTACTGGAAACAGGCGATTTTGTCTTGATTACACCCAATGTAAAACACTGGCTGTATGCTTCTGTGCAGTCCCAATTAGTGTTGTTGAAATAAATAAATATAATATTAATACAACAGGTGTTTATGCAAATTTGATTTCATTAATCACAAAAAATATTACGGTTTATTATTGCGCCCCCCCATCAAATCCCCAACAAAAAATCCGTCAGGTTAGCTTCAGCATCTAAGTCCAGTTTCTTTCGCAACCGGTAGCGGCTGATTTCCACCCCGCGCACGGAAATGTAAAGCAACGGCGCAATCTCTTTGGAGCTCAGGTTCATGCGCAGGAACGCGCAGAGTTTGTGGTCGCGGGGGGTGAGCTGCGGGTGACGGTCGCGCAGGCGCGCCAGATAATCTGCGTGCACTTTGTCAAAATGCATGGCGAACTGCTCCCAGTCTTCGTCCAACCGCTCGTCGTTGTTGAGAATGCCCAATAGTTGCCGAAGGGCCTGCCGCCATTCCTCCGGGTTCGGGCTTGTCTCCAGTTTTTCAAGCTCCTCGCGCAGGCGCACGATCATCGCGTTTTTCTGCACCAGGTGCAGCGTGGTCGTAGCCAGTTGCCCGTTCTGAAACGTCAATTCGCCCTGTAATTTTTCATTGCGAAGCGCCATAATTTCCTGTGCGCGCGTGGCCTCTAGCTCCTTGTGCCGCTCTTCCTGTTCGCGCAGGGTCCGCTCTTGGGTGTTGGCCATTTCCGCCTTGTCTTTGGCAAAGCGGCGGCGCGGCAGCACCACCAGCAAGGCCAGGCCGGTGATCACCAACAGCGTGTAAAGAAACATAGCCAGCGTGCTGGCGTACCAGGGTGCCGCGATTTGAAAGGTGTAGCGCACAGGCTCGCTGACCAGCCCATTCATGTCACGGGTGCGGACCAAAAACGTATACGTTCCAGGCCGAAGGTTGGTGTACTCCTTCTCCGAATTCTCTGACCAGGCAGACCACTCGCGCTCAAAACCTTCCAGCATCCAACTGTAGGTCATCCGGTCGGGATGCTCAAACTCCGCAGCTGCAAAGACAAAACGGAACGCCTTAAAGCGCGCCGGCAGCAACTGCGCATCCGGTCCACCAGGACTTCCAGCCCCGTCGTACAGCACGGAATCCAATTTTCCGGTGGCTTCCACGCGCCGCAAGAGTACCCGGGGAAGGGGAACCGTGCTTTCTGCGGCATTTTCGGGAACCGGGGCGTACTGGATCACGCCGCGATCGGTAGCAAAGTACACTTCCGGGCCCATGGGGTCTTCGATGTGTTCAAAGCCCCCGACCAGTTCGCCGCTTAATTCCGGGAAAGCCAACCGCTGGCTGACCTTGTAGAGCATTTTGTCAGAGACCTTGATTTGGCCAACCTCGGATCCAATGGCAAACCACAAATCCCCGGCTTCCGTAGGAATGATTCGCCGAATGGGCTCTTGGCGCCCCATCATGGTGTCCAGGACCGGATGGGGTTCAAATCCGCCCGTACTGCGGTTGAACACCCAGGTACCCCGCTCGGCACTAAAAACCACGTCCTTGCCGATGGCGTACAACTGGATGCCCAAATTGGAGGGCAAGCCCTGGCGCTGGCCTAAAAATGTCAGAGTTTCCAAGGATAATCCCGTCAGATGTCCGCGCCAGACGCCCCGGTAAGGGTGCGCAATCCACAGATCGCCTTGGTTATCGGCCGCTAAAAAACGGGACGATTCCCCAAAACCGGCAACCGGACCCTGGTAGACCCAACCTTGGTTCCAGGTAAAGGCAACCAAACCTTGGTAACCGCCTGCGATAAGCCGGTCCGGAAGGCCGGGCTTCTCTGGAGGCAGCTCCACGAAGGTCCAAATCCCGGTTTGGGGGGCCATGCGCGACAATTTTCGGTTTTGCACCAGAAAAGCCCCTTCGTGATGGCCCATAACCAACTGATCGCGAATCACTTGCAGGTTCCACACCTGCCCTTCGCTGCCGGGAATCAGGTCAAACACCCTGCGATCCGGGGGCAAATCCAGGTTTAAGGCGTACAGGCCGTTGTTGGTGCCGCAATAAAGCTCGCGGCCAAAGACTTTAATGGCGTAAACGGTACCTGCCAATTCGCCATCCGGAAAAAAGCGGCTGTAAGGAGAGGACGCCGCCAGCATGCTGATGCCGTTGTCCAGCCCCAGCCACAAGTTGCCGCTCTGGTCTTCCATTAAAGAGAGCACGGTGTTGTTCTGCAACCCCTGCCGCAGCGTGTAGCGACCGAGCATTTCGCCCGAATGGCTCAGCAGAACCAGGCCTCCGGTCGAGGTACCCATGGCAATACGACCGTCGCGCAAGCGGGCAGCCGAATAGATGCGGTGGGTGCTGTGGTAGGCACGATCAGCCGTGGCAAATGGTTTCAAACCCGCAGAATCGAGCAGGAACAACCCGGTTTTGAGCGTGGCCAGGATCAGGCTTCGTCCGGAGCCGGGCAAAACAGCTGTGACTTCATCCAGGGCTGCGGTGGCAGGTTCCAAGTGCCGCCATTGTGCGTCGTTGGTTCGTTCCAGCAACCCCGTTCCTTCTATATGCAACAGCAGTCGGCCTTCGGCTGTGCCCAGGAAATTTGCGGCTCCCGGAGCAGGGACTTTGCTTCCGCTGCCATCGCCGTTCAGCGGCAGGGTGTACACCTGGCCGCTGGCCAAAAAGTACAGTTGGCCATGCCACGACACCATGTCCCACACATCGTCAAACTTGCGGTCGGATTCAGGAAGTTGGGGCAACAAGCTCCGGTAGTGCAGCCGTCCGCCAGGCCCGGGCTCAAAAACGCCGATTTCACCCTGGCCACCAGCAAAAATCCGCCCGTTTTCTTCAACCACCAGCGATCGAAGGATGGTGCGGTTGGGCAAGGGATGCAGCCGCCAGTTCAACCCGTCAAATTCGAGCAGGCCCTGGTTGTTGGCTACCCAGATCACGCCGTCTACTCCTTGACTGGACGCCCAGTTTTGGGTTCCTCCCCGGTAATCTTCTCTGGTAAAGTTGCGCACCACCGGTGTGCCCAGGCGAGTTACCTGAGCCTGAGTGCCTTGCACAGACAAGGCCAAAACCCCGGTCAGGCAGAAAACACGTAAAAGCAAGTGTGGCCTCATTTTTTTTGTTGAATACCGGGTTGATGCAATGCTGCCGAAAATGTCTTTTTGACGTTAAGCAGCATAAAATAGTGATTTCTAAGTCTTTTGGCCAAATGGTATCTCACCTGGACGATGAGTTTTGTAGGGGTTGATGTAGTCTTGATGTAGTGCTAATGGGGCCTTGTAGGGGCTTTGATGTAGTAAGAAATTGTCGTGCGGGTGGGTCTTCATGTACATTTGACAAGAACCAAGGGCTATATCCCCTTTGTTTTCTCCAACCCCTAAAACACAATTTGATCATCATGAAAAAAATCGCTTTACTCTTGCTCATGGGCGTTAGCGCAATGCTGCCGGCCCAGGAACTTTACGAAGACTTTGAAGACACCCGCAACATTGACTACGGGTTTTCTGACGGACTCCGCTTTGAATACATCCCCAACATCAGCCTGGTGGGCAATCCCAGTGCCACCATGGGCCAGTACATCCGCAACGGCGGGGCCCAGTTCGATGTATTGGTGATGGAATCTGGCCCTCTTGCCAACGTATCCGGTTACCTGACCGGAGCCAAAACAATGACGCTGGATGTTTACAGCCCGGCCGCTGGCATTCCTGTTGAATTGACCTTTGAGGACACCAACACCGCTACTTGCTGCAACTTTCCAGTTGGTCGCCACTCCAACTACGTAGCGGTTACCACTGTGGCGAATGCATGGGAGACGTTGACCTTCAATTTTGTTTCCCAGCCCGATCCTTCGGTGCCCAACACGGGTGTGGAGCGCCTGGTTATGTTGTTCAACCCGAACACCTTCACCGGCGACAGTTACTTCATGGACAACTTCAACGGCCCGGAACGCGTCAGTCCTCCTTGCGCAGGCGTCGCAGAAGACCTGACGGTGCACGGTGATTTCGAGTGCCAGCACAACTTTGGCATGATCTTCAAGCACGGCGACCTCAAAAGCCTTGCTAACCCTTCGCTGGTCGGCAATCCTTCCGCCACGTCTTTGCGCTACATCCGCAACGCAGGTATTGACTTTGACGTCATTTACGGTACGTTCGAAGGGGGTTCATTGGACTTGGCTGCCAATGGGCTGATGAAAATGAAGGTGTACGACAGCAATGGTCCTTCTAGCATCATTATGTCCATTCAGGACGGTGTCGGAAACGTGGTCATTGAAGCCACCGCCTCAACCACCGCTTCTAACGTTTGGGAGGAATTGACTTTTGACCTCAGCGCCGCCGCTGGTGCCACCAACGCGAACGCCTTTGTTATTCTCTACAAGCCCGGCGTATTCAGCGGCGACATTGTGTGGTTTGACGACTGGCGCTCGGAGTCGACCTGCAATTCGTCCACTCCTCCAACGGGTCAAAGCCACACGGTTCTTTCTAACCGCGTTCGCCTGAACTGGACCCCGCAGACCGGCGCGGTGGCCTGCCAGGTGCAAGGCAAGCGTCTGCCCAGTGGTCCTCAGCCCAGCGTAAACATCCTGTCTGCGCCCATCAACACCACCAATGTTCCTTTTGCCACTGCGGGTGCCGGAACCACCTGGACCTGGCGCGTTCGCTGCGCTTGCAGCATTACGCCGCTTGATGTAACCGCTTACTCTGCGTACGGCGATACGTTCTCGATTCCCGCAGCGCGCGAAGCCGACCTCCTGGATCTGGAATTGTTTGTGTACCCAAACCCCGCAACGACATCGCTGCAGGTGCAGTACAATTCTTCTGTTGAGGGTCAGGGCCAATACACGGTTTACGACCTGATGGGCCGCATGGTCCAGAGCGGTAACATGGCAGTGGCCTTGGGTAACCAGGTCAATTCGCTGTCTACCGAAGGTCTGGAAAACGGACTATACCTGATCGAAGTTCGCGTCAACGATCAGACCTTGAGCAAAACCTTTGAGGTTAGCCGCTAAGTATTACCAGGGTCCTTCTAGGAGCACCCATAAGCTTGTTTGCGTTTTGTTTTAGGATATAGGGAGATGGATGGAAGGAGGGCTTTACCGCCCTCCTTCCCCCATTCTCCCTAAATTCCGAACCAGATTTGCTTCCCACCCGGACTTCGCCCTTTGGCACCGGCACCCCTTCCACCGATTCTATCTAAGCCCGTTCCAAGCCCATTCATCATGAAAAAAAATTACTTTTTCTTAGTTCTCGGATTGATCGTCTCCGCTGCCAGCCTGCAGGCGCAGGAAGTTTGGGACAATTTTGACAGCCGCCGCCAGGTGGATTACGGATTCATTCACGGCGTATTTATTGAGTACCAGCCCAACCCCAACACCACGGGCATCAATACCTCCCCGATGGCTGTGCGTTACCTGCGCAACCCGGTGGAAACATTCGATGTCATTGTGGCCAATGTTGGTCAACTCGAAGACATAACCGATTACATCACGGGCGCTAAGTCGCTGACGATGGATGCCTATGCGCCAGCTGCGGGAATTACCGTTCAGATTACGCTGGAAGATTCCGTGGCGGCTGGTCCGGTTAATTACCCGACGGGTCGCCGGGCTGAGTTCACAGCAGTGACCACTTCTTCCTTGACCTGGGAGAAGCTCACCTTTACGCTGACCAACGAGCCCGACCCTACAGTACCCAATACGGGCGTTAACGCCGCTGTGCTCTTGGTCAACCCGGGCGCACCGGTCAGCCAGGCCTGGTACTTTGACAATTGGATGGGCCCGGAGCGTGTTTCGCTGGCCTGCGATCCTGATCCCGATCAAGCCTTGGAATTTATGGATGCCGAGTGCGAGCAGGACCTGACCATTGAATTTTACCACGGCCAGCTTCGCCGCAGGCTTAACCCGGAAGTTGGCGCTGGAAACGCATCGAGCCACACCCTGCGCTACGACCGCAACGTGGGCGAGATGGACGACATCATTATCGGCTATTTTCCGGCTCCTGTTTCCATTGGCCCGGCCTCGGGAAACATAGAGTTGATTATGGATGTGTATGACGTGAACGCTCCGAGTGTTTATGTGATGGCCCTGCAAACAGCCGGAGGAACCGATGTGCTGGTAGTCAGCGACTCCACAGCTCCGGCCGCAGCCGGCGAGTGGGACCGCTTGCGGTTTAACCTGCAAACACCGGGGGCCGGCACTACTGCGGACCGATTCGTTTTGCTGTACAAGCCCGGTCAATTTTCTGTGGGCCGCACTTTTCTGGACAATATAACGGTGATCGCGGAGCCGATTGGGCTCAACGACGTTCCAGCCCTTCCCGCGCTGACTATTTACCCCAATCCAGCTTCGGATGTGCTGCGCGTCCAACTTCCCCAGGCCAACGCCGAAGGCACGTTGCAAATCTTTAGCGTCGACGGGCGGCAAGTAGCCCCCGTGCGGCAATTAGGTATTGGCGAGCCAACGCTGCAGGAATGGGATGCCACTTCATGGCCCAACGGCACCTATTGGGTGCGCTGGACTGTCCAAGGGCGTTCGGTATCGCAACCCGTCGTGCTGGCCCGATAACCCAACGGCATGAAAGGTCCCCTGGAGTTTCTCGACTTTGCGGTCGTTGCGGCCTACTTCGCGCTCGTTTTTGGGCTGGCGTGGTGGGTCACCGTGCGCGACCGCAAGCGCGGTCAGGAGAGCAATTCATCTGATTACTTTCTGGCCAGTCGAAGCATGGGTTGGTTTGTGATCGGCGCCTCCCTGTTTGCCTCCAACATCGGGTCGGAACACTTAGTAGGCTTGGCTGGTGCCGGTGCACGCGGCGACATTGCAGCCGCGCAGTTTGAGATTCTGGCCGTGCTCATCCTGATGTTGTTGGGGTGGGTTTTTGCGCCTTTCTACCTGCAAAGCGGGGTGTTTACGATGCCCGAATTTCTGGAGCGCCGCTTCAGCCCGGGTGCGCGTACGTACTTGTCGGTGATTTCTATCCTCTCCTACGTTCTGACCAAGATTTCCGTGACCATTTTTGCGGGGGCTTTGGTCTTTGAGGAGTTGCTCGGAGTGGAATTTTGGACCGGAGCCATCGCGGTGGTGGTGGCCACCGGGCTTTACACCATTCTCGGCGGCTTGAGGGCCGTTATTTACACGGACTTGCTCCAGATGTTTGTGCTGATTGGGGGGTCCATCACGGTCACACTTTTTGCGTTGGACGCCGCGGGGGGGTGGGGGGCTATCACCACGGCCATTGAGCAAACCAAGGGCGCCGACCATCACTACCTGAACCTCTGGCGTCCCGCTAGCGATCCCGATTATCCCTGGACGGGTATCCTCTTCGGGGCGCCCATTTTGGGCATTTGGTATTGGTGCACGGATCAGTTCATTGTGCAGCGGGTGTTGTCCGCCAAGAACGCCACTGCTGCCCGCAGGGGGGCCTTGTTTGGGGGGGGACTAAAGCTGTTGCCCATCTTTTTGTTCGTTTTCCCCGGAATCATTGCTTACGGTATTTACGCTGGGGGAGATACTCAATTGCTGTTGAGTGCCGGAGGTGCAGTGGAAACGGATCGCGCGCTGCCCGCCCTTGTCATGAATTACCTGCCAGTTGGCCTTAAAGGACTCGTTACCGCGGGTCTTCTGGCGGCGCTAATGAGCTCGCTTTCGTCGGTGTTCAATTCCTGTTCCACCTTGCTCACCATTGACTTCTACCGCCGTTTTCGACCAGCGTCATCTGAGAAACAACTGGTGCGTTTTGGACAATGGGCTACCGCGGTGCTGGTGGTTATCGGATTGCTGTGGATTCCGCTCATGCGAAGTATGCAGCAAAGCGGTGGTCTGTTCAAATACTTGCAAGAAGTGCAAGCCTACATTTCGCCTCCCATTGCTTCCGTATTCATGCTCGGGCTCTTTTTTCCACGACTCAATGCCCGCGGCGCAATGGCCGCCCTTTGGGTAGGCTTTGTTTTTGGTGTGGGTAAATTGGTGGCCATTTTTGTTACCGAAGGGCATGAGCAAGGCGTCGCTATGGTTAACAGCGGAGCGCTCGTGAGCTTTGCCAGCTTCAACTTTTTGCACTACGCTTTTTTATTATTCGTCCTCTGCAGTGTCGTCCTGGTGGCCTTTAGCATCGGCCATCCGGTCAAAAGCCCTGCTCAGTTGGAAGGGCTGGTGTATCGCCGGGCAACTATTGGCGTGAACCGAATCGATGTAGTCATCAGTGTGGGTTTGATCCTGGGGGTACTCGCACTTTGGGTGTGGTTTAGTCCATTGGTGGCAGGATAATTCAAGCACGGCAACCTTCCATGAACTTACGTAACATACTTTATGGTATTTTTATGGTCGCCTTCAGCACTCCGCTGAGGGCTGAACCGGATACGCCGGACGGTCCTGCCCCTGTTGCCGTCGCTGCTCCTTCCGCAACGGCAGATACGCTGGTTGCGGGCAAGGCACCTTTCCTGTGGGAGTTGCCGCAGAGCATTCCCGGGCTTGACCCGGGCCGCTACCGCGATCCGCGCATTGTAGACAAAGTGCTGGACCGCATCACGGTAGCTGGTTACGTCCGACTGTATGGCTGGCAGCGAAAACTGGACGATCCTTTTGTGGTCATCCCCTCTAATGTATTCGCCAGTACACCACCTTATGTCATCGGTATTGGTGACGTCTACCGCGATCCGCCCATTGCGTTGCTCAACATCGGGGCCCGACCTAATTCCCGGACCTATGTGGGTATGGACTTTGCGCTGCCCAACTTTTTTACCGGTAACCTGGACCAACGCCCCCCCATTAACCTGAACTTAGGCATTAACCTGACGGGCAGTTTCAACACCGAGTTGGGACGCTTCGGCATCCAGGCGGGAGGGATCAATTGGACCAGCCTCAGCCCCCTCACCTTTGGCGCACCGGAGCTCTTTCGCTACAGCCTTTTTGAGCGCAGCCCCTGGGATAACAACCAGACATCCATTGAGCGGGTGGATTTCCTTTATGACCGCGGCCAGATTAATGTGGATGAGCGCTTTGGTCAACAGGCGTTTAAAGGTCTTTGGCTGGACGGTTCCGAACTGCCCGGCAACACAGCGTTCCGGTTGCTCTACGGCAAAACACCGGTCAACGCCAATTTAGCCCGCAACGCACCCAACTACACGGTAGGGGGCTATTTGCGCAAGTACTTTGGTAGCAACCATGTTGCGTACAACACCATCAACTACATCAACTTCTTTGATTCGCTCGCCGAAGTCAGTACGGTGGTCGCCTTGCACACGCTATCTGCCGACTTTAGCGTCAAAGATTGGCGTCTTCGTGCTGAAGCGGGCTTAGGCCGCAGAGCCATCGCCGGTGAGGGCAAGTGGGGCGAAGGTATCGTGGTTAAAATAGCCAGCCCGGCACGACATACAGGCATACCGATGGAGTTGCAGATCTTCCGGCTCCGCTCAGAGTTCACCAACTTCTTCGGCTCCTTTTTGGCTTTTAACGCCACCATTCAACAGAATGTGCAGACTGCTCCCTCAGGCGTTTCCACTGGAACGGCAGCGTCTTTCGCCGGTAGCATTACTGACGTGGGACAGTTCAGCAACAACCAGCAGGGGTTGGCCTTCAACACCCGCTTTAACATCAGCAGTTTAAAGATCAATGTTGGTATTCAAGCCAGCCAGGAGTTGGAGCGCAACAGCGATGTTTTGTCGTTTGGGCACAAGATTAACGCGTTGCCCCTTTCCCGCTTTGTGCCCTTCAGCAATGAGGTAGGGTCTTACAGCCGTTGGAATTCGTTCTTTCGCGGAGTCTCTGAAACACTGGTGATCACGGATGTGGATACTGCCGGATTGCCGCTGACGCGCAACGGGTTTAACACGCTCCAGGTGCAGGCGATCCAGCGCGTGCGCGCCGGGAATCGCTCGCTGTACCTGACGTACCTCGGATCGCTGGGCTCGGTGCAGGACAAAGTTTCGCCCATTCCGGTCTTTGGTGATGCCGCCTACTTGCGCGCTCAATACCACGAGTTGGACGCCTATTTGGAGCTCACAGACTGGCTCAACCTGCTGGTTTCTTACGGCAGGGAGCGCATTCAGGGCAATGACCGCACCGCGCGTGGCGATGACGTGACCGGTGAGCTCGGCGATCCGGAAAACAGCACACTTGACCAAAAAAGCCGGCACCTGGGCTTTGGCATGGACGTAAAGATTAGCGAAGAAGTTGGCCTCTACCTTCGGCATCGGCGCTTTCAACAGCGCGACGACGGCTTTGTGCTGGATAACATTCGCGGGCAGGAAAGTTCCCTGGAATTCAAGATTTTCTTCTGACATGCAACGTAACATTACCTATCTTACTCTGTTGCTCGGCCTCTTTGCAGGCTCAGCGCATGCTCAGTTGAGCAACAAGGTCAGTTTTGGGGGAGCGGGCCGCTTTCTCTTAGACCAAGGCCGCATTGACGGGGAATTGCTGGAGACCGACACCACAACTGCCCGCCGCGAACTCAACGGCCTGGCGCTGTTCGACTTTGGCATCACCATTCGGCCCAACGAGGACACCGAAATCAAGGCGGTGACGCGTGTCGAAAACGCCATCGACGGTTTTTGGGGGGCGGGCATCACCTTTCAACTGCGCGAGCTCACCGCCCGGGGCGTTGCCGGCGAAGTAGTGCGCTACGCCATCGGTGACATTGACGCCGCGCTGACGCCCTACACGCTGTGGAATTCTTCCTCTGAGTTTCGGCTTATGCGCAACCCGGCCTTTGAAGTATTCCGCGACATCGTGGACTACGAAAACTACTACGCCGATTCCACCTGGCGCCAGCAAGGGCTGGAGGCAGAATGGAAATTGGATTTTGACCGGGGAATTGAATCGCTGACCTTTCACGGCCTGGTGAGCAAAAACCGCAACACCGATTACTTTACCCTGCCGGACCGGCTGTTGGGCTTCGCGCGGGTTCAGGCGGTAATCAACCCGGCCCTTACCCTGCAAGTGCAGGGCATCAACTTGTTTGAAATCGCGGAGTCGGCGCAGTTTAACGAAGCAGAACGCGCGCATCGCGCCGGCAGTATTTTGGCCAGCACCGGGGCCTCCAGCAGCAGCATGAACTGGCGACTGGACGTGGAAACAGGGCTGTCTTCCGTGCGCTACGCCAATCTGGACGAAGCCCCGGAGGAACCCACCGAAGACTTTTTTGTCGACGGTACGGCGCGCCTTCAATGGCCGGAGCAAAACCTTCAGGCCAGCTTGTCTTACCGCGATGTCGGGCCGGATTACCGGGCACCTGGAGCGCAGTCCCGCCGTTTAGACCCGAATGCTTCTGCAGCGGCCTTTTCGTTCTACACCAACCGCGAAACCCAGCGCCCGGTCAGCATCGCCGATGTGGTGCGCGACCGAACCTTGTACAACCGAACCATTGCTCCTGAGTTGAGCAACTTCAATCCAAGTTGGGAGAATGCTCAGCCCTACGGACAGGCCACACCGAACCGCCGCGGCGTCCACGCCGGGCTCAACTGGACAGGCGATAGCGCCCGCCGGATGGAGTGGCGCGGCGAGGCTTCGTTCCTGACCGAAATTCGCGGCGAAGGAACGGAAGCCCTTCGCCGGTTTCTGACCCTGGAAGCCGCAGGGGTTGTGCACCTGGCCCGCTACGCCCGTTGGGAAAAGGCACTTGACCTTCACGCCGGCCTGCGCAACCAACAGACCACGCGTTCGGGCACGCAGGGCGTTGATGATGTTTCGCTGGGTTCTTTGCAAGCGGAGATCGGCCTGCAATGGGAAATTTACCCGCGCCTCGATGTACTCGGCGGCATGCTGTTTTTGCAAAGCAGCGGCAACGAATACGTTGCGGATCGCGACGACTTCAACCGTATTGTTTTCTATGATGCCTACGATGCCGATTTGCGCGAGACCTGGATCAGCGGCGGGCTTCGGTATCGATTCACCGATAACATGGTGCTAAGCGCGCAGTATTTCTACCTGGACCGCCTCAACAATCTTGACCCCACCACGGCCTACACGCTGCAACAAGCAGTAGTGCTGTACAACCTGTTCTTCTGATGAACAATTGGAAACATTACCTTTTAGTCCCCTTTGGTTCGCTCCTCCTCCTGGGGGTAATAGGACTGGGGTCCTGCCGCGAACTGGCCCCGGAGGGACCGGAATTGGAGGACATTTTCGGGGAATTCCAAATTTTGCGCCCTTTGACGCAAGACCGCACCACCGTTGACTTTTCAGCCGGTGAAACGGTGGAATTTATCGCGGAACTTTCCGTCAGAACAGATTGGACCCTGACCATCCGGAGCATAGAAACCGGCGCGCGGAAAATTATCCAGGGCAACGAGAAACTCATCATGGGCGATGTTGCCCGGTGGAATGGCTCGGTCACGTTTGCACCCCTGTTTTCAGCCGGCGAGCATGTAGTGGCCAGCATGCAGTTTGCCGCATTTCCGGATTCCACCATGTTCTCCGACACCATTCTGATAACCGGTTCGCGCCCCTTGCCAGAAGGTGGCATTCTCGTCAGTGACTTTGAGAACCTCGATCAGGTCTTTGAAGCTTTCAGCGAGTTTTCCTTTGAAGAAACCAACAACGGTGTGGACTCCCTTTTTCCAGCAGCCATAGGCGACAAATACTGGTACATGTTCGGCCGCGACAACAACGGCAGCGTTTTTGTTTGCGGCTTGAGAATTACCGCTACCTCGGCACAAGGAACCCCGGTCTTTGAATTTCCAACGGAGAACGAGGAAAAGGTATGGTTTAATATGTTTGTGTTTGGCACGGGTACGGCCAACACGGTGCTGGTGATTGATTTTCAGGAGGATGACAACCTGAACGGAACCTATGTTGCTTCGCAGGAGGGCACCTACAATTACCAGGTTCCCATTGACTGGAACGGCTGGCGAATCCTTTCTTTCCCTTACTCTGCTACAGCAATTTCTACCAACGGTGGGCTTGGCAACGTTGATGCTAACGGTCAGCGCGAAGTGAACCGGATCATCGCTTTGCAGTTTATTTTGCTTTCTGCGGGTGGCCAGAGTGATAACTCGGTAGGTTTTGGGCTTGACCAGGCCTTGTTCACCATTAATGGCCCCTACGAACCGTGAAAAACCAACGTCACTTTTGGATAGCCGGATGTTGCGCGGCGGCAGTGCTCTTGAGCTCCTGCGGTGTACAGTTTGCGCCGATGGCGTTGAAGGAATTGCCGGGTGAGCGAGCCAATACCAACGCTTTTGCCGGTTTCAGCGCCCGGTCGGTTTACAACAACACTACCGGAGACGAAGTTTGGGGGCCGGAGGCTTGTGGCGATTTAAACATTGGAGAAAAGGGTGCTTTTGAAGGCAACGCCATTCGCGTGCGTTGGGACCAAACGCCCGCTTGCGATTGGGTTGGCATGGGCATCGGCTGGGACGGCTGGCAGCCCAAAGACCTCAGCGGCATCATGGACAATGCCTCGCTGCGCTTTCAAATGCGGGCTTCCGAAGGCGAAAGCCGCATCCCCATCATGATTTTCCTGCTGGAAGACTACGCCACCACCATGTCTGCGGCACCTTTGCGCGCCGGATACATGGAGCGCTATCCGCTGGATACCACCTGGCGCGAAGTGATTTTGCCACTGAGCGACTTTCCGGCGTTAAAGGACGGCCTGGACCTGACCAACATCAAACAATTGATTGTTGAATTGCAAGGCAAGGGCGACGTGATGCTGGACAACATGGAGATCGTTCCCAACGTGGATCAGCCAGTTTCGGACTCGCGCATTATCCGTCCAAGCATAACGGCGCCTGCATCCCTTCCTTTTGTACTCTTTGAAGGCAGCCTTCCCAACAGTTGGGGCCTGGAGCGCAATGATTGCCGCGATTTTTCCCTGAAATCCGGTGAACTCAGCCTGGACTGGTGGGGCCAGTGCCCGTACAGCAACATGGGCTTTAGCTGGAACCGCTGGCTGGGCGTGGATTTGAGCAGCTTGCTCAGCGGCACCGCGCTTGTCGTGGACGTAGACCTGGAGCCCGGTCAGGGTGCTTTGTTGGCAGGTTTTGAAGATTACGGAGGGCGCTCTTCGCTGCTTAACCTGCGCGATTATTCGCCTGGATCGGATGGGTTACTGCGCATTCCTCTGGCTGATTTTGCGTTGGCCGATAAAGGGGTTCAATCCGGTAACCTAAAACATTTTATGCTGGATGTACGCGGAAAAGGGAAGGCACGGATCCGTTCCATCCGTTTGGAAAAACTGCCTTGAATTATGCTGCCATGAAAACACAACATTTCTTCACCCTTTTAGCCGCAACGCTCACACTGACCGTTTTTTCTGCCGTTGCGCAACCCATCAACCGCCCTTCACCCGAGATGCAGGAACAGCAAATTGCCGACTTGATGCGGCGTATGACGCTGGAGGACAAAGTGGGCGAAATGACGCAGCTCACGTTGGATATGTTGTGCTATGGTGATCCCTACATGCTGGACGCGCCGGTTCGTCTGAGTCCTGAAAAAATGCGCAAAGTGTTAGTGGACTTGCGCGTCGGTTCCATTCTAAACGCTCCGAACCACACGCTGCCGCGGGAGCGCTGGCTCGAAATCATAGAGGCTATTCAGACGATGGCTACGCAGGAAAAAGCCAGCGGCATTCCGGTTTTGTACGGCATTGACGCCATTCACGGCGCCAATTATGTTGGAGGGGCTACCTTATTTCCGCAGCAGATTGCGCTGGCCGCTACCTGGGATACCTCGCTCGCACGCCGCATGGGCCAGATTGTTGCGTATGAAACGCGCGCAGCCGGCATTCCTTGGAATTTCTCTCCCGTGCTAGACATCGGCCGCGATCCGCAATGGCCCCGCTTTTGGGAGACCTTTGGCGAAGATGTTCTGTTGGCCAGCCAGATGGGCCAGGCGATGGTAGAAGGATACCAGGGCAACGACATCAGCAGCGGCGAAGCGGTAGCCGCCTGCATGAAGCACTTTCTCGGTTATTCCGTTTCGCTCAGCGGTCGCGACAGGACGCAGGCCTGGCTTCCTGATCGGGAATTGCGGCAGTATTTTCTGCCCACTTTTCAAGCAGCCATTGATGCCGGTGCCCGCACGATCATGATTAACTCCGGCGAGATTAACGGCGTGCCTGTCCACGCCAATCCCGCGATTCTGCAAACCCTGCTGCGCGACGAGCTGGGCTTCACTGGCGTAGCTGTTTCGGATTGGGAAGACATCAAATACTTGTACACGCGCCACCGGGTGGCCCGCGACTACAAAGACGCCATCGCCATGGCCATCAATGCTGGCATAGATATGAGTATGGTGCCAACCGATCTGGACTTTCCCGTGTTGCTGTTGGAATTGGTGCGCGAGGGCAGGGTTTCTGAAGCCCGGATCAACGAAGCAGTAGGACGCATTCTGCGCCTTAAGCAGGAACTAGGCTTGTTTGATCATCCGACAGGCCCCGCGCAAACCTATCCGCTTTTCGGTTCGGCTGAACATGCGCAGGTCAGCTACCAGGCCGCTGTAGAAGCCATCACATTATTGCGCAATCGAAATAACGTGCTACCCCTCTCCGACCAAACCCGAATTCTGGTTACCGGGCCTGTGGCGCATTCGCTCAACGCGCTAAACGGCGGTTGGACGCACACCTGGCAGGGAGTAGACACCACCTACAATACCCCGGGCAAAAAGACCATTTTGCAAGCTTTGCGGGATGCCTTGCCTGGTCGGGTTACGTATACGCCAGGTAGCGGAATCGATCAGCCCGGCGACTTGAATGAAGTTGCCCGGTTAGCTCGCGACGCCGATGTCATTTTGGTCTGTTTAGGTGAAATGCCCTACACGGAAGTGGTCGGCAATCTGAATGACCTGGACATGCCTGTCGCACAGCGCGATTTGCTGCGTGCCGCAAAGGCTGCCGGCAAACCAGTGGTGTTGCTGTTGGTCGAAGGGCGACCGCGCACGTTCAACGATGTAGCTGAATTGCCCGATGCGGTGGTCATGGCTTACTTGCCCGGCGACGAAGGCGGCCGGGCTCTGGCTGATGTGCTGTTGGGCCGCCGCAGTCCGGGGGGACACCTGCCCTTTACCTATCCGCGCTATTCCAATGCCTTACTGACCTATGATCATAAGAAAACCGATGGTCTGGATGTCAAGTTCGGATGGACGGCCTTTGATCCGCTTTTTGAATTCGGAGAGGGTTTGAGCTACACCGCGTTTGCGTTGAGCAACCCTGCCCTTTCGCCCGCTGCGTGGGACGGCAAGGGCACCCTGAACATTCAGGTAGAGCTGCGCAATACCGGACGTCGCGAGGGCAGCGAGTTGGTGGCCTGTTACCTGGACGACGAAGTGGCCAGCATCACCCCGCCTGTCAAGCGGCTCGTGGCTTACCAAAAAGTTAGCCTTGCCCCTGGTGGCAGCACCACCGTTTCGTTCCAACTCAGGCTCAAGGACCTGGCCTTTATTGGTGCCGACGGACTTCCGCGCACCGAGGCCGGAACATTTCGGGTGTTAATTGGCGATCAGGAACTGCGTTTTGAACTTTTGGAGTCTGCCAAACCTTAAAGTATTACACGAATCGTTGCTTATGAATACCTCCCTCAAGTTTAGTTGTTTGGTCTTGTTGGCCGCATGGGCTTCGTCGGCTCAAGCGCAGTGCTACCGCCTGGTCTGGGCCGATGAATTTGATGGCACTGCCCTGGACACCACCGCCTGGTCTTACCAAATCGGCAATGGTTGCCCCGCACTCTGCGGTTGGGGCAATGACGAACAGGAATGGTACCAACGCGACAACCTGGAGGTCAGCGGAGGCACGATGAAGATTCACGTCCGCGAGGAAACGGTCGGCACCAACTCCTACACCTCTTCGCGCATTCGAACCTTTGAAAAGATGCATTGGACCACCGGGCGTTTTGAAGCCCGGATGAAAATGCCAACCGGACAGGGGCTTTGGCCTGCTTTTTGGATGCTCCCTGAAGAAAGCCATTACGGCACCTGGCCCATGAGCGGCGAGATCGACATCATGGAGATGATCGGCAGCCAGCCGGCTACTACTTTCGGTACTATTCATTACGGTCCGGCCTATCCGGCCAATCAATACGCGGGCAATACCACTACCCTGCCTTCCGGTATCCTCGCGGATGATTTTCACGAGTTCGCAGTGGAGTGGGAGGCCGAAGAGATTCGCTGGTACATAGACGGCGCGCTTTACCATACCATGAACCCGGATAATTTGTTGCCTTATCCGTGGCGCTTTAACCGCGATTTCCACCTGCTACTCAACGTGGCTGTGGGCGGGTATTTTCCCGGCTACCCCGATGCCACTACCGTGTTTCCCCAAGTCATGGAAGTGGATTACGTGCGCGTGTACCAGGACGTCAACACCACCACGATCAGCGGACCCGCGTTGGTTTCGCCCAGCTCGGAAGATGTGCGCTACTACGTGCAACCGGTGGAAGGGGCCTTGTACACCTGGACGGCTCCGTCGGGAGCCAGCATCGCTTCCGGGCAAGGAACCACGGCTGCTTCCGTAAACTGGGGCAAGACGCCGGGTGCGCTGCAAGTGGCGATAACCTCGCCGGGTTGCAGTGCTGCGTTGACGCGCCCCATCGCCATGCTGCAGCCCGACTGCTCCGACACCCTGCTCGATTTTGAAGGCCAAGCGCTGATTTCCTGGATTTCTACTGACGGGGTGTACGAGGACGACGACGTCAATCCGGGTTCGGACGGGGTTAATTCCTCAACCAGTGTGGCGCGCTATGAGCGCAATCCGGCGGTGTCGTACAACGTTTTGCGCTACACGGCAGACGGGTTCAGCGATGCCGGTCCCTACAAGAACGATTCGCTGATTCTTGAAATGGACGTGTATACCAACGCGCCGGCAGGAGCACAGATCACGATGCAAATGGAGAACATGCAGTTGGCTGCGCTTTCCTATCCAAGCGGACGCAATAGCGTTTACCAAGCCATAACTTCCCGGACCAATGCCTGGGAGACCATGCGTTTTGCTTTTAGCATGGCACCGGATGGCCTGCTCGCGGACAACAGCATCAATCAGTTTCTGATTTTGTTCCAGCCCGGAACTTCTTCCAGCAACGTGTTTTGGTTCGACAACCTGCGGGTTTCTGATGCTTCCTGTCTGGCCAGCGGACTGGAGCCCGTGCAGGGCGTGCAAAGCGGCAGCGTATGGCCTAATCCGTTTCAGGGTGGATTGAACTGGTCCGGAAGCCAGCCTGCCCTGGAGGCAGCGTTGCTCGATGCCTCGGGTCGCCTGGTGCTCAACCTGCCCGTTCAACAATCAACCACCCTGACCTGGAACCTGCCAGCGTTAGCATCCGGGGCCTATTGGCTGCGCGTCCGCACCGAGGCAGGCTGGTCTACGTACCGGTTGAGTAATTTTTCTGAGCGATGAACAAAACATTAGTTTTATTATGTTTTGCATTTGCCGGGTTGGGCTCGCTGTTTGCGCAGCCCATTCCCGTTGAATTGCGACAAACCCCGGAGGGCTGGCAAATGTTTCGCGGTGGTGAACCCTATTATATCCGCGGCGGGGGCGGAACCGGCGATCTGGAACTGCTCGTGGCCAGTGGTGGCAACAGCATTCGAACCTGGAGCGCTGCCGATGCGCGGCCCATATTGGACCAGGCCCATTCCCTCGGCATCAGCGTCATGGTGGGCCTCTGGATGGGCCAGGAGCGCCAGGGATTTGACTACAGCGATCCGTATGCGGTCGAAGATCAGTTGCGCGCTTTCCGCGACGACGTGCGCGAACTCAAGGACCATCCTGCTGTGTTGCTTTGGGGCGTCGGCAATGAAGTAGACCTGTTCTACACGGATTTCAATGTCTGGGACGCCGTAGAAAAGATCTGCGCCATGATTCACGAGGAGGACCCCCTTCACCCGACCTGCGTGGTCACCGCGGGCATCGACGTGGCGGAAATTCAATTGATACGCGAGCGCGCGCCCTCCGTGGACATGCTCGGCTTCAACACTTACGGCGACTTGCCGCGTGTACCCCGCCTGGTGGACCGCTACGGCTATACGGGCCCATACCTGATCACGGAATGGGGAACAGACGGCCACTGGGAAGTGCCTAAAACGGACTGGGGTGTTCCGGTGGAATTGACCGGTACGCAAAAAGCGACGTTGTACGCCGAGCGCTACCGCAACGCTATTGCCGCCGACAGTGCGCAATGCCTGGGCTCCTATGCGTTTTTGTGGTCGCAGAAGCAGGAAACCACACCTACCTGGTACGGGGTTTTTCTGGAAGACGGCAGCCCGACAGCCAGCATCGACGCGCTGGCGGATTCCTGGGGTATGCCCCCTACCAACCGGGCTCCGGTCATAGAAACCTATACGCTGCAAAACCGCGATCCCTACTCCAGCCTGCGCCTGGCTCCCGGCGAGGCCGTCAGCATTCAGCTCGTGGCCAAAGACCCCGGTAGCGGACCCTTGCGCATTCGTTGGGAGCTGCTGCCCGAGAGCCAGGACATCAAAGCCGGTGGAGATCGCGAGAGCCGCCCGACAGCGGTCCCTCTTTCTATCAACGGCGATTTGGAGAGCGGTTTTTCGTTCCGCGCCCCGCGTGCAAAAGGGTCTTTTCGTCTATTCGTATACCTCTATGAAGACGGGGGAAGGGCTGTTGCGGCCAATTACCCCTTTTTGGTGGACTGACCAGCCTGTGCACTGCGCGGGTTAGGGTTTTGGAGTAGTGTGGCGGGGTTTTGGAGTAGCGTGGCGGGGGTTTTAAGGCGGTGTGGTGGGGTTTTTCGTTTAATCATCAGGCTTCCCTGCTGTCTGGTGTATCTTTCGGGGTAGATGCGCGGCTTCCATGATCATGCTCCAGTTCGGCGTTTAATTGAGCTCCCGAGCTTCAGGAGAGGCTTTTTGTTGGTACTGTTTTCTTTAGGTGGGCTCCTTGCTGGCAGCCCGTTCCTGCTCGCCCAAAGCCCTCCCAACATTGTTTTCATTCTGGCCGATGACTTGGGCTATGCCAGTTTGGGCTGCACCGGACAGGCCGGGCGTGCTGCCGGCGGGCTGCCTGCGATGCAAACCCCAAACCTGGACAGCATGGCCGCTCGCGGCATGCGTTTTACCGACCACTACGCCGGTGCCCCCACGTGCGCCCCGGCCCGCGCATCGCTGTTAACCGGCTTGCACACGGGTCATGTAAACATCCGCGCTAACCGAGGCTACAATCCGGGCAACGAGCCTCTGGACAGCATCCCCACGCTGGCAGATGTCTTGCGGTCAGTAGGCTATCGAACGGTGGCCATCGGCAAATGGGGACTGGGTGGAGAAGTCAACCAGAATTACGAAGGCCATCCGCTTCGCCGGGGCTTTGATGCCTTCTTTGGTGTATTGGATCAAACGCAATGCCACCAGCAATACCTGGATCGGGTCACGGGGTCAAATCCGGATGGCGGCATTTGGCGCGACTACAGTCGCTTGCAGACGGGCGTAGATGTGCCGGAAACCTATGCCAACAATCTGTTTGGGAGTGAGGCGGTTCGTGTCATTGATGACTTATACGACGAAGGGCCATTTTTCCTGTACCTCTCGCTCACAACACCCCACGCCCGCATGGAAGTTCCACCGTCCGGGTTGCCGTTGTTCGCAGACTCGAGCGCCTGGCCCGACCATGAGAAAGCATATGCTTCCATGGTGGCCTCGATGGATGAGCAAGTAGGCCGCGTGCTGCGCGCCCTAGACAGCCTTGGCATTGCGGAGCAAACGCTGGTGCTCTTTAGCAGCGACAACGGCCCGCACGACGAGACTGGTAACCTGGGCACTACGCCGGTGCACGATTGGGAATTTTTTGACGAGAACACTCCGCTCCGCGGACGCAAGCGTCAGTTGCTGGAGGGAGGCATTCGCGTTCCCTTGTTGGCGTATTGGCCCGGCGCGGTAGCGGCAGGCAGTGTCAGCGACTTGCCCTGCGCTGCATGGGACGTCATGCCCACGTTGGCTGCGTTAAGCGGCGCGGCCCTTGACCCGGCATTGGATGGGTTATCGTTTGCGCCCACGCTGACGGCAAGCGGCCGGCAACAGCGGCATTTTGCGCTGTATTGGGAATTTGACGATCTTTTTTTGCGCCAGGCCGTGCGGATGGGTCCGTGGAAAGCGCTGCGCAATGGACATACGGCCCCTGTGCAATTGTATTACTTGCCGGATGATCCGGGCGAAAGCCTGGACCGCGCGCGTGACCTGCCGGAGTTGGCGGCTACCATGGCTAATTATATGGTGTGCATGCGGGTGCCTTCGCCCGATTTTCCGTCGCCGATTGACGGATGGCCTGCGCCGGATTGTGTGGAATTGATTGCCGCCCTGGAGCAGCCGATCGCGGACAGCCGGGTGGTGCAGCCTGCGTTGAATGCGCTGAATTTGGTGTTTTCGGCAGCCGCGTTGGATGAAGCCCCCGTGGAGTTGCGGGTTTTTGCGCTGTCAGCGCCAACGGGGGAATTGGCTCTCTTGCCTACGCTCGACGGCGCGTGGCAAACTTCCTGGACTCCAGCCGAATACGGCATGCAGCGCTTCCGGATGCTTGTGGTTCACCCTGACGGGCGGGAGCGCGATTTGGTAGTTTCGTTTGAGCTGGCGGAGTGCCCGCTGGTGGCCGTTTCTACAACATCCTGGGTCGTTTCTGCCGTAGACAGCGAGGAGACGGACGCCGTGTCGAACCAAGCCTGGCAGGCCTTTGACGGCGATCCCGCTACTCTTTGGCATACCCAGTGGTCGGCGGCTGACCCGCCGCACCCCCATTTTTTGGAAGTGGATCTAGGTGCCGTTTACCGCATCGGCGGGTTGGACTACCTGCCGCGGCAGAGCAGTAGCGAGAATGGCATTATCGCGGATTATGCATTGTTTATTGGAAACAGCGCCGGGCTGGGGTCTGGTGCTGTAGGCGGTGCTGCCGCGCGGGTTGCGGCCGGACATTGGAGCTGGACGGATGAGCTCCCTTTGCGCAGCCTGCGCTTTGCCGCTCGCGATGCGCGCTACTTTCGACTGGAAGCGTACAGCGAGATCAACGGCGGTCCGTGGACGAGCGCGGCGGAGTTGACGCTCTGGGCCGATTCCTGTGTTCTTGTGCTTGATACCACAACAGCGCCTCCACCCCTTGGTCTGCAGCCCGTGTCAGGCACGTTGCTGCGGGTTTTCCCGAATCCCGTCGGGGCGGGGCAATGGGTGCAGGTGAAAGGGCTGGACGCGTTCGCGTTTTCGGGGTCTGGGCGGGACGGTGGTGTTGCGCCGGGGTCTGAGCCAGGCGAATGGCGCTGGGTGGGGGTGGGGGGTACGACTGTGCGGGCTTATGGCTTTTGGGGCCAAGACGGACTGTCTGTGCGGGCCCCGTGGGGGGTGGGGGGCTGGGTCCTGACCCCAGGGCCTCGGTCAGGGCTCGCTGCTGGTGTCGGCTTTCCGCGGATTGCTGTGGTGGTGCAATGATTCTTATAGAAAATATACTTATTAGGTGCATGTTAATCTTGCGTTTTTCTGTGTGAGTAACAAATATATAATTTAAGTATTAAATTATATATTATTTGATTGTTCTCCGGCCAGAAGATATCTCGGGTGCTTTAGCGGATTGAGCTACTGTTTTGGCTCCTTCTAGGCTAATGCGAGCAGCCATGCTACGTAGCGCTCGGAGCCCCCCCCGGAGTCGTTCTTTTGGGAACAGGACTTTGGCTGTACCCTAATTCAGGAGCCACTAATAGTTCAGGATTTGGCGGAAAACCGGGAGGTTGCTGTAAGGGAATCGGATATTGCGGGGAAATTTGCTGAAGATGACAGCCATCATAAAATCGGATGACAGCCATCATAAATGCTTATGGAGGTCAATCGGAATTTTAAGAGCTATTTCAGGCCTTTAAACTACCTCAGTCATGAAAAAAACAATACTTTTTATACCATTGTTTTTTGCGCTCAATCTGCTTGCTCAAACGGATTGTGACCCGGCATTCGCTCCCCAAAACCTTCACTCGCTCTACACTCCGGGTGTTGGGGCGCAGTTGAACTGGGATGTCGTTCCCGGGAGCCAGGGCTTTTTACTTAGGGTTCAGTTGCCCGGTGGATCAAACATCAGCAAGCGGGTGATAGGTTTGGACCAAGATCACTACATGGTCCCAGACGTAGTTCTTGTACCAGGAACCTATGAATGGAGAATTCAGGTTGCTTGCAGCACCACCTATCCCTATGCTTTGTCGCTGGTTTCCGTACCCTCTACGTTTACCAAACCCGGTGCAGCTACTTGTCCGGTTGAAGTCACGGACATCGATGGCAACAGCTATCCTACCGTTGAAATTGGCGGGCAATGCTGGATGGGCGAAAACCTCCAAGTGCAAAACTACCAGAATGGCGATCCCATCCTGACTGGCCTTTCCAATGCCGCTTGGCAAACTGCTACGAGCGGGGCTTCCAGCGTTTATTACAATGATCCACTGTACATTCCCGTTTTCGGTTTGTTGTACAACCAGTTTGCCGTGGCGGATTCCAGGGGCCTCTGCCCAACTGGCTGGCATGTTCCCACCGACGCCCAATGGACTGACTTGACAAACTATTTGGGCGGCGCTGCTATTGCCGGAGGAGCCTTAAAAACAACCGGGACATTAATTGCCGGCACCGGTTGGTGGCGGTCACCTAATGCAGGAGCTACCAACAGCAGTCTTTTTTCTGCTGAGCCCGGAAGCACCCGTTTCCCAGTGGGGAATTACGGCATTTACGGGTATGCGGGATATTGGTGGAGCGCTACTCCACAAGATGCGCTAACATCCTGGTACATTGCATTAAGTTATGGCGACGGAATGGTTTACCGAGCCGCCAACGACAACCACTACGGGTTTTCCGTGCGATGCCTGAAGGATTGATAGAAGTAGCCTTACTTCTCTTGAAAAGCCCCATGGTTAGCTTAAGTATTGCAATACCTAAGGTGACCAGGACTTTTTTAGGGTGGTTTTAAGATAAATTATGTTATACATAGCATAATATATGATACCCATAGTTAATACTATTTTACACAACTTGCAACATCCTGCCTTGTTTGATCATCTGGTTGATCAGTTTGCGGTTTTGGAGACGCACAGTTCGCTGGTTTTGCTCACGGGCCCTTTTGCTTACAAATTCAAAAGAGCAGTCAATTTTGGCTTTCTGGACTACAGCACCCTGGAGCGCCGGCATCAGGCTTGTTTGCAAGAGTTGCGCATCAATAGCCGCTATGCGCCGGACCTGTACTTGGCCGTGGTGCCCGTTTACGGAACGGCCGTGGAGCCCTCGTTGCAACCTAAAGGTCCAGTTCAGGAGTACGCTATCAAGATGCGGCAGTTTGGGCAGGAGCAACTACTTGCTTCTAAGGCGCAGAACGGTCAGCTTACGCCGGCTATCGCTGAGGCTGTGGCAGACACCATGGCGGGGTTGCACCAGCATGCTGAACGCGTAGCGCAAGATGCCGAATACGGCACACCCGCTTGTGTGCGGCGCTGGGCGTTGGAGAATTTTGAGGCCATGGAGTCATTGCTGGAGCCACCGGTTGAGCCATTGGTTGAGTCATCGGCGCAGTCATCGGTTGAGTCATTGGTTCATTCGGAAACCAAGCGCGAAAAGCTGGCAGCAGTGAAGGCATGGATGGAGCAAAGGCTGGTGCAACTCGAGCCTTTGTTAAGGCAGCGCCGGCGGGATGGATTTGTACGCGATTGCCACGGCGATTTGCACTTGGGCAACATGATTTGGCAGGACGAACAAGTGTTTTTCTTTGACGCCATTGAGTTCAATGAGGAACTGCGTTGGATTGACGTTCAGAGTGAGCTGGCTTTTGCGGTGATGGACCTGGAAGACCGCGGGTTTTCCGTGCTGGCCAATGGATTGCTTAATCGCTACCTGAGCCGGAGCGGTGATTATTGCGGACTGGCCCTGTTGCCGCTGTTTTGGGTCTACCGGGCTATGGTGCGCGCAAAAGTCGGTTTGTTGCAACCGGCCAAAAGGGAGGAAGCCCTGCAACACCTGGATCATCTTTTGGCTTTGTGCGATCGATTTGTCTATGCCAAGCCGCCGTTTCTGGTTCTGCTTCACGGGATGTCGGGCTCCGGCAAATCCTGGTTGGCGGCGTGCGTGTCCGGAGCATTTCAGGCTATCCAGTTGCGCTCCGATGTGGAGCGGAAGCGCATTCACGGTTTATCTGCGGGGACCGACTCGCAATCCCAGCCGGTCTCGGGCTTGTATTCACCGGAAGCCAGTGAACGCACTTACACGCAATTGCTTCAGCTCAGTGCTCAACTGCTGGAACCGGGCTTTCCCGTGGTCGTGGATGCCGCTTTCCTTACAAAGGCTCAGCGCGCTCCCTTTTTGGCCATGGCGCGAAACACAGGAACTATTGTGTTGTTGCTCGTGCTGGATGTGCCGAACGAAGAATTGCGCAGGCGAATCGCAATGCGTCGCGAGCGGAACCGGAACCTTTCCCCCGAAATGCGAGACCCCTCTGAGGCCGATGAACAGGTTTTGGAATTTCAGCTTAAGACACGCGAAGTGCCGGATGAGGAAGAGGCACCAATGCTGGTGATGGATGGCCAGTGGCCTTTGCGACGCGCGCTTTGGATGGAGCGTATTGCCGCTGCCTTAAACAGAACGGCCGTTCCGGAATAGAGAACGACCGCGCTGTGATTTTCCGGTAAATTTAGTTCGGTCGCGGTTCAAATGAACTGGCAAAGGATCCCGCCCATGAGCAGCAACGTCACGAACCAGTAGCCTGTGTGGATGGCAATGTATTTCCAATTGCGCCGTTCAAAAAGGGCGTTTATGCCGAGAACGGGCAACGCGAACATCAGCGCGGCCAGCCCTCCGTGCAGGGCGCCATGGCCAAAGGAGCGGTGCCTATCGCCATAAGTAGTCATGACATTATCTACTAACGCTTTGATTTCTTCTTGTCCAGCCTTTTCATAATCCATGGCAAAGAGCGAAAAGAAACCCGCTTGGTGCACAACCAGGCCGGTCAATCCCACGGCCAGGAGCAGCGATAGCACGTAGCATACGCCCAGAATGAGCGCCATGTTACCCTTATCCAATTCGCGCTGCGTCAGGTTGTTGAGCTTCATCCAGGAAGTGCCAAAAACCTTGGGGTGGTACCAAATGAAGCCGGTTATGACGGGTAC
>Ga0105044_10001696_pt1 | contig 29833 bp, 24 predicted proteins | sample MAT01_FD_78092 | JGI IMG/M metagenome (GOLD analysis project Ga0105044, IMG submission 78092) | Freshwater microbial communities from Lake Fryxell liftoff mats and glacier meltwater in Antarctica - MAT-01 | ecosystem: Environmental > Aquatic > Freshwater > Ice > Liftoff microbial mat | place...
GTAAAGGCGATGCTTTCTTCACAAATTTGCAGCGATATGCTGTCATGCCACTCAACTATTTTGGCTATACTGTAAAACTGCATGATCTGAGAGAACCATTGCCGACCGGCGTTCTGGCAGGCAGATACGCAGGTGCGATTGTCTGGCCATACTCAAGCAGTTCCGGCGAACAGCATGACTTGAAGTCCTGGACCAGGCGCTGCATTGAAGAGGGAGTACCGCTGGTATTTATTGAGCGGTTCGGGGTATCGCTGGACGGAGCATTTCTGCGAATGCTGGGATTGGAGCTGACCACGGCAAGCCGGATAGTACCTCCAGTGCGAGTTGCCTTGAAAGACCCATCTTTCGGTTATGAACAGCAGCCTTTGCCACAGCAGGATACTTTTGTACCACTCAAGCTGAAACAGGGCACAACCCTGCTGCGACTGGCTTCTGCAAACGGGCTGCTAAGTGATGCTGCTGCACTTACCCCATGGGGCGGGTATATTTTTGGTCCATATGCTGTTACCCAGCTGTTTGATGACAAGACCGCCTGGGTTGTCGACCCGTTTACATTCTTTAAAAAAGCACTGCGTTTGCCGGAAATGCCAGTACCGGACACAACGACAGAAAATGGCGTACGGTTGCTGCTCTCTCATGTTGATGGGGACGGCTTTGAAAGCAAGGCCGAGTGGCCTGGTGCAGGCTTGGCCGCAGAAGAGTTGCGCACGAACATCCTGGAAAAATATCGCCTACCCACAACCATATCGGTTATAACCAGTTCAATAGCACCTTATGGGCTCTACCCTGACAAATCACCACAGCTGGAAAAGATTGCCCGCGGCATTTATGCCCTGCCCAATGTGGAAGGTGGCAGCCACTCCTTTTCACACCCCTTTCGCTGGAAACCTGATCAGGTTGATAATGGTACAGTGACAGAGGTCTGGCATGCTGTCAAAATTAAGGATTATGAGTTTAATCTGGATTCTGAGATAGCCGGTTCAGTCAAGTATATTAACGAACAGTTAATGCCTCCGGGGAAGAAGGTGCGACTGTTTCTATGGACCGGTAATTGTGTTCCGGGTGCGGAAGCGCTAAAGCAGTCGTATCAGTCAGGTGTACTCAATATAAATGGCGGAGACACACTGATTACTGATTCCAACCGCAGCATGACCGGCGTGTCACCGCTGGGCATTCCGCGCGGAGAGTGGTTTCAGATATTTGCCCCCAATCAGAATGAAAACGTCTACACCAATCTCTGGACAGAAAAGTTCTACGGTTATCGCCGGGTGCTGGAAACCTTTCGCCTGACAGACCTTCCACACCGTCTGAAGCCGGTCAATATCTACTATCATTTTTATTCTGCTACGAAAGAAGCCTCGCTTAGGGCACTGAAGGATGTTCATGATTGGGCTGTCAAGCAACGTTTGTTTGCTATTTTTGCTTCCGACTACGCTGAAAAAGTGCTGGATTTTAATCGAACAGTGATCGCCCGTGATGGTTCTGGCTGGTTGGTACGCAACAGCGGCAAGCTGCGGGAGCTTCGCATTTCCAGGCAACTAGGCTATCCGGACCTGGGCAGGAGTGACAACCTGGCCGGTTACAGTGACCATGGCGACAGCCGTTATCTGCATGTTGCCTCAGGCGGAGAAGCGCATATTCAACTCCAGCCAGCTGCTCCCCAAATACCATATCTGATCGCTGCTGGCGGATACCTGGATTCATTGGTAAGGGATGCCCATGTTCTCAGACTTTCACTGACAAGTCACACACCATTTACCGTTCGGCTTGGTAATACCGCTGGTTGCCGCATTGCAAACAACGGTAAATTTTTACGTAAAGGTTCAAATAATGAACTTGCAGTTGATTTAACAGAAGGGAAGCATGCGCTGGCAATCGACTGTCGATAATACAGAAATTCCCAAACGGGAAAGGTTTGCAACTCCACTGAGTGTACTGGGCATCTTTTGTTCTTTTATACTCGTGTTGGTGTTGCTATACCCGGAACAGGGGCTTTTGGGGGTTTTAAGCGGCGGAGACGATGCAGCCACCATCCGTTATCGGGAGGCACTGTTGCGGATCCGGCCCGATGATAATGACCTGCGTTTGAAGGTAACAGGTTCACTAGTCCGTTCCGGAAGTTACAATCGGGCGCTGGAAGTGCTCTCTATTTTTAAGCCCGGTCTAAGTTCAGATCAGCAACATCTGATCAGGGATTTGCGCTATACAGTGCTGAAAAATCTGTATAGCCGTGCTATCCGGGGTGAATCGGAATGGTTGCGACTGCAGCCGCTCTTTCTGGCGGCAGCCAGGGATCTTGCCGGTTCAGATCCGCCGGCCTGGCTGCTGAAGGAGTTTGCTGCCGATGCCAGAAAAGCGGGAGATCAAAAGGCCGGGCAGGAGTTTGACCGCCAGGCAAAAGCATCCATAAATAACCAGCAATTACAGGCATCGGTAAAAATGGATTACCGCGCTACTGCCGCCCAATATTTTGAGATGATGAAAGGGGCTGAAGGCCTCGCCAGGCGTCGAGAACTGTTTTTTAGTGGGGTGCGTACACTGCAGGCCGGAAATCTGCCTCAGGAGGCATTTGATGCCGGTGAAAAGTATCTTAACGGACTAGCTTCAGATCGGGCCACTCTGATTTTTCTGACAAAGGTGGGGCTGGCAGCAGGTCAGCCGGCAAGGGCCCAGCGTATAATCAAAAAAGCACTTGGTATGAATGAAAATAAGCAAAAACAGGGGGATTCTTGAAACGTTCCCTGTTTGTAATTGCAATAGCGTTAACAGCCGCATCTACGAGTTCTGTTGATTGTTGTTGTGCCGAAGAGGTTGTGCCGCTTATGGGGCCGCGTGTGCCCTATGACCGAGAGCTGTATGTACTCAGCTATGACGTGTTTCTTGCCAACAGCAATCCTGCCGAGGCTTTTTTGCTGGCAGAAAAAGCTGTCACTGTGCGGCCTGGCGATATGGGTTGGCGGCGCAAGGCTGCCCAGAGTGCTGAATGGTCCGGTAATGCCTCGCGTGCCCTTGGGCATTGGTATTTTCTGGCATTGGAAACCGGCCAGCGGGATGCAATAGAAAATGCCTTTCGTCTATCCCGTGCCCTTGGTGATGGCAGTCGCCTGAAACTGCTTCTGGAAAATCGCGGTTTTGCTAACAGCCCCGCCCTGTTGAGGGAGTATGTCTCTGTCTGCGAGCTTGCCGGTATGCCGGAAGATGCCATCATTGGCCTGGAAAAACAGAGAAGAAGCGATGATCGCTTATATGTGCTGGAACAGCTAGCCCGCCTTTATGAAGCTGTTGGGCGTAATAATGATGCTATTACAGCTCTGCTGGAACTGTCATCCGAGCTTGGCATCAGGGGTAAAGATTTGCTCAAGGCTGCGTCACTGTCCTATGCAATGGGAGATATACAGGCTTCATATACAATTTTGAGCCTGGGAAGACAGTTGTCCGCAACTGAAACCGATTACTGGAAAACATATGCTGATTTGGCCTGGGCGTTACAGGACATGAGCGCAACGGAGCTGGCTTCAAAAAAATTGCAGTCAGCCAATAGCACCCGGGAGGTGGACTTTCAGCGGCTGATCATGATCAATCGTGAAAAGCTGCCGTATGAAGCCTATGATCTGGCCCTGCAAGCCTGGAAACAGTATGGCAAGAGTGAGTATCTGACAAATCTGCTTGAAATCGGCATTTCCCAAAAACGGCATAAGGAATTGGCAGCACTGTTAAGTGAGGCGGAAAAAACCGGTAAACTGGAAACATTGCAGGATGCGGCCAATTTCTGGTCCCTGGTGGCCCAGATTTATCGTGGCACCGGTAATATCAGTGCCAGTGTGCGTAGCTACCAGAAGGCACTTAAACTCGCTCCGACAGACGGCAGTTTGGCGGCCGGTTATATCTGGCTGCTATTGGATCTTGATCAGCGTGTTGATCTGCGCCGGGTGCTTGAGGTCTGGAAAGGTCGGGAAAAGTCTATTCCAGAGCTGGTTGAGCCGTTCGGTTCCGCCTATGCACACCTGGGTGACAATAGTCGGGCATTGATCTATTTCCAGTCAATATACCGTCAAAAAAGAAATGACCCGGCCTGGCTGGCGGCCTATGCTGACACCTTGGAACAGTCCGGCTGGCCGGAAGCCGCTTTCGTGGAAAGGTTGCGTGCTTTACACCTGGCACGTAAGCGGATGAACAGCGAAACAGCCGCTACTACTGATGACAAACGAACTTTGCAGCTTGATTATGCACGTCTGGCAATGCTGTTGGTGCCGGGAGACAGTCTTGACAATGTTGTTCAAAGGATTATTCGCTTGCCGCAGGACGAAACCAGCCGTCAGCTGATTGCAGCCTGGGCATTGTCCAGCCGGCGCAGTGATCTGGCCCGCATCTGGTACTGGCGTGAATATGCCCGCATGACTGAAAGGCCGCGTTGGGTTGAGCTGTCGCTGGCGCTGGAAGAGAATGATCAGCCACGGATTGCCAAACTCCTGGAATATGATCTGGAAAGGCTGGCTTATCGTGATGCCATTGAAGGTGCACAACGGGTCGGTTGGACACCTCTGGCAGAAACACACGCTTTTGAGAATTTTCAGATCAATGATCGTGATCACCAGCTGGATCAGCAGATCAGGAATCTTTACAGCAGCTATCCAGGCTGGCTGCGATACAGGGTCAGCCTGATCGATCAGGGTGGTGTCGGCTTTCTGGAACAGCAGGTATCGTTGGCGGCTCCGTTGTCAAAAAGATATGCATTGCGAATTGAAGCAGGGAACACGGATCTTCGTACTCAGAAGAGTGATGTCCTGAGGCAGTACCCCAGCAGTCTGCAGAATGCCCAGGTTGGCCTGTTGATCAGGCATGAAAAAGGTACAGCAGAACTGATGGCAGGTTTGCGTGACGCTCTTTCACGGCATGCCATGTACTCCCTGGTCGGTGACTGGAAAATTGACAACCGGAGCAGCCTGAACCTGGGTCTGTACATGGGGGCTGTGGCAACAGAAAGTGTGCCGCTGCAGATCGCAGGACAGAAGAATGAGGTGACACTATCGCTTTTGAATGCGCTGACGCCTAGAGATAACTTAATGTTGAAAGTCTCCGGCAGGACTCTGCTTGACCAGGAACAGTGGCAGCTGGGCAAAGGTGCTGCAGTGGAAAGCGAACTGACTCATCGACTGCTGGCGAGTTGGCCTGATACCAGTCTGAGATTGTTTGGTGGATACCATTACTATAAACAGACCGGACTCCCCAGAGGTAAGACGCTTAGTATGATTCCAGCTACCTCTACACAGGATGCTTCTTTCTATGTACCAGCCGCATTTTCTCAGTCCGGTATTGGTATCAGCATCGGTCAGGAGGGGCGTTACGGCTATATCCGCGACTGGCGTCCATTCGGTGCGGCTGATATGATCTGGAACAGCACCAACGGGGTTGGCTTCCGTTATGAAGTCGGTATGCTGGGTCCGGTATTTGGTCTGGATAATCTGGAATTTGCCTTTGAGCAGGACAGTGGTGCTTTTGGGCGCAGTGATATCACGACCCGTTTTGATATGCGCTACCGCTATCATTTCAAATAGGGAGGAATCTTGAAACGGAATCTGCTTGGGATTGTGGCCTATTTTGGTGTTTTAGAGTTTCAGGTTCCATAAAATTTTATCGTGATTACGAATATTTTGATTGATCGAGGAGATGCCATGAAAAGATTACTATTGCTTGTTTTACTGATTTCAGTGCTGTCTGTCACCGGTTGCGTTACTCTGAATCAGCGAGGAACGGAAGTTTCCTTCAATGATAGCTGGGCCCTGCTGCCGTTTGTGAATAACACCGAGACTCCCTATGCAGCGGAGCGCGGTGAGTCGATTGTTGCAGCGCTGCTGCATGCACGTGGCATCCAGAATCTGGAGCGGCCGGTGACTGAAACAAAACCTGAGGATCTTGGGTTGGACAGGGGTGAAAAGCGGCAGCGCGAGGCACTGGAGTGGGCAAAGCAGAAAAAGGTTCGTTATGTCTTGAGTGGAACAGTAAATGAGTGGCGCTATAAGGTCGGTCTGGATGGCGAGCCGGTGGCCGGTTTTACTTTACAGCTGATTGAACTGCCGTCGGGAAATGTGGTTTGGAGCGGAGCTGCAGGCAAGAGCGGCTGGAGTCGTGATGCGGTCAGTTCCGTGGCGCAGCAGCTTCTTGACAAGCTGCTGGGTGAGATTCGTGTTATGTCTGAAGATGCTTCCAAACAGATCAAAAAGTGAAAACTATGCCGGGTTTATTTAAAATAGAGTGGTTGGAAAAATGGCTGGAAACGCTGTTGATTACGGTTGTAATACTGGCGGCCGGGTATTTCTTCAATCGTGAAGATCCTCTATTCATACAATCCCAATTTCAATGGATCTGGCTGGCACCCATATTGATTGCCCTGCGTTACGGGCTTTCGTCCGGCATGGTCTCTGTTGCGATCATATTTATTCTCTGTCTGGTGTTTCAGCGACTGGGGTTGGTCAAAGGCGAATTTCCGACCACATTCATGCTGGGTGGCGTGATGGTGACACTGATTTGCGGCCAGTTCAGCACGATCTGGAATGCACGTCTGAGGCGGGCCGATTCACTGAGCCGTCATGCCAGTGAACGATTTGAACAGCTATCCCGGGCCTATTTTATGGTCAGACTCTCCCATGATCGCCTGGAGCAGAACCTGATTAGCCGTCCGGTTACCCTGAGAGATGCCATGTTTGACCTGCGCAATATCCTGGCGACCCATGGCGGCCATCTGGACAAGGAAACCTGCGCGGCGTTGATTTCAATTCTAGTGCAGTACTGCAGTCTGGAGAGCGCGGCAATCTATTTGATTGGAAAAGACGGGCATATGATGGAAACATCGGTTGCGGATTGTGGCCGTGGTGCAGAGTATGTTCCAAAAGATATCCTGCTGCGCTCGGTGATTGAATCAGGCAATACCTCCTATCAATCAGTCAACCGTCTTGAACTGGATGCAAATAGCCCATATCTAGTGGCTGCACCATTACGCACAAGCTCTGGTGTTTTGTGTGGTGTACTGCTGGTAAGCGAAATGCCATTCATGTCGCTGCAGCGCGAGCCATTGCAAATCATGGGCGTTCTGCTGGCGTATGCAGCAGATCATGCCGAGGCAGCAGCTGATGCATACCGGCTTTTGGCGGTATTCCCGGATTGTCCGACTATGTTTGCTTCTGAACTGGGCAAGATGGCACGATTGCACCGGGATCTGGAGGTAAACAGCACCCTGATTGTCGTCAATGTTAAGCCGACTAAACATCTGAATGAAATATGTATTGCACTGGAACGACAGCAGCGTGGTCTTGACCATGGCTGGAGGCGTGAGCTTGGTTGGGGGGTTCAGTTTGTTACCTTGATGCCTTTTTCCGGGGCTGCTGCTGTAGAGGGATATATTGCCAGATTGAACGACATGTTCAGGAAGGAATTCGGCCTACGGATCGGTGAGGGCGGCCTGTCCTATCACTACTTCATTGTGTCAGCGGATGAACCGCTTAACCAGTTGGCTGAACTATTGGCTGATGAGCCATGACCATGCCGACCACGCTTGTTTCCTGGATAGTTCTGCATGCAATAATTTGTGCAATTTCAGCCCTGCTGTTCGCGGCAATGGTTCCCAGGCGTTTTGATGTTCGACGCAGCATAGCAGTCCTGCTAATCTTCGGATTCCTGTTTTTTATACCGGTCTTTGGTCTGGTGGGCATGCTGGCAGTACTACTCTATTTTAATAGTTTTCAGCGTAGCAGGGAACGTACGGAGTTCTTCACGGTTTCTCTGCCACCTTTCATGAACGAATCAGGCGGTACGGCTGCCGGTATGGGTGAGGGCGGGGCCTGGTCACGCTTGCGTACCCAGGGGCTACCGAGAATTGTCAGGTTGCAGGCGTTATTGGCGGTCAGCGCCAGTAAGGGACACAACTCCAGTCGTTTGCTGCAGATGGCAACCAGCGACAGTGATGATGAAATTCGTTTGTTGGCTTTTAACCTGTATGATCAACGGGAAAAGATTATCGGTGCTGCCATTTCCGATGCCTTGAATAAGCTTAAAACAGAGGGAAACGAAGGAAAACGGATGGAGTTACACCGTAAACTGGCTTTTTCTTACTGGGAAATGGTGTTTAACGAAATCAATAATGACCTGACGGAATTTTTTATCGGACAGTCGATTGCTTACGCCCAAAAGGCGTATGACCAGGGTGCTACTGACCCGTCCCTGATGATCCTGCTGGGGAGAATTCATCTGCGCAAAGGAAATATTGCCCAGGCTGAGGAGTTTATCAGTAAAGGTCTGATAAATGGTGCACACCGGGATCGAGTGATTCCATATCTGGCGGAAATTGCCTATCATCGCCGGGACTTTAAGACTTTGAAGAGCTTTTTTAAAACAGACCCGCTATTACGCTATAAGCCCGGAATTGGTCCGGTAGCCAAATTCTGGATGGGATGACATGGCAGATAATTTTCCAAAATCAGATCGTGTCGATATTATGCTTTTATTGGAAGGTACCTTCCCCTATGTCAGCGGTGGTGTATCCAGCTGGGTAAACCAGATGATTCGGGGCTTTCCCCAATACAGCTTCGGGGCCGTTTTTATCGGCAGCAGTCGCAATGATTATGGCGATCTGAAGTACAAATTGCCGGAAAACCTGATCCACCTGGAAACCTACTATCTTCAGGACCCGCGTCAAAAACCGGAAATCAGACAGATGGAAGGCAATCAAATTCCGTTTGAGACGGTGAAAAAGATGCACGCCTGGTTCCTGAATCCCAAGGCATCAAGCATGGAAGATGCTGCCAAAGATCTGGATTTTTATCTGGATCCGGCAAAGGGGATTGATCATGCCCAATTCCTGTATTCAACAAGGGCCTGGGACCTGATCACCGAACTATATCAGCAGCGCTGCAGCGACCCTTCCTTTGTTGATTATTTTTGGACAACCAGAAACATGCATGCCCCGATCTGGACCATGGCTGAAATTGCCAGCCAGTTGATTCCGGCTCGCGTCTATCATACGGTTTCAACCGGTTACGCTGGTTTCCTCGGCTCACTGCTGCATTATACGACAGGCCGCCCTCTCCTTTTGTCAGAGCATGGTATTTACACCAAGGAGCGCCGGATCGATATCATCCAGAATGACTGGATTCAGGATAATCGTAATGCCCTGCAAAAAGATCCGACAGAAATCAGTTATTATCGCGATCTCTGGATCCGCTTCTTTGAAACAATTGGACGGCTCTGCTACGACGCTTCCGGGATGATTGTATCGCTTTATGAGGGAGCCAGAGAGCGTGAAATCAGTGATGGTGCCTTGGCAGAGCGCACCATGGTTGTACCCAACGGTATTGACGTTGCTCGCTATGCGCTGCTACGGGAGCAACAGTCCGATGAACCGCCCATGGTCTTGACACTGCTGGGCAGGGTCGTGCCGATCAAAGACATTAAAACCTTTATCCGCTCTCTGAGAATTATAGCCAACCAGATACCGCAGATTCAGGGGTGGATCATTGGGCCAGAGGATGAGGACGAGGAATATGCATCAGAATGCAAAGCTCTGGTTGAAAGTCTTGACATGAGTGATCGGATTACATTCATGGGGTTTCAGAACCCGCTGGATATTTTTCCCCAAACCGGTGTCCTGGTGCTGAGCTCAGTAAGTGAAGGCTTGCCGCTGGTGATTCTGGAAGGATTTGCCGCAGGCCTTCCGTCGGTTGCGACGGATGTGGGAGCCTGTCGACAGCTGATCATGGGGATGGGGGAAGAGGATCAGGCGATTGGTGCAGCCGGTGGAGTAATCGGCATCAACAATCCCCAGGCCCTGGCTGACGAGTCAATGAAGCTGCTGATGAACCCGGCACAGTGGCAAAAGGCACGTCAGGCCGCCATTACACGTGTAGAGCGTTACTATACCCAAAAGCGCATGTTCGACAGTTACGGAGAGCTTTACCGGAAGGGGTTGAACTAATGGCCGGTATCGGTTTTGAACTACGCAAACTGCTCAAGCGCGATTCCTATCTATCCCTATTGCAAACCTATGCCTATGCGGGAATTATCAGCTCCGGCCCCTGGATTCTTTCCATCTTTGCCGTAATCATTATCGGCCTGATTTCAGTGCCGGTAGTAATTCCGGCGGTACTGGTCTCCAACTTTCAGGTTTGTATAACCTACCTGATCGCACTTTCACTGATTTATACCGGCCTGGTACAATTGGCATTTACACGTTATTCAGCCGACCGGATTTTCGAGAAAGAGCATTTCCGTCTGCTGCCCAACCTGAATGGATTGCTGTTTGTGGTAACGGTAATCGGTGGTTCATTTGCCTTTCCACTGACCTATGTCCTGTTTCCGGAAACATCTCTGATCTTTAGATGCCTGTTTGCCACAACTTTTGTCATGCTCTCCTGTGTCTGGATCGGAGCGATTCTGTTGTCCGGTCTGAAGGCCTACAAGGCTATCCTAATCAATTTTGCTGTTGGATATGGAACTGCCCTGGGTTTGGCCGTGCTCCTGAGGATGTGGCGACTGGAAGGTCTGATGCTGGCTTTTCTGATCGGACAGTTCGTGTTACTGATGGGGATGTTGCAGGTGGTTTATCGTGGCTATCCGTCACGCGATCTGCTGGAGTTTGACTTTCTGCGGAAAGGTAAAATACGCTATTCACTAGTTTTTATAGGATTTTTCTACAACCTGGGGATCTGGGCGGATAAATTTGTTTTCTGGTTTCACCCTTATACCGGGACAAATGTCATTGGTCCATTGAATGCCTCGGAGATCTATGACTTTCCCATCTTTCTGGCCTACTTGGCCATTCTGCCCGGCATGGCGGTCTTTCTGGTACGCATGGAGACGGATTTTGTCGAGTACTATGACCGCTATTACGAAGCGGTACGCGAAGGTGGATCACTCACTTATATCCAGGAGATGAAAGATGAAATGGTGCGTATGGCCCGCGAGGGAGTATATGACATAATCAAGATTCAGGCAGTAACAACGATTATCGTTGTTTTGACAGGCCGGTTAGTGCTGGAAATGCTTGGCCTATCTAATGTTTACCTGCCACTGCTGTATGTTGATGTGGCAGCAACCAGTTTTCAGGTTGTCCTGCTCGGTATTCTCAATATCTATTTTTATCTGGATCGCCGTGGCAGGGCGCTATCGCTGACAATTACCTTTACGGTGCTGAATTTCATGCTCAGTATACTGTCCATATCGCTGGGGCCGTTTTTCTATGGATACGGTTTTGCCGTTTCACTATGTATAACCATCATGATCGGCATGTTTCTGATGGACCGCGACCTTGCTAGGTTGGAGTATGAGACTTTCATGCTGTAGTAGTTGCTACAACAGTAACCTGTTAAAATAATAAAGGGGCTGTGCAATACGCACAACCCCTTTTTGATTTTATGTTCACATGGTGAACGGAGTATTGTTTTTTACAGATTCTCAACAATCTCTCCGATCAGGTCGTAGTCTGATGAATCGGTGATTTTCAGGGTGATGATGTCACCGATATTGGCGGTGCCGGAGGTGATGTAGACCTGGCCGTCAATATCCGGAGCCTGGCGTGAAGAGCGCCCTTTCAGCAGCAGTTCTGTCTCTTCGCTGAAACCTTCAATGATGACCTGTTCATTTTTGCCGATCAGGGCGCGGTTGCGTTTGAATGATAGGCGGGCCTGGGTACGCATCAGCTTGCGGTAGCGTTCTCGTTTGATACGTTCGGAAACCTGTTCCGGCATATCCGCCGCCGGTGTCCCCTCTTCCTGCGAATAACAGAATACGCCCAGTCGATCAAACTGTGTGGTCTCCACAAAACGCATCAAAGTACTGAAATCATCCAGTGTCTCGCCCGGAAAACCAACAATCAGTGAAGTTCGCAATGTAATGTCTGGAATTTGCTGACGCAGTTTTTCGATCAGGTCGCGGATCTGCAGCTCGCTGCTGCGACGTTTCATACCCTTCAATACCGGATCACTGATATGTTGGATCGGGATATCCAGGTATTTGCAGATTTTGGGTTCGTCACGGATCAGCTCAATCAGGCTGTCACTGATGCCATCCGGATAGGCGTACAGCAAGCGTACCCACTTGATACCATCAATGGCAACCAGACGTCGCAGGAGCATCTCCAGGGTGGTGCCGTCGGTCATATCGCTGCCATAACGGGTGATGTCCTGGGAGATGACGTTGATCTCCTTGACTCCGCGTGAAGCGAGCATTTCAGCTTCTGCAACCAGAGCTTCCAGCGGTCTGGAGCGATAGGCGCCGCGCAGTTGTGGAATGATGCAGTAGGAACAGCAGTTGGAGCAGCCTTCACCAATTTTTAAGTAGGAATACCAGGCCGGCGAAGAGTTCAGGCGAGGCAGGGTCTCGTCGTAGATATAGTCAGGGTTACCCACATAACGCAGCTGCGTGTCTGTTCCCTCTTTTTCGGCAAGAATCTCGGCAATACGCGGATAGTCTCCGGTACCGATGAAGATATCAACCTCAGGCAGTTCCTGGGCCAGCTCTTCCTGGTAACGCTGTGGCAGACAACCGGAGACGATCAGCGTGTGGCAGCGGCCATCATGCTTGCGGTCGGCCAGGTCCAGGATTGCATCGATGCTCTCCTGCTTGGCCTCCTTGATGAAGGAACAGGTGTTGACAATAATGATGTCAGCCTCTTTTTCATCGGTGGTGATCTCGTAGTTCTGCTTGGAAAGTACACCAAGCATGACCTCTGCATCCACAAGATTTTTTGGACAACCCAGGCTGACCATGCTGACTTTTTGTTTGATAATATTGCTCAAAATAACCCCGCTAGACGTATGTTAATAAGATTAAGAATTGTAATTAAGATGAAAGGTTAAAGCTACTCCCTGAAATTAGTAAACTGCATTTCGATGTCCATATCCTTGCTTTTCAGAAATTGAATAGCATCCTGCAGATCGTCACGGTTCTTGCCTGTAACCCGCACCTGCTCATCCTGAATCTGGGCTTGTACCTTAAGCTTGGACTCTTTGATGGCTGCAGTGATCTCCTTGCCCTTCTCTTTTGAAATCCCCTGCTGGACGGTAATGACCTGGCGTACCATGCCCCCTGAGGCCTGCTCAATCTTGCCGTATTGCAAGGCTTTGACGGAGATGTTGCGCTTTAGGAATTTAGACTGGAGTACGTCGATGACGGCTTTCAGCTTGTAATCATCGTCGGCCAGGATCTTGACTGAGTCCTTTTCCGGGGTAATCTGGCTTTTGGAACCCTTAAAGTCATAGCGTTGTGCGATCTCTTTGCCGGCCTGATTTACAGCGTTGTCTACCTCCTGCATATCAACCTTAGAAACAATGTCAAATGACGGCATATGTTTTTCCTCCAAACTGGATTTATAGATTTTACGAGGTACTGGTACCGGGTCCCTGGATTACTGTTTGATGACTTCGACCCCTGCCGGGACCTTGAAGTTGAATTTACTATTGTCGATGCCTTTGTTTACACGGGCACGGTTGTAATCAATGCGGGTTTCGTTTCCGCCGGCATCAAAAACTATTGAGGAAACAATCGGGAAAATGTCCTTAACTTCTCCGTTTTTGGTGAAACTGTCAACGGCCTCGGCGGAAACGCTCAAGTGCAGTTTAGCCAATACCGCAGACGGTTTTTTGGGAATCAGTACGATCTGGTAATTGCCATTTTTATCACGCTGCTCTTTGGCGGAAGTTATGTTGAAATCGCGGGAGACATGACCAAGTCCGGTCAGATAGGATAGTGCTACACCGTTGGTACCTTTGAACATGGCTGCCACGGAAGATACCATGACCTGCTTGTTGTCTTGCAGATAAAACCAGACCTGTTTGCCGTTGGAAACAATCTGCTGATTCGGTTTGGTGTAGTTGAAGCGGAACATGGCAGTGGCTGAGCCGGGACGCTTGAGCAGGACTTCACCGCTGCCGCGCTGTTCCTTGCCGATGGAGGTGATGACGGTTTTCTGGCTGAAATCGGCCTGGACATCCTGAAGAGTGGAGTATCCTTTTTCAAGTGCAGAGACGACTTCTTTGAGTGAAGCTGTCTTTTCAACAGAAAGGGCTGGGGTCGCCATTGCAATAAGCAAAAACAGGGATAAGAAAAAGCGGTTTATTGTAGAAATTAAGGACATTGGTGTGTTCTCCTGTGGCGGCGGATTGAATATTTTCGCCGCAAGTGCTCGATTCTGCCACAATAAAGCAGTAACCGCAACCGCTTTTGATGGCCTGGGCGGATGCTATTTCAGGGTGTTGATGTCCATAACAAAGATAATGCTGCCGTCACCGGCAACGGCGCCACCCGTGCAGCTGCGCAGCTGGGCAAGCGGTCTGCCGAGAGGTTTGATAAAGATCTCCTGCTGTCCGATGATCTGATCTACTGCCACACCAAAAGGATTTGAATCCAGTCCGCTGACAACAACAGAAATATATTCATCTGGCGGTGTTTTCAGGGATTGGTATTTATCGCGATCGAAATTATAGAGGTTCAGGGTCTGGTCTTTCATTGTAAAAAACTTCCTGTGGCCCTCATCAAAAATATCGTCCTGCTTCAATTCGAGTGTTCGGTCAATTGTATTTACGGGAAAGGCTACGGTTTGGTTATTGATTACAACCAGAAGGGCGTGAATTATGGATACGGAGATTGGGAGTTTCAGGAAGAAGATACTGCCAGCTCCTTTGCGTGAATCAATGGTCATTGACCCACCCAGATTGTGGATGGAACTGTTTACGACATCCATTCCGACACCACGCCCCGATACATTGCTGATTTCTGTCGCCGTTGAAAAACCGGGTGTGCAGATCAGCTGGAAAGCTTCTTGGGGCAAGAGTGATGCGGCTTTGTCGATGCTTATGACACCTTTTTTTACAGCGTGGTCTATCAGCAGTTTGGGGTCCATGCCTCTACCGTCATCGGCGATAGCAATGGTGACATGGTCTTTGTCCCGCAGTACTGATATGGATATGTTTCCCTGGGCCGGTTTGTTGCTTTGAATACGTTCATCAGGAGTTTCCATGCCGTGATCAATGGCATTTCGCAGTATATGAATCAGCGGCTCTGTAATTTCTTCCAGAACTCCCCGGTCAAGTTCGATGTCCTTGCCGATAACATCAAAGATGACCTCCTTTTTCTGCGAACGGGCCAGGTCACGAACGAGTCGCGGAAAGCGTTCTGCCGCATAGGCAAATGGCAGCATGCGAGCCTGCAGAACCACATCCCTTAATTCGCGCAACAACGTCGAAAGTTGTTTCATCGGGGCCAGAAGTCCGGCTGTAGGAGTTTTTCTTGAACAGTTAGCCAGTTGATGTTGCGTGGTGTACAGTTCACCGGTAATGTTTACGAGGCGGTCAAGGGTTTCAGTTCGGATGCGTACACTTTTAAGTACATCAGTCTTTCTGAATAGATGGTTTGGCGATTCATCAGGAGATTCAGATGTAGATGGCTGTCTGGCTGGTTGGGAAGGGCCTGATATTGCAATGGTCAGTCGTTTGGCTAGCGATGTGCAGTCAGGCATCTGAGAATTATCGCTGTTCTCGATGGAGGTAATCATGGCAGAGAGAATATCATTTCCCTCCAGAAGGAGATCGGCTGTTTCTGCTTTAAAGGAATGCTGGTTATCTCTGATTTTATCAAGCAGGTCTTCCAGCAAATGTGCCAAGTTACTGACAGGGTCGAACTGCATGGTGGCAGCCATACCCTTCAGGGAGTGCATGTGCCTGAAAAGCTCATTGATTACAGCAGGATCATTATCATCTTTTTCAAGGCTGACGATCAGTTCGTCAAAGTTTTTGATGTGATTACGGGACTCGGATACAAACAGGTCGAGGTATTTGGAAAGATCCATGGTCAGCTCTCCAGGCGTGACAGTACCTCGGCGACATGTTCGGGAGTGAATGGTTTCTGAATAAAGGCTTTCGCTCCCATGTCGAGAGTTTTCTGAATCATCGGTTCAGTCCCGATGGAGGAGCAGATTACAACCTGGGAATGTGGTTTTGTTTTGATGATGGATTCCAACAGGTCAAGCCCGTTACTGTCTGGCAGTATGATATCCAGCAGTATGATATCGGGTTTTTCGAAGTGAAGTTTCTTCATTGCGTCAATGCCGCTGGCAGCTTCTCCGATAACGGTGTAGGAATTTTCTTCCAGGATTCCACGCAATATATTTCGAATGAACAGGGAATCATCGACTATCAGAACGCTTTTGCCCATTTTGTTCTCCTGATCGGAACCTGAAAGAAATGATGTTTAACTATCCTTGCAGTTTTTTCAGCAGTAGTTCGTTAACTACAGCGGGGTTGGCTTTGCCTTTACTGACTTTCATCACCTGGCCGACAAAAAAGCCGAACAGTTTGTCCTTGCCGCTGCGGTACTCGGCTACCTGCCCAGCTTCCTTGGCCAGAATCTCATCAATAATCAGCTCGATGGCGCCACTGTCTGAAACCTGAACCAGCCCCTTTTCTTCAACGATGGTTTTTGGTTCCTTGCCGCTAATCCACATCTCATCAAATACTGTCTTGGCAATTTTGCCGGAAATTGTGCCGTTGTCAATCAGGCGGAGCAATTCGGCTAGCAGCCGTGGTGTTACCGGGCAGTTGTCAATGGATAAGCCGGATTCATTCAGCGCGCGGGTGATTTCTCCCATGACCCAGTTGGAAACGACTTTGGCGTTATGATGAAAGGCGACGCATTCTTCGTAGTATTCTGCCAAAGCCCGGTTGGCTGTCAATACCTCGGCGTCGTACTCCGGTATGCCGAATTCAGTGATGAAGCGCTGACGTCTGTGTTCCGGTAATTCAGGCATTTCCGAATGGGTTCGTTTGATCCAGTCGCTATCAATAACCAGTGGTACCAGGTCCGGATCAGGGAAATAACGATAGTCGTGAGCCTCTTCCTTGCTGCGCATGGAACGGGTCTTGCCACTATTCGGGTCGAACAGGCGCGTTTCCTGGACAACCTTACCACCGTCTTCGATCAGATCGATCTGGCGTTCAATTTCATATTCAATGGCTTGTTTAACGAACTTGAATGAGTTGACGTTCTTGATCTCTGCGCGGGTACCGTATTGTTCGGCCCCGACCGGCATGACCGAGACGTTGGCGTCACAGCGGAAACTCCCCTCTTCCATATTGCCGTCACAGATACCGAGCCAGGTAACAATCTGGTGGAGCTGTTTCAGATAGGATACTGCTTCGTCGGATGAACGCAGGTCCGGTTCTGACACAACCTCAAGCAACGGCGTACAGGCCCGGTTCAGGTCCGCTCCAGAACCTTCTCCCAGACCGGAAACGTCGCCATGAACCAGCTTGCCGGCATCCTCTTCCATGTGGATGCGGGTGATGCCGATGCGCTTTGTTTCACCTTCTATGACAATATCCAGCCAGCCGCGCTGGCAAATCGGATCTTCAAACTGGCTGATTTGATATCCCTTGGGAAGGTCTGGATAAAAATAGTTTTTGCGGGCAAAGATGCTGCGGTGTGTAATCGAGCAGTTTGTCGCCAGCCCGGCCTTGATGGCGAATTCAACAACCTTTTTATTCAACACCGGCAGGGCACCGGGCAGCCCCAGGCAGACCGGGCAGGTATGGGCATTAGGCTCGGCACCAAATTTAGTCGAGCAGCCGCAGAAAATCTTGGAATCGGTTTTAAGCTGAACATGTACTTCAAGTCCGATAACTGGTTGGTACTTCATATAATTAACTCCGCAAGTAGAAAATTAGATCTGGGCAGTTCGCTTGTGCCACTCAGTTGCCTGTTCAAAGGCATGGGCAGCCCGCAGGATTGAATCCTCACCAAAAGGTTTTCCGATCAACTGTAATCCAATCGGCAGACCGGAGCCGGAAAAACCGGCCGGTATGGACATGGCACAGGTGCCGGCCAGGTTGGCTGGTATGGTGAAAATATCTGACAGATACATCTGTAGTGGATCATTAATCTTCTCGCCAATTTTGAAGGCCGGGGTCGGTGCAACCGGAGTCAGGATCATATCTACATCATTAAAAGCCTGGATAAAGTCGCGCATGATCAGCGTTCTGACCTTCTGGGCTTTGACATAGTAAGCGTCATAATAACCAGATGAGAGGGCATAAGTGCCGAGCATAATGCGGCGTTTGACCTCTGCCCCAAAACCTTCGCTACGGCTTTTGGTCATCATGTCAATTAATCCTTCGGCCTGCTCGGTTCGGTGTCCAAAACGGACACCCTCGTATCGGGCCAGATTGGAGCTGGCTTCAGCTGTGGCGATCAGGTAATAGGTCGCTACGGCATAGTCGGTATGCGGTAGCGAAATGTCTACGAATTCTGCTCCCAGTTTCTTGTAGGTTTCAATCGCCTGGTTCATTGCTGACTGTACATCCGCATCCAGGCCGTCAATGTAATATTCTTTTGGCAAGCCGATTTTTAGTCCTTTTACACTGCCTGTAAGTGCGGCGGTGTAGTCAGGTACCGGGGTGTTGACGCTGGTTGAATCCTTGGGGTCATGGCCGGCAATTGCATTCAGCATGATGGCGCAATCGGTGACGTCTCTTGTCATTGGTCCGACCTGATCCAGCGACGATGCATAGGCAATTACGCCGTATCGTGAAACACGGCCGTAGGTCGGTTTGAGGCCAACGCAGCTGCAGTGTGAAGCGGGCTGCCGAATGGATCCGCCGGTGTCTGTTCCCAGGGTTGCAGTTGCCAGACGTGCTGCCACGGCTGCTGCTGAGCCGCCAGATGATCCGCCTGGAATACAGGAGGTGTCCCATGGGTTACGGGTGGGGCCAAAAGCGCTGGATTCGTTGGAAGAACCCATGGCAAATTCATCCTGATTGAGCTTGCCCAGCAGAACTATTCCCTGTTCTTTCAGCTTCTCATAGGTTGTTGCACTGTAAGGCGGGATAAAATTATTAAGAATACGAGAAGCGCAGGTGGTTCGAATGCCCTCTGTCAGGAAGATATCTTTCAGGGCCAGCGGAATACCGGTCAGTGTTCCGGCTGCCCCTTTGGCAATCAACTGGTCAGCAGCCACTGCGTCAGCAAGCGCTTTTTCCCCGGCAACAGTAATATACGCGTTAATCTTGGGGTCAGTCGTGTCAATACGTGCCAGCAATGATTTGGTCGCCTCGAGAGAAGAAACCTTTTTGGAAGCAAACAGCTCATGCAATTCATGTATGGTAAGGTCAAAAAGTTCCATCAATTGACTCCGTTATATTTCGTTATTCAATAACTTTGGGTACTCTGAAAAAGGTTTCCGCCCTGTCTGGTGCATTCTGAAGGGCTTTGTCTGTGCCTATTGATGGACACATCAAATCCGCGCGGAATGAGTTTTCCATCGGTACGGCATGTGATGTGGGCAGGATGCCATCAGTATCAATCTCTTTCAGCTTTTCCACATATCCGAGGATGGCATCCATCTGTCCGGCGAAAAGGGTTTTGTCCTGCTCGGAAAGCTCCAGTCGAGCTAGTCTGGCAACATGTTCTACATCGGTAACGGTAATCTTCATGGTTTATACCCCATTATAATCTTAACATTCTTAAGCTTTGTACCATGAAACAGGGGGTTTGACAACATTGTTCAAGTTTTGAATATTCTGTTTAAATGTAGCTTTGGTTTTTTTTCTTGACATGATGACAACCATTTAGTAATTTACACCTCTTCGAAAAAATTATGGCTCGATGCGTCCAGGTTGAGCGTATGTGTGAGGATTATATGAAAACGCAAGTTGCAAAGCTCGAAAATGTTAAGCGTGACTGGTTTGTTGTAGATGCACAGGATGTTGTTCTTGGTCGACTTTCCTCCAAAATTGCCAACGTTTTGCGTGGAAAAAACAAGGCAATCTTCTCCCCAAGTGTTGACACCGGTGACTTTGTCATTGTTATTAATGCAGAAAAAATTGCTCTGACCGGTCGCAAGTTGGCCGATAAGATCTATTACAGCCACTCCGGTTTTACTGGTGGACTGAAAGAAATCACCGCCGGCAAATTGCTTGAGAAAAAGCCGGAAGACCTGATCAAGAAAGCTGTTAAAGGCATGCTTCCTAAAAACAAGCTGGCCCGTCACATGCTGAAAAAACTCAAAATCTACGCTGGTGGCAGTCATCCACATGATGCACAACAGCCCAAGAACCTGACACTTTAAACTCTGAGGAGAGGTACGATATGGCAGCAGTTAGCTTTTACGGAACAGGCAAGCGCAAGAGTTCGGTAGCCAGAGTTTGGCTTAAGCCGGGTTCTGGTCTTATCACAGTCAACAGCAAAACTTTGGATGAGTATTTTGGTCGTGAAACATCCAAGATGGTTGTTCGTCAGTCACTTGAACTTACCGAGAACGTCGGTAAATTTGACATATACATCACAGTGGCCGGCGGCGGCGACTCCGGTCAGGCCGGTGCTATCCGTCACGGTATCACCAAGGCACTTCTTGGTACAGATCCTGAACTGCGCGGCACACTGAAAAAAGCCGGTTTTATCACACGCGATTCACGCGTTAAGGAACGTAAAAAGTACGGTCGCAAAGCAGCCCGCGCCCGCTTCCAGTTCTCCAAGCGTTAAGAGCTGGTATCATATTTATTCAAAAGGGGAATCCGCACGGGTTTCCCTTTTTTATTATTTTCCCCTCCCTTGACGGGATGGGTGAAGTTGCTATGCAAATTCCCACTTACACTAGCCGTTATCCGATAGTCTGCATGCAGCCGCAAGCTGAAATTACGGAGCGGTCACGTTAATAACCTGACTCCCTTGCCCCTCCTGATTAACTACCTGAACTCTAAAATCCTTGTTTACAGGCGAATACGGGTAACGCTGGTATATCAGTCTGGTGCAATCAATATAAATAAGTTTCTCGCGTTCAGAGGGCTGTATGTTTTCTTTCCCACCAATGCGCTGTCCATCGACGTAAATGGATGAGTTCTGGCTGAAATTTTTGCCGTTAATATTCAACTCATAATAATTGACATATGTATTGCCGATGGAAACCTGACTGATTTCCGGCGTGGTGTTAATGGATAGTCCTTGTGGAATTGAGCTGATATCCGGAGAATTTTTCACAACTATCTGATGAAGTCCGCCTGCAACCTGGGGAACAGTAAAAGCGATCGTTTCCGGTGATATCAACCGACTTTTGATGGCGGCGCCGTCAAAAAACAGAATTGATTTTTCACCGAAGTTCTGGCCGTTTGCGATTACTTCGCGCTCCTTGCCCTGCGCGCATGAGTTGAGTTGGTCAGGTGTGAGTCCGGTTAATATCGGGCGTAACGGCAGTACAGTAAAATTGTAAGGTCGTCCAGTTGCTCCATCCTCACGTCTTAGGTAGAGGACATAAATTCCGGCTTCCAATTGTACCGGAATGGTAAATTCGATCTTTTTACTGTCCAGAGTCCTGATAATTATTTCGCTTGTACCGAGAAAAGCGGATGGTTTTTCGCCAAATCCTGTACCAAAAATTGTAATGACCCCACCCGGTTCAGCCTGGGCCGGTATGATACTTAAAACAGCAGGTGACGCCGCGCGTACAGATTTTTGCTGAGTTTTGGGCCGTTGTAACCGTTCTGCAGAATATGAGTAATCAGCAGGTGCTATTGCAAATAACAAAGTTGTGGGCAGCAAAATTAAAAATTTCATTGATATTGCCTCCGGTTTGTAAAAAACATCTGGCATTGAAAGTCTTTGAATTATAGCAATATGGTCATATGAAATTCCAACATAATAGTTTGTATGTTCATAATAATAGTTGCCGGCTCGATTTTGTCCAGAATCGATAAATACCGAAATCAAGGTTATTGACATATGGTCCACCATGTAAGTATTGTTATAAGGATATGTTTAATGATTAAACCCAAACCTGATATGGTAGATATGGTGGTTTAAACGAGCTATTTTTGCTTTTAAACCATTAGTACTGTGATATAAGGCTGATATATGGCGCTTTACAACTGCAAACTTGGATCAACAGACGGAAAGATCATCTTCAGGGACTTTGAGGCATCCGAAAGGGATGTGCTCTGTAAAAGTCTTGAGGAACAGGGTTACTATGTCTTTTCTGCCGAGAAAAAGCGTTTTCAGTTTTTATTTGATAAAGGTATGCAGCGCAGTCGAGTTGATAATAGATCTCTGTTGACTTTCAATCAGGAGATGTTGGTACTTTTGAAGGCCGGTATACCTGTTATGCAGGTACTAGACACCATTCTCGAGCGCCACGAGAGTGGAAAGCTGGCCGAAATTCTTCGTCAGGTGCGCGAAGATGTTAAATCCGGATCATCACTCTCGTCGGCACTTGAAAAACATAACCGCATGTTGCCAAATCTATATGTGGCATCGATTCGGGCGGGTGAGCGTACGGGCGACCTGCCGCATACCATCCGGCGATTTATCCAATATTTAAAGCGTATTGATGGAATCCGAAAAAAAGTTGTCGCTGCATTATTCTACCCTTCAATCATCATGACTGTTGCTTTTTTAGCTGTCATGCTTCTGCTGGTTTATGTTGTCCCGACGTTCAGCCAGGTCTACGCAGATGCGGGTTCGCAATTACCAATACCCACTCAGATACTTATAGCTTTTACTTCGTTTTTACGCCGTTTCATACTTCTGGGAGTGCTTCTGGCTGTCGGACTTGTGGCACTGTTTCGTTGGTGGGTTTCAACAGAGAGCGGAAAGTACACTGTTGATCGCTTTAAGTTGACAATCCCTCTGCTTGGCGATGTTTATACAAAATATTCCGTGGCCGGATTCAGCCGAACGCTGGCTACAGTTCTGGGCAGCGGGATCCCGATAGTGGAGTCGCTGCGCATGTCCATTGGCACGCTTAATAATGTATATATGGAAAAACGACTGCTGGAAGCGGTCAGATACATAGAAGAGGGTGGGCTTATCTCGGTTGCATTTGAAAAAATCTCCATAATGCCGCCTCTGGCATTACGTATGTTGAGTGTTGGTGAGTCGACTGGATCGCTGGAGGATATGCTGGTTGATATATCCGACTATCTGGAAGATGAACTTGAAGAGCGAATGCAAAAACTGACAACAGCAATCGAGCCGGCTGTTATGGTGGTTATGGGTGTGATTATTGGAGCTATTATTATTACAATGTATTTGCCCGTCTTTAAAATTGCCGGCACTGTCGGGTAACTGCGTTCTGTTTAATCCTTGTTGGCAGAGATTGATTGCCTTGCCAAGCGATCGGTTCCGCCTTACAATAATAATATAATTTGCAATGTGCCATTGATATCACTTATGAATTTTGTGTAAATAAAGTCAAGGGATTTGATGAAGCCATTCAGAAGACAAAATATAGGAAATATCCTTTTAGAGCATGGCTGGCTTTCTGCTGAACATCTGCCCGCTGTCATCGAAAAACTGGGCTCGACTCGTCAGCGTTTCGGTGAGATTTGCATTGCAGAGGGCTTCATTAATGAAGAAAATCTCGCACGTTCACTTGCTGAACAATTCGATCTGGAATATGCGGATTTAACAAACTTCAAAAAAGACGAGGAGTTACTTAATAGTCTCCCTTCCGATGCCATCTTCCGCTTTCGTTTTATTCCATTGCAATCAACAGCTGAATATCTGCTAATTGCCGTCTCTGACCCGACTGACATACTCAAATTCGATGACCTGGAACTGCTGCTGGGCCGACCGCTACGGATTGCTGTTGCTACGGAATATGCAATAGCGTCATTTATCAAATCAGGCGAAGGAGCCAGTCGGGTTTTGCGGGAGGTTTCCGAGGATTTCATGCTGCAGTTGGTCAAGGAGACCGATCGTGGTGAAGAGGTTCTTTCTGTAGAAACTATCTCGGAAGACCTTAGCCCGATCATCAAGCTGCTCAACACAACTTTGCTGGATGCGCTAAATCGTCGCGCCAGTGATATTCATATTGAAACCAGCAATGATGGTGTGGAGATCAAATATCGCATAGATGGAGTCCTGTACCGGGCCAATGATCCCATTGACGTTCACTTTCAAGCGCCAATCATTTCCAGGCTGAAAGTTATGAGCGAACTGGATATTTCAGAGCGCCGTATTCCGCAGGATGGACGTTTTAAAATCAGACTCGGTAAAAAATCCATCGATTTCCGTGTTTCCATCATGCCCAGTACACTTGGTGAAGATGCTGTAATCCGTATTTTGGATAAGGAAAGCATTGCCAGTGACCTTAAAGGTTTGACGCTGGAAAATCTTGGAGTTAGTGAAAGGGAAATCAAGCGGCTGAGAAAGAAAATTCGTGAGCCGTATGGCATGGTGCTGGTTACCGGGCCAACCGGTTCGGGCAAAACTACAACTCTTTATGCAGCCCTGACTGAGATTCATACCGGTGAAGACAAGATTATTACCATTGAGGATCCGGTTGAATACCTGCTGCATGGTGTTTTGCAAATACCGGTCAATGAAAAGAAAGGACTGACGTTTGCCAAAGGTCTGCGTTCAATTCTGCGCCATGATCCGGACAAGATTATGGTTGGTGAAATCCGCGACCCGGAAACAGCCCAGATTGCAGTACAGTCAGCTTTGACCGGCCATCTTGTTTTTACAACGGTTCATGCCAATAACGTTTTTGATGTTATCGGTCGTTTCATCCACATGGGAATTGATCCGTATAATTTTGTTTCCTGTTTGAACTGTGTTATGGCTCAGCGTCTGGTTCGTAAAGTATGCCGTAAGTGCCGAAAAGAAAGGGCTTATAGTGATGAAGAGCTGATCGATGCCGGGGTAAATCCAGAAATGGTTCGCGGTGTAACTCTTTACGAGGCATGCGGATGCGATGTCTGTAACGGAACAGGATATCGTGGTCGTTCAGCCATAGTGGAACTGCTGGAGCTTAATGACCATATCCGTAACCTGATCATTGCCAGAGTTCCAGCCGTTGAGCTTAAACAGGCTGCACACGAAGCTGGTGTTGTCTTTCTACGTGAGTCCGCCCTGGAAAAACTGATTGCAGGCGATACTACTTTAAAAGAAATCAACCGTGTCACTTTTGTAGAGTGACCGGAACAGGATATTTATGCTGTTTAATGGGAAATCAGCCGGTTTAGAAATCAGTCCAACTGGCCTGGCATTTGCCCTGCTGGAAGGGTCACAGTCCTCACCAAGTCTTGAGAGGCTGGCGTTTCGTCCATTGGCTCCAGGGGTTTTGCGGCCTTCTCTACGCGAGCCAAATGTTCTTGACGGCCAGGTGTTCTCGGACAAATTGCGTGAGGCTCATGCCCTGCTACTGCATCATGGTTCACGTCTGTCTGTTTCCCTACCGGATTCTGTCGGCAAGGTAGTTATCCTTGATCTGCAAGAACGATTTAAAAACCGTGCGGATGGTTTGGATATAATCCGCTGGAAATTGAAGAAAAATCTCCCGTTTGATATCTCTGATTGCCATCTCGACTACCAGATTCTAAATAAAAGAGAAAACGGTGAATTAGTGCTGCTGGTGACCTTGGTCTCCCGTTCAGTTCTTGAACAATACGAATCACTGATCAGTGCTGCCGGGCTATCACCGGTAAATATCGATCTTAACGCTTTTAACCTGTATCGCACTTTTGAACGTAGTCTCTCACTTCTGGAAGATGGTGGCCTGATCTCATTTTATGGCAGTACTCTGGGAATCATGTTTTTTTTCGAGGGGATTCCGGAATTCACAAGGTTCAAGGAGCTATCAGGGACATTGGATAATGCCGGTCGAATTTACACTGAAATCAGCAGCTCTTTACTGGTTTACAGGGAGCGCTTTCCCGAACGGCAGATAAAAAATCTGCACTGTATTGCTTCGCCTGGCTTGTCCAGGGATTTCTGCGATATGCTGGAAGAACTGGGTGGCGTCAAGCCGATTTTGCCGGAAGTCAATTCGGCTATTAAACCTTTCAAGGACGCACCTGCGAATCAGGAAACTCTTTTCCCTTATACGGCAGCTATCGGCGCAGCCTTGAGGAGTCTGTAATGCACTTTACCATTAACCTTGCCACACGAACCTACATCAACCACCAATTGGTGAATCGTATTTTTGCAATTACCTCGGTTATTCTCTTGATTATGTTGGCCTGGAGTTTTAGAAGCATCTTTACCGGTCTGGGTGAAATAAATCGATTCAAAGCAGATATTACCGGGTATGAAAGCCAGTTAAGTGCCAGACCGGATGGGGTTTCAGAGCAGGATTACGCACGCATGCAAGGCAATATCCGTTTCTATAACAATATCATTCAAAGGAAAACCTGGGATTGGATTGGGTTGTTGGATCAATTGGAAAAAGTTACTCCCGAAGGAATCGCGTTAACATCATTTGTCCCGGATCCAAAATCCAGAGAGATAAAAATTGAAGGTGAAGCAAGAACTTTTGCTAAAATACGCACCTACATTGAAAAACTGGAAGAGTCCAAAGCATTTCGCAACATCCAACTGCAATCACATCAGGAAGCTGCGGCGGCGGATAAAGTCAGAACCGTGAAATTTGCAGTTTCCTTTCAGGCGGTGATTCAATGATACCGATTCTGCTGGAAATAGTCCGCCAGAAGAAAAAAGCTCTGCTTCTGGTAGCTGCTTTGCTCATATGTAATATTGGTGTTTTTGTCGGTATTAACAACTATCTGACACCAACTTCAACAAGCCTGCAATTAAAGTGGAGTGAGTTGCGTCGCAAAGTTGCAGAGACCGGCAGCATGGATATAAATGCCATGTACAAACAGGGCCAGATTGATCTGGGCAAGGTTGCCGAGCGGATACCGGTAAAACGTCATTTCCCGAGAGTGTTGGGTGATATTCTTGATACTGCCGCCTCGAACAATGTCAGCAGCGGTAATATTTCCTACAAGCAGGAAGTGGTTAAGGATCAAAAGCTGCTGGCCTATGTTTTAACCATGAATGTCAACGGAAGCTATGCCGGTGTCAAAAGCTTTCTGGCAGATATGCTGGTTGCTGAAGAGCTGATTGTGATTGATAATCTGATAATTTCTCAGACTGATGCTATGACGGAAAATGTGACCATGGGACTTAATATGACGGTTTATATGCGGGAGGGCGCATGAACCGTCAAAAATTGATTCTAGCGATTGCCCTTGTTTTACTGACCATTTCGATTGGCTGGAGTTATCTGAACTGGCCACGTCAAAAGTCTGTCGAGGTCCTGAAATACGCACCTGGCCAACCACCAGCTCAGGTGAACAGGGTTGGCGACAAAAAAATAGCTCAAGATGATGAACGCACTGTCAATCTTGCAAGGCTTGATCAGGAACAGACAGTTTTTAGTGGATATCGCCGCAACATCTTCAAACCTTTGTGGTTGAGTGAGATGGCTGTAATCAGGCAGAAGGCCGCAGCCGTCAAGCCTGCGTTGCCTCTACCGCCACCGCCATTGCCGCCGCCGGTTGCGCCGGTTTTGCCGCGTCGTGAACTGACTAAATTTATTTTTATGGGGTTTTTAAAAGTAGGCAACCGTCAAACAATTTTCCTGGGTAAAGATAAAGAGATTCTGTTGGTAAAGGCTGGTGAAACCTTTGGCGGCAGATTCAAGGCTGTTCAGATAACAGATCGGGCATTGACTATCAAAGTTCTGGATAGTGAAGAGCAAATAATAGTGCCGTTGGTTGATAACATGCCGTTGGGAGCAGCAAGATAGTACCAAAACAGTTCTAAAGGAGACGCTAATAATGCGCTACCTGTCTCATTTTACGATAGTAGGTTTGATTACCGCATCTACACTGCTCTCCGGTTGTTCCACAGCCGGCAAGGCATACAACAAGGGTGCTGATCTAGAAGAGGAACATCGTTACGAAGAGGCCATGTACAGTTATGCAGATGCTTTTGCAAAGGCACCTGATGTCAGCCTCTATCGTATGAGATACGTCAAAGTCCGCGAATTGGCTGCTGATCAAAGATTTAAAAAGGGAATGGAGCTGTTTAATATAGGGGATTATGCCTCTGCTCTGGCAGAGTTTCAGACTGCAAGCACACTGGACCCTTCAAGAGGACGTTTTGTCCAGCAGGCTGCACTGGCAGCCCGCCTGAAAGACGCCCAGAACGCTTACAATGAAGGGCTTGATTTCGAAAAGACCAATAAATTCAAAGATGCTGCTCTCTCATTTGCCAAAGCGATCGAATTGAGTCCTGAGAATAAAGATTATCAGACGGCCCAGTCCCGCGTACTTTTACAGCGTAAAAATAAACTGGAAGGGTATGAACTCAACCTGAAGTCTGCTAAACCGATCAACCTCAAGTTCCGCGACGCCAAGATCAAGGACGTTTTTAATATCATTACTCAGCTGTCCGGTATCAATTTTGTCTTTGATGAAAGTGTCAAGGACCAGCCGGTTACTGTCTATCTGGAAAACGGTACGTTTCAGCAGGCCCTCGACCTTTTGACCAATATGTTTAAACTGGGTCGTAAAATAGCTAACGAAAGCACCGTTATCATTTACGCTAAAACTCCTGAAAAAAGTAAACAATACGAAGACCTGCAACTGCGAACCTTTCATCTCAACTATATGGATGCCAAAAAGGCGGTTAATCTGATCCGCGGCATGCTCCAGGTCAAGAAAATCTACGTCAACGAAGAAACCAACTCGGTTGTTCTGCGTGACACAAACGAAGTAGTTGACGTGGTTGAAAAAATCCTCGATGCCAATGATGTACCTGATCCGGAAGTCATCCTGGATGTGGAAGTGATTGAAGTCAACGACTCCAACACGCAGCGCCTGGGGCTGCTGCTCAATCCATACAGTGTGCAGATGGGGGCTTTCAATGGTACTGCACTGCTGGCAACAACGCTGGCCGGAGCAGTCTCAACCAACAGCACATCGCCCATCACAACAACACCAGCCACCATCGGAATACAAAACCTGGTTCGTGCCTTCACCATGAAAGGCTATGGCGGCTTCGTCACCGTCCCCAACGCCACCTTCAACTTCGGCAAAACACTTTCCAAGGGTGAAGTTCTCTCCAATCCTAAAATCAGGGTCAAAAACAAGGAAAAATCCAAATTCAATGTTGGTACCAGGGTACCGATCACCACCTCCAATACAACCAACTCAACCGTTAGCGTTAACGTCCAGTATATCGATATCGGTGTCAAGATGAGCGCCGAACCAAACATTCAGCTAAACAACGAAATAGTTATCAAACTCAGTCTGGAAGTCAGTCAGCAAATTGGCGGAGCCAGAGATGTGGGAGCCGGCACCAGCGTAGTCACCATCGGTACGCGTAATCTTGATACCGTCCTTAGCCTTAAGGATGGGGAAACAAGCATTATCGGCGGACTTATTTCACGCAGTAATGGAAATGAAAAGAATAAACTGATCCTGCTTAGTGATATTCCGTTTATAGGTGACTTGTTTACCGATACCAATACAAACAACAGTAAAAATGAACTACTGCTGGCAATTACTCCACGCCTTGTGCGTGGTGTCACAGTTCCGCATAGAAGCCTGATGTCCTTCTCTTCCGGCAAAGAGGATGATCCGTCGTTGGTCAAGTCACTGGCCTCATTCAATCAGGAACCGGTTTATGAGGTGATTGCGTCTGGTCAAAGCCCGGCAAACTTGCCTCCAGGCTTTACAATGCCGCCTGTAACAGTTCAACCTCCAGCATTTACCAACCCGGCACCCAGTACGCCTCCTGTTAGCCCTGTCTGGCCACCATCACCTACTCAAAAGCCAGGTTCGCTGCCTCCGGGCTTTGTTATGCCGCCAGTAACAGTTCAGCCGCCGGCATTTACTAACCTGGCCCCCGTTACGCCTCCTGATAGCCCTGTCTTGCCGCCATCACCTTTTGGCGCAGCACCACCGCCAGCAGCGGGGACGTCGTTGGCGGTTACTCCTCAATTTACTGGCAACATGCCCGCCGGGATTGCCCCACCTGGAGTGTCAATGCCAATACCGGTCAGCTCAACTCA
>Ga0105044_10001698_pt1 | contig 29801 bp, 23 predicted proteins | sample MAT01_FD_78092 | JGI IMG/M metagenome (GOLD analysis project Ga0105044, IMG submission 78092) | Freshwater microbial communities from Lake Fryxell liftoff mats and glacier meltwater in Antarctica - MAT-01 | ecosystem: Environmental > Aquatic > Freshwater > Ice > Liftoff microbial mat | place...
AGTGATGGCCGTGAGGTTCGTCGGCATGACGGCTCGCGAAACAGAGCTGGCCGGGGAGACTCGTGGTCTTTGGGAGGCGTTCGGCCACCCCGCGATTCTGCGCTTGAGAGCCCAACACCATGTTCGCCCACGAGCGCCGAGCCCGAACCTGTCGCGGGCGTGACCACCGTGCTTGGGGGTGGGGGACGAGACGAGTTCGCCAAGTTGGGAGTGGTCACACACGCACGTGTCCCTCTCCCACCTCGCTGTGATCCGGTCGGGGCGCGACAGGCGTGGCGGAAAGGGAACACAGGGCGAGGCCTCAGGTGATTGTGGGAACGAAGCCGGTGTCGGGGTCGCCGGTGTAATGGCCCGCGACGGCGACCAGCAAATGCGTGGTGGCGGTGGTGAACAGACTGACGGTGCCGTCGGCAGCCAGTTTGACAGTGGCTGCATTGGGGATGGTTTGGCCCTGTTCGAAGTTCAGGTTCGACACCACCGGCATGGTTTGTCCGCATGGCCACGCCGTGACGTAGCCGCCGCTGTCAGCGCCGACCGCAGTCATGTTGAGTGCCACAGCCGTGACCCCGGTTTCGGGAACCCCGCCGCGCCCCGCTACAGCGAGGTCAACGGTTCCGAGCGCTGGGACTTTGCCGAGCCCTGTCGTGCCGAGGCCGCTGCGAGTATCGAGGAGTCGATCGGGCACCAGCCCTTGAAACCGGCAACCTCATCGATGCCGAACCGCATGCCGATATCCCCCAGCAGATGAGTCGTCGAGGTGGTGAAGATGCAGACCGCGCCCGTCACCGACAACTTGGTGGTGTCGAGGTTTGGCACGACATCACCGGCTGCGAAGTTCAGGCTGGAAGCTGTGGGCTGTGGTTTGTCGCACGGCCAGTCGGTGAGATATCCCCGTCACTTGGGCCAACCGCGGTGACGTTCGATGTGGCTGCGGTTGCCCCGGTCGAGGGTACGTCGCAGCGGCCGGCGACCTGCAGCGTCAGGACCTGACCGCCCGTGAGCGTGCCGGTGGCTCGAGCGGGACGTACTGCAGGCACTGCGCATTGCGTTCCCCTGACGTCGCACTCGATGCCGGGACTCCGGCATGTGACTTCGGGCCATACACGTCTGGCCGAGTAGTCGGCACCTCCCCAAAATCAGCGAACCTGTCGCGTCTGTGACCACCAACGTCGGCGGTCGGAAGGCTGACAGGTTGAACGGGTTGAAGCGTTCACAAACGCACGTGTCACAGCGTGACCTCGCTGTGATCCGATGGCGGCCGCGACACGAGCGGGGGACGGGGTCGCCGGTGGGTCGTGAGGTTCGTCAGGGAGTGGGCGGAACCATGACGTCTGGACGGCGGCGGGCGATTCGGCGGTACACGACCACACCGAACATCACTGCGGACACGACGAGGGCCGTGACGACCGCAGCCGTGCCCTGGCCCGTGATCGGATAGTGGACCAGCAACCGCAGCATTGCCGCTGCACTCACGGCCCAGGCGGCGACGGCGAAACGGGCGGTCACATCTTCGAGCTGGGTGAGCTCGTGATCGTGGCTGGCGGCCGCCTGCGTAGCGCCCTCAGACCGCAGCAGCGAATCGAGCCACCGCACAGGTGATGAGACGACGATCAGTACTGTTGGGGCCCAAAGCACCATCACGCCGGCTATCCACCGCTCGTCGGGCGCCGAGACTTGGGCTTGGCCGTTCACCGCCGCTGCACAGCCGAACGTCGCAATCGCCGTCACGACGATCACCAGTAGCGCCTTCACGTAGCGCAGCACGATCACCTGCAGGCGCAGCATGTGACGCACGATGCCGTGCTCGACCTTGGCGACCTCCTCGACCAGCGTGCGGCGGCGCGCAGCAGCCAGTTCGAACAACGCGTCGGCGCGAGCGCGGTCAGCGTCGATGGCGGTCTCGTCGAGCAGGCCCGGGTAGGCAGCGAGCTGACGATCAATGCGAGCGCGTGCTCGCTCGTTGCCGGGAACCAGCAGACCGACTGTTGCGGCCGACCCATGCACCGCTTCGTACTCGGCGTCGGTTGCGGGGCCAAGCTCGTCGACGGGTAGCCGCAATCCGGTGAGCGTGAACCGGGGTGTGAACACCTCGCCGTCGGCGTGCACCACATGGTTGGCATGAAAGTAGAAGCGGGTCAGCTCGATGATCACCAGCCACAGCACAACCAACGCGAGCACCAGCGAGATGACGACCGCGACCGTGAGCAGCGCCCGCGACCACGACACAGGGCCGGCGAGCAAGGCGCGCAGCACCTGCAGGACGGCGTCGCGTTCCAACGCAGGCAGCAAGACCAGGATTCCCGCACCGGACAGCAGGGCTGTCGCCACTCGATGCATTGTCGAGAGACGCACCTCGCACCGCTGCAGGAACGCTCGCATCGCTGCCCGCTCGTCCACACTCACCATGGTGACGTCATCGAAGGACATGTCCGAGCACGCTAGTGCGCCTCGTCCAGATTGAACTGGGAGGGGCTGCACGGCGAGACTGACGGGATGAGCACTTCCGACGATTCTCAGCTGGCGCGAGTGACGGCCGCGATCGACATTCTCCTGGCTGAGTTCCCGCCGGCCACCATCGAGGACCGTGAGTTTCGCGGACGTCGCTACGACGCTGGTTTGGCGTGGGTGCACTTCCCCGAGAAGTTCGGCGGCCTCGGTGTGCGCCCCGACCTCAACCGTGTGGTGGAGGAGCGAGTGCGCAAGGCCGGCGCCAAGGCCACCGATGCGAGCACGTTCTTCATGGCTCTGGCCGGGCCCACCATCGTCACCCACGGCAGCGACGAGCAGAAGGATCGCTTCCTGCGCCCGATGTTCACCGGCGAGGAGAAGTGGTGCCAGCTGTTCAGTGAGCCCGGTGCCGGCAGCGACTTCGCCGGCCTCGCCACCAAGGCCGTGCGTGACGGCGACGAGTGGATCGTCAACGGGCAGAAGGTGTGGAACACGCTCGCCCACCTGGGCGACTGGGGCATGCTCGTCACCCGTACCGACCCCGAGGCGCCGAAGCACAAGGGCATGACCTACTTCGCCCTCGACATGAAGCTGCCCGGCGTAGAAGTGCGCCCGCTGCGTCAGATCACCGGCGAGGCCGAGTTCAACGAGGTCTACATGACCGATACACGAGTGCCCGATGACTGCCGCATCGGCGCCGTCGGCGAGGGCTGGCGCGCCGCACTCACCACCTTGATGAACGAGCGCACCGCCATCGGTTCCGGCGGCGGAGGCAAGCGCAAAGGCCCCATCGACGAAGCAATTCGGCTGTTCCAATTGTTGCCGGCCGACCAGCAAACCGGTGCGAAGCGCGACCATCTGATGAGGCTGTATTGCACCGCGGAAGTCAGCCGCCTCACCAACGCACGCGGCGCCGCCAAGGCCAAGGCCGGCAACCCCGGGCCCGAGGGCAGCATTGCGAAGCTGGCACTGAGCAACTTCAACAAGGTGTGCACCGAGTTCTGCATGGAACTGCTGGGCGCCGACGCGATGGTCGGTTACGACTTCACGTTCCGCCGTCCGGAGAACCTGTCGGTGGACGGCATGGACCACGGCATTCGCCACAGCTTCCTGCGCGCCCGCGCCAACAGTATCGAGGGCGGCACCACCGAGATCATGAAGAACATCCTCGGTGAGCAGATGCTGGGTCTGCCCGGCGAGCCGCGGATCGACAAAGATCAGCCGTGGAGCAAGGTGCCCCGCAACTGACGTGAGCCGACGACCCTGCTAGCGGGAGATCCAGGGGGTCACTACCACGCCGACGATCCGGAAGCGGATCGGGCTGGAAGGGGCCTCCACCCGGAAGCGACCGAACTCGTCGGCGAGCACCTCGAAGGGCTCGCCCTCCTCGACCTCCAGCAGCAGTGCCGCATCGGTGGGCGGTGTCAACTGGCCGACGATGGTCGATGCATTGGCATGCAACTCGAGGTCGATCGACACGTGATCGTTGACGAAACTGAGAAGGCGGGCCTCGGCTTCGGTGCCGCGCATCACTACCAGTTCACGTGCCGACGCCGAATCGAACACGAGAGCAGCAAGTTCCTCCGACAGCAGATCCATGTCGGCAGCCGCATATGCGCTGAGCAACGCCGCCTCGGGAATTGGTTCGACGATGTCGAGCATCTCGCCAAGAAGGCGCATGAGCTCATCGTCGTCGTCCAGGTCGTTGTCACCGGAGGGTTGCATCCGATTGTTCATTTCACTCTCTTCCGCCGTCGAGGTAGGGGGCCAACTCGGGACTGTTGCGAAGCCGCTGCAAACACCGGGCTCGGGTGGGGCCAATGGAGCCATGCGGCAAATTGAGTACTCGGCTGATCTCGTCGTAGCTCACCGGTGGGTCCGCCGACAGCAAGCGCATCAGCGCCTGCAACTCAGGCGTCAACTGACTGAACGCGGCAAACAACGCACCGCGCAGCTCGTCGCTCTCCAACCCTTCGCCGTGGTCACCCTGCTCCACGGAACGCAACGGCAGTTCGGCCATTGGCACCAACCGCGAACGACGACGCGAGATGGAATTGGCCTCGTTACGGGCAGTGGTTGCTACCCAGCCCGGCAGTTTCACCGGCTCACGAATCGACGCCAGTCGCTCGTGCAACCTGAAGAAGGTGCTGGCGAACGCATCGTTTCGGTCTTCCTCAGAGAGGTCGTAGCTGTACAACACCTTCCACGCAACGCCCTTCAGACGGTCGACAAGATCGCGCCAGGCCCGCTGGTCGCGCTCCAACGCCCGCGCCACGAGCGCGGGGAGATCGGAGGAGAACTGGTGGTGGGGCTCCACAGTCGTCAGCCTAGACACGTCACACAGAGTCAGCCCGAGGCGGCCAGATACACGCCACCCTCACAACTTCCTCGACTACCTGCTCGACCCGACGACGCAGGTGTACGACGACAGCGCAGCCACTTCTCGCGACGAGCGACCACCGACGCCCAGCCGGAGCAGTTCCGCGAACGTCGCAGCCGCCGACTGCCCCGAACGCAGCCCCAGGTGAACGGCCGTGACGATCCCTTTGCTGACGTCGTCGCCGATCGGGATCACTGGCGCAATCACGGTGCGCACACCCGCAGCCATCAGCACGGCCGAGGTGCCCAGCAGTTCGTCACCGGGCAACACGCCGCTGCGCCCGCTGCTGCACGCTGCAAGCACCACCGTGTCGGGAACCTGCGCAAGGGCTTCCATCTCGTGAACGAACAATGGACCGTCGGCCATCTGCAACGTCGAGAACATCGGGTTGTCGCTGCGAAAGACGCCGTGAGCGGCAATGTGCACGAGCGAGGCCGTTGCCAATCCCGCGAGCACGGCCTCGACAGTGGCGGCAGCCCCCGTCAGGACCATCGCCTTCGGATAGAGGGCGAGCAACCCACGAATCTCATCGTCGGCGTGGGGCAACAACGGCCCAGCCACGAGCAGTACCTCGGCGGCACGCAGCGCACTACGGGACCGCATCCACCACGCCGCGCTGGGCGCAACAGCCACGCCACTGCGGCGCTCGGCAGTTGGCAAGGCGCCCCACAGCACATCGTGCAGTGCGCCGGTGGGAACCACGACCAACGGCCCATCACCGAGGAACCGCTGCAGCGGAGCAAAGAGAAGCCGGTCGACCTCGGTGCGCGCGGTCTGGAACGCGTTCCACGCGCGATCCGCAATCGGGCCATCGGGCGCGGTTGCAAGACGACGGACGGAGAAAGCCAGATGTTCGTTGGCCGTCGCAGTTGCGTCAATCGATGACAACTCGATGAAACGCATCCGGCGCTCGCTACAGACCACAGCGAACAGTGATCCGTCGCTCTGCACGTATTCGACCAGCATGGTGGCGCCCAACGCCGCACGGAGCTTCGTTGCGTTCATCGACTCGACCGATTCACTTGCGTCTGCGACTTGGCGTTGACGGCTGCGGCGACTCACCTCGGTCTCCAGCTGCACGACAGCGGCGCGCAGCTCGTCTGGAACAGCTTCGCCATCGGTGATCGCTTCGGTCAGCCGATGGCGAGCACCGCGCAAACTTGCGCGCAAGGCCGGTGGAACCGCAGACTCTCCGAAGGTACCCGGGGAACCCAATGCGCCGGCGCGGCTTCGTTCGGCCCACTCGAGTATCCGGGCTGGGCGACTACTCCGAATGGCGAGCGCCAGCCCATCAGCGGCCAGCGGTGCGCCAAGCATTCCTGTGGCACTTCGCAACTCGGTCGCCCCCAACGATGCCCTGTGCTGCTCGACGGCACGCAAGCCCGCCCGTAGCGCGCTGCCAACGGCCTGTGGGTTTCCGTCTGCGGCGTGCAGCAGTGCGGTGGCGTGCCACGCACCCACTCGCACGCGCGCCAGCGGATGCCGCCGTGCGGTCGACGCCGTTCGTAGAACGTCGCGAGCCACATCGCGACGACCCGCCGCCAACGCCAGCCGCCCGGTCAACACACGTACCTCGGCCGCCTCCGAGAGCCAGCCGTACAGCTCGAGCTCATCGGCATCACGCCGCAGCCGAACGAACTGACGAAGAATGCCGTGTCGCGTCTGACCGTTGTCGCTCTGTGCCGCGAGGAACATTCGGTACCTGGCCTGCGCGGCCCACGCGTCTCGACCGGCAACGCGGAACAGCTGATGTGCCTCGCTCGCCGCTGCAACTGCTCTCCCCGGTTCGCCGGCCAGCGTGAGCGCCCGTGCCAACATCAGTAGTCCTTCCGCCCGTTGCGCAGTGTTCCCGGTAGTCCCGGCAACGACCACCACCCGTTCGGCCAGCGGTATTGCATCGACCCCTCGACCAAGTTCGAGCAGCACCTCGCACTCGTCCAGATCAAGATCGGCCAAGTGTCGGTCGAGCGAGCCGATCGACTGATAGGCCGCACGCGCCTCGTCGAACCCGGCGAGCGCAACGACGAAGCGGCCCGCCTTACCGTGCAGGTAGGCAAGGTTGTGGAGCGCACCCGCCGCCACCGCATGCTGCTGTAACCGGACAGCGAGCGACCGCATCGAAGCAAAGTCCTGTGCGGCGCGGTCGTACTGCGCAAGATGCGTCAGCACCACTCCACGGTTGGCGAACGTCCTCATTGCTGCCAGTTCGTCGCCGACCAACAGCAGCGGCAGCCCGGCGTCGTAATCGCGCAGCGCCTCATCGCGACGTCCGGCTGTTGAATGAACCAGCCCGCGCTGCGTCAACGCGCGGCCCAGGCCGGGGCCTTCGAGATGTGGCAACGCAGCGGCAATCTGCTCCAACGCCGCATCGTGACGGCCTGCTGCCTGCAGCGCCAGCGCCCAGCTCACCCGGATTTCGGTGGTCAGTGCAAGGCTCTTTGTATCGAGAGCAAGGTCCATCGACTCTTCGAACGCAATGGACGAGTCGTCGATCGCGCCGCGGTGGTATGCGAGCCGCGCCAGACCGAGCAGTACCACAGACCGCGCAGCCGAACCGCTGACGTCGCTTGACAATGCGACCAATAGCCGCTGCGCCTCTGCCGGGTTCGACTCCACGAGGGCAAGCGCGCGGCGAGCCTCCTGCTCGTCGCTTCGAGCAACCTGCGAAGCGGTCTGGTTGGTCTCTGCCATGCTGTGCCTCGACCCCGTCCCGGAAGTCCTCAACGTACCCGAAACAGCCCACCCCTGGAGACGCACATGGCAACGAGAGACCGCGACAAAGAGACTGCCGAGCAGCGTTGGCAGCGCACCGTCCGCTTCAGCCCGGAGCGGGGTGGTTTCGTGTACCGCCCCGGCGAACTGATCATCGACAGGACGGCACTCGGGCGCCTCACGCAGGAGGTCGACGGCGTTTCGTTCTCACAGACCACACTTGATGGTGACCTACTACTGATCGGCGAGGTGAGCGACTCGCTCCACCTCGCGAGTGTGCTCACCACCGAGGGGTTCAGCGCGCAGGTGAACCACGTTCTGTTCGCCGCCAGCAACGTCGTCGGGGCGCACCCCTCCACCTGGCCGCACCCCTCCACCTGGCCGCACCCCTCCACCTGGCCGCACCCCTCCACCTGGCCGCATGCAGGGTCCGGCGGCTGCGAGTGCGATCGTGGCTGCGGATCGAAGGCGCCGCGCGGCTGCGGGCCAGCGCAACCGGCGACGGAACCCACACCACCGACATCGTCCAGCGTCGACCTGGCCCGCTCCGAGCCGGCACTGCTACGGCCTACCGATCCAACCGCACCGCAGGTACGGGTCGTCGTCCTCGACACGGGGCTGGCGCCCAACTCGATGGGCGGCGGTGCAATGCCACAGGTGAGCGCAATGGCGGCGGGCGATTGGGGACCTACCAAGCCGGGCGCGCAGACCGACAACCTCGACCTACCCGATGCCGACAACAACAAGTGGCTGGACGTGGTCGCCGGCCACGGCACGTTCATCGCCGGCATCATCACCCGCCTTGCGCCACAGGCGGTCGTCACCGTTGGCAAGGTGTTGGAATACACGGGTGAGGGGAACGACGCCGACCTTGCATGGCGCATCAATCGCCTCGCAGATACCGGCTGCCCAGAAATCCTGGCGCTCAGCTGTTCCTGCTACACCGACAACGACGAAGCACCGATCGCCCTTCGCCAAGCCATCGAACGCGTCCAGAAGGGCGGAACGCTGGTGGTGGCTGCGGCCGGTAATGAGGCAACCTGTCGTGTCTCGTGGCCCTCGGCACTGTCGGGGGTCATCGCAGTTGGTGCGCTGGGGCCCGATGGCCCAGCATCGTTCACCAATTATGGCGACTGGGTGAATGCCTGCGCCCCCGGTGTCGACATCGTCAGCAGGTTCTTCGACGGTGTGGATGTGCACGACGACGGCAACGCTGCCACGGCCGACTTCCGCGGCTGGGCGCGCTGGAGCGGCACATCCTTCTCGGCACCAATCGTCGCTGCTGCGATCGCCCGAGAGGTAGCCCTCTACGGCATCACCGTCGCTGCCGCCGCCGAACGAGTGGTGTACGACAAACGTCTCTTCCGGATACCCGGCCTGGGCACCGTCGTCAACATGCACTGACGCCGTCGCAGCCGCAATTGCTCGGGTCGACCGGGCCCTACATCAGATACCGTTCCAGGCCGATGAGCAACGCACCTGATACTCCTGCCGCCGCAAACTTCGTGCGCGACCTGGTGCGCGTCGACAACCAGTTGGGCACCTTCGGTGGCCGCGTCCAAACGCGCTTCCCACCCGAACCCAACGGCTACCTCCACATCGGCCACGCCAAGGCCATCTGCGTCGACTTCGGTATTGCCGAGGAGTTCGGTGGCGTGTGCCAGCTGCGTTTCGACGACACCAACCCCGCCACAGAAGACACCGAGTACGTGGACGCGATTGTCGACGACGTGCGCTGGCTGGGCTTCGAGCCCGGCGAGCCGGTGTACGCCAGCGACTACTTCGAGCAGCTGTACCAGTGGGCCGAACACCTCATCACGACTGGCTTCGCCTACGTCGACGACCAAGACGCGGAAACCATCTCAGCGCAGCGCGGTGGATACGGCAAGCCGGGCATCGAGAGCCCGCATCGCAACCGCAGCGTGGACGAGAACCTGGCGCTGTTCCGCAGTATGCGCTCCGGCGAACTACCCGATGGCTCACATGTGCTGCGCGCCAAAGCCGACATGCAGCACGACAACATGCAGCTGCGCGACCCGATCATGTATCGCATTCGCCACGAGCACCACCACCGCACCGGCGGTCAGTGGGTGCTCTACCCCACATACGACTGGGCGCACGGCCAGAGCGATGCCATCGAAGGTGTCACGCACAGCCTGTGCTCGCTGGAATTCGACAGCCACCGCGCACTGTACGACTGGTACCTCGAGCGACTTCCGCTGGCAGGCGACCAACCGCGTCAGACCGAGTTCGCCCGGTTGGAACTGACGTACACCATCACCTCCAAGCGCAAGCTGCGTCAGCTGATCGACAACGGCATCGTCGACGGGTGGGACGACCCGCGCCTGCCCACGCTGCGTGCCCTGCGCCGCCGCGGCTACCCGGCCACCGCCATCCGCGACTTCTGCGAATTCATCGGCGTCGCCAAGACCAACAGCCGTCACCAGATCGAGTTGCTGGAGTGGTTCATCCGTCACGAGCTGAACCGCTCCGCACAGCGGCGGATGGCGGTGCTGCAGCCGATCAAGCTGGTCGTCACCAACTGGCCGGCGGGCCATGTCGAGATGGTCGAACTGGTCAACAACCCGGAGAACCCATCCGACGGTTCTCGCACCGTTGCCTTCACCGGCGAAGTGTGGATCGAGGATGACGACTTCAAGGCCGAGCCACCGCCGAAGTACTTCCGCCTGACACCCGGTAGCGAGGTGCGCCTGCGCGGCGCGTTCTTCGTGAAGTGCACCGGCTTCAGCACCGACGACGAGGGGAATGTCACGGATGTGCAGTGCACCTACGACCCCGAGACTCGTGGTGGCAGCGCCCCCGACGGCCGCAAGGTGAAGGCAACGATCCACTGGGTCTCCACCGAACACGCCGTCGACATCCAGGCCACTCAGTACGAGCGGCTGTTCACCAGCGAGACGCCTGGCGAAGCAACCGGCGACCCGATGGACGACCTCAACCCTCAGTCGAAGGCCGTGCTGGCTGGCAAGGCCGAAGCGGCGATGGGTGATGTCGCGCCCGGCCAGGTGGTGCAGTTCGAACGTCTCGGCTATTACGCCGCCGACCCGCTGACGCACTGCCTGTTCCACCGCACGGTCGGCCTCAAGGACGAGTGGGCCAACGTGCAGAAGCGCGCGAAGTAGCCCCCTTCCTTCGACGGATACTTGCGCGATAGGTAGCTCTCAGAGCTACCACACGCACACCTGCGACGAAACCCGCCGTCAGTCGTCGAGGAACTCGTCGGTGGTGGTGTCGCGCCGGGCAGTGAACCAGCGGCGGCAGCCACTCTCGTGGAACCACCGTTCGAGCGTGACCCCGCGCCTGTTGTCCTGCATCCAGGCGTAGTCCACGTTGCGTGCGTCGGCGTCGGTGATCGTCGCCGGCGTCACCGGGAAAACACTGCCGTAGCGGAACTCCTCGAAGGGGCGTGCACCGCAGTTGGGGCATTCGATCCAGAGCATCGGGTCACCTCGTCCCTGCGGAGCTGGGGTCGGCCATGGCCGCCTCGTTGGCGAAACGGTCCAGCCCGAATGGTGCGATCAGCGGTGGTGGCGTACCGGTGGCGATGAGCTGGGCCAGTTGCTCACCGGCGGCGGGGATCGCCTTGAAGCCCCAAGTTCCCCAACCGGTGGAGAGCATGAAGCCGTCGACGCCCGTATGGCCGAGGATCGGCGAGAAGTCGGTGCTGATGTCACAGATGCCGGCCCACGAGCGCAGGATGCGCAGCTTGGACAGGAAGGGGAACATGATCGTCGCCTTCGCCGAGCAGGCCTGCAAGTACGCGTAGCTGGTAGACGTTCGATAGCTCGCCTGACGGTCGTACTCGGCGCCGATCAGCATCTGCCCTCGCGGCGTCTGGCTGATGTAGAACACGAGATCGTTCGAGGACACGATCGGCGCGAACTCCTGCGCGTATGCGTTCGTCACGAACGCCTGCAGCGCATGCGTGCGGATCGGCAGGCGTACGCCCGCCCAATCGGCGACTGTGGTGACATTGCCACCGACGGCCGACAGCACGACACCAGCGGAGATGGGGCCATTCGCGGTCTGCACGCCGGTGACTCGATCGCCATCCTTCAGCAGCCCGGTGACCGGGGTGTGCTGGAAGATGTGCACGCCGCTGCGCAATGCGCCCTGCGCGTACGTCCAGACCACACGGTCGTGGCGCGCCGTGGCGCCCTCATGGTGGTAGCTCGCACCCTGCACCGGGTATCGGCCGCCGCCGGTGAGATCGATCTGCGGGCAGCGGGCCTTGATCTCGTCGGGGAGGATGTAGTCGGTCTTGGCGCCGCACGCCTCGTTCATCAGTGCACGGGTCTGCTCGGTACGGGCGGCCATCACCGAGTGGGCCAGCCAGATCTGGCCCTTGGTGCTGTGCATGATCCACGAGCCGGTCTCGTCCTCCAGTCCCTGATACAGCTCCAGGCTGCGCTGATAGAAGCGCACCGATTCGGGAATGCCGTAGTTGCTGCGGATGATCGTCGTGTTGCGACCGCTGTTGCCGGAACCGATGTAGTTCGAGTCCAGCACACAGACGTTCGTGATCCCGTGGCGGGTGGCAAGGTAGTAGGCGGTGGACAGGCCGTGGCCACCACCACCGATGATCACCACGTCGTACGCGGGCTTCGGGTCGCCCACCTGCCACGGCAGATCGAGCAGCGTCTCGACGAACTCGTTCATGACAGCCGCTCCTGCAGCTCGTGGCGAGCGGCGCTGGCCACCAGCAGTTGGGTGGTGCCGTCGGTGTGCAGCACGAGCTTGGCGGGCACGCCGGCGATCTGGCCCTGTGCGAGCGCAGGGCGAGCAGCCGGCAGCTGCCACTCGATGTGCTGCTCGGCCAGCGCTGCCAGGTCGTGCACGATCGCCATCGAGAACCCGGCCTCGGAGGTGACGATCGCGTGCGCGTCGGCCGGCACTGCCGGCTTCGTAGCACCGATGACGAAGGCGTCGTCGGGAGAGATGCGCACGACGTGCGAGCCCGCCGGCCAGGGGGCGGCGTCGAGCGCGGCCGGCGTGGCGATGATGCGCCAACCGGCGACGTGGTCGGTGAACTCAGAGACGAGCACGTGCGCCCTCCGGGTCGTAGAACGGCACTTCACTGACGTGGGCTTCGCGGCCGTCGATCTCGACGACGTCGGCGTGCGGCATGCGTTTCTGCCAGCCCATCAGAACGGCGTGGCCGAACAGCGGCGAGTTCCAGCTGGAGGTGACGTGGCCGACGACGTCGCCGCCCACCCTGATCACGCTGCCTTCCAGGGGCGCAGGACCTTCCATCCGGAAGCCGAACAGACGGCGTTCGTCGGGCAGCTTCGCCGTGCGGAGCAACGCCTCGCGGCCGACGAATGCCGGCTTGTCGAGCTTCACGGCCCAGTCCATGTTCACCCGTCGCGGCGAGCTGTCCAGCTCGGTGTCCTGGCCGACGATGATGTGGCCCTTCTCGCAGCGCAACCCGAACAACGCCTGCAGACCGTGCGGCTTGATGCCCAGCGGTGCACCGAGGTGCATGAGTGCCTGCCACAGCTCGGCGCTGCGGTCGATCTGGTGGTGCAGCTCGAAGCTGGCCTCACCGGTGAAGGAGAGGCGCATCACGTGGCAGGGCACTCCGGCGACATCGAGGCGGCGGTGCTGCAGGAACTTCGGCCGATCCTCTTCGGCCACCCCGGCACGGCGCAGCAGCTCCCCCGCCAGCGGGCCGGTGACGTTGATCGCGCCGTGCGAGACGGTGCGGTCGAGCACGTGCACGCGTAGGCCCCACGTCTCGACCCAGTCGCGCACCCACATCTCCGCCGTGCTCGCGCCACCAGAGGTGAACGTGAGCGTGAAGCGGTCGTCCGCGTCGCGCAGGATCATCCCGTCGTCCATGATGTGGCCACGTTCGGTCAGGTTGATGACGTAGCGAGCACGGCCGACCTTGATGTCGTGCACGTGGTTCGGGTACAGCCGCTCCAACGCCTCCACGACGTCGGGGCCGCTGACGATCATCTTGCCGAGCGTGCTGACGTCGCCGAGCGAGACGGCCTCGCGCACTGCCCAGTACTCCGCGATCGGGTCGCCGTAGTGCCAGGGCCGGAACCAGCCACCGAACTTGTCCAGTGTGGCGCCCAGCGCCACGTGTTCCGCGTGCAGCGGCGTCCGGCGGAACGTGTCGATGTGGAAGCCGGCGGCAGCCTCGCCGAGCGTCAGCTGGCGAGCAGCCGGGCGAGCCGTGAACGGCTCGGGGGTGGTTCCGCTGCGATCTGCGACGAATGCCCGCAGGTGCGGCATGCACACACCACCCTGGCAGGTGCCCACGCCGGTGAGGCTGGCACGCTTCACCAGTTCCAGCTCGTTGAAGCCTTTTCGCCACACACCGTCGAGGTCTTCCACCGTGATCTTGCCGCACGGGCAGACCACACCTTCCTTCGGGCAGGCCGGCAATGCATGTGCGGCTGCCGCCGGGCCGACGACTGTGACGGGCACCATCGGGGCCATCCGGGCGAGCAGGTCGCGCGGCGCACTGCCGAGATCGACGATGACACTGTCGCACTCGGTGATCGTGCCATTTGCGGTCTCGACCGCAACCACGCTCTCCTGCCCATGGAACGCCACCAGTTCAGCGCCGACCGTTGCGACGCGTCCGAGATCGACACCGGCGGCCTGCAGCGCAGCCGCGGCCTTCGGGGTATAGACGCCGGCAAGCATGTTGCCGGGGCACACGGGATGGATCTCCGCAGCACCGGTGGCGAGCGTGATGTGGTGTACGTGCAATTGATCGACGCCGTGCGGTGTGCGCACGATGACAGTGGGACCGTCGAAAACGCCGACCACCTCGTTGCCATCCGCAGCGTCGAGCACCAGCACGTCGTCGCCACTGGCGCTTGCGGCGGCCGCTGCTGCCGCGCCGCTGTCACCACGGCCGATGACGACGTGGCCGGCCGCACGATGACGCACTGTCACCTGGGAGTGCTGCTCGGGACCGCCGGGTGATGGGTGTGAGCCGTTGGGGTGGCGCCGCACCACCAAGCCCGGGTGGGCCGGCGTCTGGCAGGTGCGCACCCACGGGGTGCCATCCACGATCGCGACACAGTTGCCGCAGTCGCCAGCCAGGCACAGCGTGCCGCCGCGAGCCGGGTGTTGCCCGCTGCGCACGGCGGCGATCGCCAGCGTGTCGCCGTCGTGGTACTCGATGGGTGTGCCGTCGTAGACGACGCGACTCATGCAGTTTCCCCTTCCGCTGACCCCTGGGTCGAGGTCGGCGGAACCTTATCCCGGAACGAACGCGCGGTGAAAGAGGGGCGCGCTGAGGAACCATTCTTTCTCGCTGGCGGCGCCCGATCCTCGTGCCGGACGAAGCACCATCGCCCAAGGTCGGGACTGAAATGGGACTGACAATGGCACACCCGTTTGCTAACGAGATGGGTAGCGAACTGTGTCGGTGACGGGCGCGCCCCAACCGCTGGTTTGCGCATCACCCACGGGAGCAGAGGTTCGCACCATGAAGGTTCGCCGATTCAAAAGAGCCATTCACCTCACGGTCGTCACCGCCTTGACGGCGGGTGGCCTGCTCGTGACGTTCGCACCCAGTACCGTCGAAGCAGCGACGTTCACCACCGTCCCCACGCGCCTCTACATGGCTCCCGCAGGAGTCTCGATACCGAATGGCGTCGCCCAATTGGTGGGCGTGCAGGTGGGCACACTCAAGTTCGACGGGACCACCGACCCGATCTCGCAACAACTTCGCAGCATCGTGGTGAACACTGTCAGCGGTGATGCACTGTGCGACCTGACCGTTTCTCCCTACGACATCGGCGATTGCTCGCGTATCCAGATCGGCCCGGTCAGTCACGGACGACTCAGCGCCGGCGCAATCGACACGATCCCCGATGGCGAGAGCCTGGGGGTCGACGTATACCTGTTGCCCAGCGGTGCCCGGATCGAGAGTGAGTATCAGGTTGCGAATGGCTCGAACTATCTCGCCCTCAATGGCACCCCCGAGGACCTGAACGAGGCGCTGGCCGCCTTGGTCTACACACCCGACTCTGGCTACTACTACGAGGGTTCCAACGGTGAGGACGTCAACATCGTGCTCGTGCCCGGGAACTCCGACGACAACCTTCCGCCGAACGACACGACCGACGACACGGCGAACGCCACAATTCAGATTCGCGTGCTGAAGGTCAACGGGTTTCCGACCGTCACCGCGCCGAGTGACAAGTCTGCGCAGGCGGGGATCGAGTTCAAGATTCCAGTTGCTGACCCCGCTGTGAATCCGCCGTTCGCGGGCAGGGCGATCACGGTGACTGATGCAGACAACGACGAGGACGTGGACGGCGCGCAAGCGAACCCGCCGGTGGCTGAGGGAGCGCTGCAGGACGGCGCGGGCTCGAAGATGCTGCTGATCGGCTATCTCGCCTGCGACACCCCGACGACCGATCTGGTCAACGGCTTCCATTTCCGCGGTGGCACCTTTGAAGTCAGCAACAACGACATCAGGTCGATCGTGCGCGACTTCTTCCAGTTCACCCAACTGCCCTCATCGGGCCAGACAATCGTCACGACGCTCCTCGATGCCATCGATGCGATCGAACCTGGATTGACGACGACGATGTTGGCGACCAATAGCCCGACGACGTACACCAGCCTGTTCGCAGGTGTCGGCAGCATGTACGAAGTGCAGTACGCCGTCAGCCAGATCAGCTTCCTTCAGCCGGCGGCTGCGGACAATTGCACCATGTGGACGATCGTCTCCGATCTCGGCAACAACGGGCTCCCGCTGCAGTACTTCGGTGACCCTCCCACGGGCATCGAGGTGCCGATGATCGGCCTAGGTCTCGACAGCTTCGACATCAACACCGGCGACCTCGATGAGATCGACATCTCCTTCGTCGACCCGAGCACATTGGTGATCAACGAGTCGGGAGCGCCTGTCGACGTGATAGCGGCAGTCCAGATCTCTCCAGCTATCCACCCCGAGTTTGTGATCCAGTGGGAGATCAACCCGAAGAATGGTGACCCCGAGGTCGTCGGCGTTGCCACTGCGGACGATGACTTTCGAGGGACATTCAACAACACCTTGACTGTTCCGGAGAATGCGGTGCTCATTCAGATCCCCAATGAGGTGTTGCCGGATCCCCCGAACACGACCATCTACGCAGACAGCGAAGTTGAGGGCAACGAGACATTCACGTTCGACCTGGTCGTGGACCCGAACGCCGAGGTCGGGTACCTCATCACTTCCTCTGCACCCAGTAAGACCGTCGTGATCGTGGACGATGACGACCCCGTCCAAACGATCTCGGTCGACAACCCGTCCATCGTCGAAGGCGACTCTGGGACGAGGAGCCTGACCTTCACGCTGACGCTCGATGGGCTGGCCGATGGAAATGAGTCAGTGTTGGTCTCCACCGTCGACGGCACTGCCACCGATGCTGACAACGACTACGAGCCCGTCGTCTCAGAGCTTGTCCAGTTCGCCACTGGTGAGACCGAAAAGACCGTGACGGTCACCGTCAATGGCGACCTGGTCGACGAACTTGGGGCGGTCAACGAGGCCTTGACGCTCCAGCTCTCCGGCGCGACGAATGTGACCGTCGGTACGCCTTCGGGTATCGGTGCGATCGTGAACGATGATCAACCGCGCACGGTCACCGTTGCCGATGCGTCAAAGGTCGAGGGCAACGCCGGAACCTCGGTGCTGAACTTCGTCGTCACCCTCAACACACCGGCGAAGGGGAACGAGTCGGTCACTGTCAGTACCGCTGACGGTTCGGCCACAATTGCCGACAACGACTACGCGGCCCTTACCAACGCCCCGATCACGTTCGTTGCCGGAGCCACGACGGCCACGGCGAGTGTGACCATCAATGGGGACGTCACTCCGGAAGCCAATGAGACGTTCACATTCACGCTCGGTTCGAACGTGAATGTGCTGATCGACGACGGCAGCGCCATCGGCACTATCCAGAACGATGACGGCGTGCCCAACGTGTCGATCAACGATGTCATGCAGAACGAGGGCAATGCGGGCACCGCCACCTTCACGTTCACCGTGTCGCTCAGCGCACCAGCGGTTGCGCCGGCCGCAATTTCGGTGGTGTCGGCGAACGGCACTGCGACGGCGGGAAGTGACTACGTCGCATTCGGCCCACAGACGTTCACGTTCGGTACGGGTGAAAGCTCGAAACTCGTGACTGTTGTCGTCAACGGCGATACGACCGTCGAACTCAACGAGACGTTCACCGTCCTCCTTTCGAACCCGGACCAAGTCTTGATCACCGATGGAACAGGGCTCGGGACCATCACCAACGACGACGTGACCCCTTCGGTGATGTCCATCGCTGACGCGACGGTGACCGAAGGTGCCGGCGTCGACCAGGCAGTGATCTCGATGACCAACCCTGCGGGCCGCACGTGTGCGGTGACAGTGACATCGGTCAACGGCACAGCAGTTGCGCCCGGCGACTTCACCGCTTTGGTCGGCGGCCTCGTCACTCTCGCCTCGGTGGCTTCCGCCAATGGGGCGATCTCGGTCGTCAACGACCAGTTGGTGGAGGCCAACGAGACCTTCACGATCAACCTCGCCCTTCACGCATCGTCCAACCCGGCGTGCGAACTCGGCGACAACTCGGCGACGATCACTATTGTGAGCGACGACCTGGCATCGGTGGTATCGATCGCCGATGCCACCGTGACCGAAGGCGCAGCGGTTGACCGGGCTGTGGTTTCGATGACCAATCCTGCAGGTCACGTATGTGTCGTCACCGTTACGTCGGTCAATGGCACCGCAGTGGCCCCCGATGACTTCGCTGCCTTCGTCGGAGGCCAGTTCACCATCAACCAAGTGCCGTCGGCCAACCTCCCGATCTCGGTCGTCAACGACCTATTGGCCGATGCCGCCGAGAGCTTTGTCATCAACCTCGCACTGCATCCATCATCGAATCCGGCGTGCGTACTTGGCGACAGCTCGGCGACGATCCTGATCGTCGACGACGACAGCCCAGCTGATGCCACAGCGCCGACGGTCACGGTCGAGCAGGGGCTCGTCCAGGCCGACCCGACTACCACCTCACCGATCGAGTTCAGGGCCACCTTCTCCGAGCCGGTGATCGGTTTCGGCAACGTTGCAGGCGATGTCGTGCTCGCTGGCACCAGCAACGGCACGAAGGTGGCCACGATCACCGGCGGGCCACTGACCTTCACCGTGTCGGTGGCGGTGACGGGTGCAACCAATGCCGGCACTGTGATTGCCAGCATTCCCGCCGGAGCCGCAAACGACGGCACCAACCTCAGCCTCGCCTCGACGAGCGCCGACAACAGTGTCGTATTCGACCAGGTCGCGCCCACCGCAACGATCAACCAGGCGGTCGGCCAGACCGATCCGACGACGACAGCGCCGATTGTGTTCGATGTCGTGTTCTCCGAACCCGTCACCGGGTTCGCCAACGGCGACATCACGCTGAACGGCACCGCCGCAGCCACCACCGCCACGGTCACGGGCTCCGGCACCACATACACCGTCTCCGTCACCGGAATGACAGGCGCCGGGACCGTACTCGCATCAATCGCGGCAGGCGTCGCACAAGACGCAGCAACCAACAACAACCTCGCCGCCACCAGCATCGACAACTCGGTCCAGTTCGATGTTGACCAGGTCGCGCCAGTCCCGCTCACCCTCACCATCAATCCCCCCGCCAACATCACCGTGCCCAATGCGCCAGGGTTGGCAGGGGCGAACGTCAGCTACCCGATGGCAACGTCCACTGGCGGCGTACCACCGATCGCAATCAGCTGCCTTCCAGCGTCCGGCACGTTCTACTTACTCGGCACGACCACAGTCACGTGCACAGCGACCGATAGCGAGCTTGTCGAGATGAGCGCCGATCTCGGGGCGGCGGCGATCGCCACAGGTACCTTCACCATCACCGTCGTCGATACCGAGCCACCGGTGATCGGCGATGGACCTGACCTCACGCTGTCGACGGACGGCAGCTCTGCAATCGCGACCTACACCAAGCCGCCGGCGACGGACAACGGTGGGCCACCGACCGTCGTGTGCACGCCATCGTCGCTGACGTCGTTCTTTCTCGGCGTCACCACTGTGACGTGCACCGCCACCGACGGCGCCGGCCTCACCGCTTCGTCCAGCTTCACGGTCACCGTGATCACCGGGCTGCAGTTGCCCGCTACGGGCTCGTCGACCAACGGCTCGGCAACGATGGCGCTCGCGTTCATGCTGTTCGGCTTCCTCCTGTTGACGGTGACACATTTCGACCGACGACGGCCGCGTCCGGTCGCTGCTGGTCGTCGTCGCTACCACCATGACTGACAGCACATTCCTCGCGGCCCCAGCGTGGCAGACTACGAACGTGGGGAACTCAGTCAGTCGGCGCGATCTTGTCCGGTGGTCACTCGTGGGCGCGGGCACCATGCCCGTCGCAGCCATGATTGCGGCCTGCAACGGCGGTGGCAGCGCAAGCCCGCCGCCAGACGGCTCTGCGACGTCCACCACTGCTGTTCCGGCGAGCACAGTTGCCGGCACGACCCCTCCCGGCACGACCCCTCCCGGCACGACGCTGCCCGGGACGACGGTGCCTGCCGACCCCAGCATTCCGTGGTGGCTGCAGGGCAACTATGCGCCGGTGCTCGACGAGGTGGATGCGTTCGAACTCGTTGTACGCGGCGCGCTCCCGCCCGAGCTGAGTGGGCTGTATGTCAAGAACAGCTCGAACCCGCCTCGGAGCGACAGCCCTCACTGGTTCTTCGGCGATGGCATGGTGCACGGCGTCAGCCTGCGCAACGGCAAGGCCGAGTGGTACCGCAATCGCTATGTAGAGACCGCGCCATATCTTGCCGGTGACGGCTTCGGACAGGGTGCGCCTGGCGGGGCCGGCAACCAGTCGAATGTCTCGGCCATCTGGCATGGCGGCAAGTTGCTGACCAGCGGGGAGGTCGGGTTTCCGTATCAGTTGAGCGCTGCAGACCTGTCAACCGTCGGCGTGTACGACTACGCAACGTCACTCAAAGGTTCGTTCACCGCGCACCCCAAGATCGACCCCGTCACGGGCCGCATGCACGCCTTCGGATACGGCTTCATGGCCCCGTTCCTGCAGTATTACATCATCGAGCCCGACGGGACGATGAGCCATACGGAGCCCATCGACCTACCGCGCAGCACGATGATGCACGACTTCCAGATCACCGAGTCCGACGTGATCTTCTGGGACATGCCGGTGGTCTTCGACCTCGAGCTGGCAATTGCCTACATCAACGACCCGAGGGCGGGCCAGATGCCGTATCAGTGGCGACCCGAGTTCGGGTCGCGCATTGGCATCATGCCGCTCGCCGGCGGTGCCGCCGAGCTCAAGTGGTACGACATCGACCCGTGCTACGTCTTCCACAGCGTCAACGCCTTCCGCCGCGGCGACGAGGTGGTCGTCGATGTGTGTCGGCTGAGCTCGATGTTCGACACTGCCAACGAACGAGGTCTGGGTGGTGCTTCATCCCTGCGTCGCTGGACCATCAACACGGCAACCGGCACCGTCGCCGACGATGTGCTCACCGACGAGAACCCAGGCGACCTGCCGAGCCGCGACCCGCGTCGCGTTGGCCGCGAGCATCGCTTCGGTTACCTCACCGGTACTCGGGAGAACCGCGAGACGGTCGAGTTGGGCAACATCATCAAGCACGACTTCTCCGCCGGCGCGCGCGAGATCTGGGAACCGGGGCCGACGCGGCACGCCACCGAGCCATTGTTCATTCCGGGCGACCCCACCGACTTGGCCGACGACGCTGGTTGGTTGTGCAGCTTCGTCCACGACGACGCCACCGGCGAGAGCGTGCTGGCCGTGTTCGACGCCACCGCCGTGGCCGCCGGCCCCGTCGCCGAAGTCGTCATGCCGCAGCGCGTCCCGTACGGCTTTCACGCCACCTGGATTCCCACCATCGACTGAGCCCTCGAGTGCCACGCCACCAGTGCGAGTGCGACACCACAACACAGGCCAAGGTTCGGCACCCGCTGCCACCCATGGGCAGGTGAAAACCTGTCGAATTTGTCACGAGATGCGAGGGTTCTGCGTGTCGAACGCAGGGACGCCGTGAAGCCAGTCTGCCTGACACCGCCCGCCCATCACCAACAGGTCGCCCTCGCCGGCATCAGCACCAGATCGTCGGGCGCCTGGCCGGAAGGTAACCCGCTCGACCAGCGAAGCGGCCCAGGGACCACGCTCGCGAATGACGAACGGCCTCCGCTGGCCCTGATTCTGCCTTCGCCGACACGGCAACGCAAGGAACCCGTCAGACGACCTGGGTGGTTGACGGGTAGCGCTGGCACCAGCGAGGGGTGCGGGTGCGCACGGGCCGCGCGGCATGATGAGAGCAATGCACCGATTGGCGAGGTTCAGAGGGCTCCTGCCCCCCATCGATCGCCCGGCGTACGGCGAGGGCGTGCGGGCGATGGCCCCGCTCAGTGTCGCCATCGCCGTGTGGGGTTTGGTCACTGGCGTGGCGATGGTCAATTCCGGGCTCTCCATCACCGTTGCCATCGTGATGACTCTGACGGTGTTCGCCGGGTCCGCCCAACTGGCCGTGCTGCCACTACTGGCCACCTCCGCTCCCCTGCCCATCGTGTGGGTCACTGCGCTGCTGGTCAACTTGCGCTTCGTGATCTTCGCCGCAGCCTCACGCAAATCGTTCGTGATGTTGCCCTGGCAGCAGCGAATGCTGGCGGGCTACCTCAACGGCGACCTCGGCTTCGCACTGTTTTCCCGCCGCTTCGCCGACGATCCCGAGCGCGGTAACCCCGTGCAATGGGGCTACTTCTACGGCGGTGCGGTTGTCAACTGGGCCGTCTGGATGGGGTCCTCGATCGTCGGCATTCTGCTGGGTGGTTTGGCGCCAACCGACTGGGGTCTCGAACTCGGGGCGTACCTGGCCCTCCTTGCCGTCCTCATCCCGATGGTGCATCGGCTGCCTGTGGTTGCCGGTGTGCTGGTGACCGGCCTGATTGCAGTGGCAACGGTCAACTTTCCACTCCGGTTGGGGCTGCTCCTTGCGGTACTCGCGGGCGTTGGCGTTGCGGTTGGCGTCGAAAGCCGGCGCCCCGACGGCCAATCTCACGGGGCCGTTGCGATGGCCGCAGACATCGCCGACCAAGGCGAGGTTGCCTGATGGGCAGCACTGCGTACCTGATCGCGGCCATCGTGGGCTTGACGCTCGTGACCATCGCTACGCGCAGCAGTTTCTTCATGCTGCCGGCGCGCATCGAACTCCCGGGCAACGTCGAGCGAGCGTTGCGCTATGCGCCCGCGTGCGCGCTCACCGCCATCATCACGCAGGGAGTGCTCGCTCGCAATCACCAACCGTACGTGAGCGTGCACAACTACGAGATGTGGGCGATCGTCGCAGCGGCGCTCGTGTTCGCCAAGACGCGGAACATGATTGCGATGATCGTGGTCGGCATGGCCGTGTTCACCGTTCTGCGACTGTCGTTCTGAACTGCAGCGCCCTCGCCGAACTCTTCTCGGCCGTGTCCTTCGACCGGTAACCTCGCTGCCGTGGCTGCTTACTGGTTGTTCAAGTCCGAACCCGACGTGTTCTCGTACGACCATCTCGTGGCCAACAAGCGCGAGGGCTGGGACGGCGTGCGCAACTACCAGGCACGCAACTTCATGCGGGCGATGAAAGTGGGCGACAAGGCAATTTTCTACCACTCGAACGCCACACCGCCCGGAATCGCCGGGGTCTGCAAAGTGGCCAAGACCGCCGAGCCCGACCCCACACAGTTCGAACCCTCGAGCAAGTACTACGACCCAGCCTCGAAGCCAACCGACCCCCGATGGGACTGGGTGACCGTCGCGCCGGTGAAGAAGCTGCCGTTCGTCTCGCTGGATGAGCTGAAAGCCATCCCAGAGCTGAGCCAGTGCCGCTTGTTGGCGAAGGGCAACCGTCTCTCCGTGATGCCCTTGCAAGAGCACGAGTTCGATGCAATCGTCGCCTACGCAACACGCCGTCAGCGGTAACAGTCACATCCGTAGAGGTGGACCTGACCGAGCGAAGCGGAAGCGAGCGCAGTAGGTTTCTCGTTGACATGGCCCGCACCAAGACCCCTCATCCCGCCCCCACGGTCGTGCTCCTGGTACGCCACGGGCAGACCCCCACCACGGGCAAGCTCCTACCCGGCCGCGCGCCTGGACTGCACCTGTCCGAAGCCGGGATCGAGCAAGCGCAGCGGGCCGCTGAGCGCATTTCTGCGCTCACCAAGGTCGACGCCATCTACTCCTCGCCGCTGGAGCGGGCCCGCGAGACCGCAGCCCCCATCGCTGTCGCCCTTGGTTTGAAGACTCGCATCGACAAAGGCTTGCTCGAGTGCGAGTTCGGCGACTGGACAGGCGCAGAGCTGAAGAACCTGATGAAGTTGCCCGAGTGGAACACGGTGCAGCGGGCGCCCAGCACGTTCACCTTTCCCGGCGGCGAAAGCTTCACCGCCATGCAGAACCGAATCGTCGGCGCCATCGACCGGCTGCGGGCTGCACACCCCGGTGGCACCATCGTCTGTGTGTCGCACGCCGACCCGATCAAGGCTGCAGTTGCACACGCAATGGGAACGCATATCGATCTCTTCCAGCGCATCGTCATCGGCACCTGCTCCGTCTCCGCAATTGCCTACGGCATGGGTGCGCCAGTCGTTCTCACCGTCAACTCCACGGGTGGCTCGCTTGCCGAGCTTCGCCCGTCCTGAGCTGGTGGCACTGGGATGAGTGAGTCCTCGAGATGAGTGTGTACTTCGACTTCGACGAGGTGGATGCCTTCACCGTCGGCGCCCTCGGTGAACCCGGCGCGCGCGCCTTCTTCCTGCAGGCGCGTCGCGGTACTCAACGCGTCACGGTCAAGTGCGAGAAGCAGCAGGCATCCGCAATCTCCGACTATCTGCGGCGAGTCCTCAACGATCTGCCCGAGCCCACCGAACGCCCAATTGCCGCGGCCATGGAGCTGATCGGCCCCTTCGACGCGGCGTTCGTGCTTGGCCCCGTCGGGCTCGGCTACGACCGCAGCAACGACATGGTGCTGTTACAACTCGAAGAAGTGATCGCCGTCGACGAAGAGGGCGAGCCGCTGGACGAAGACCCAGACCGTGGGCACATTCGCATGTTCCTCACGCGAAATCAGGCACACGCCTTCTGCCGTCACGCGGAGAACATCGTTGCCGCCGGGCGGCCGGCGTGCGTGTGGTGCGCCAACCCGATCAACCCCGACGGCCACTTCTGCGTGCGGATGAATTAGTCGATGGCGGATCGTCTACACCTGCTGGAAACAGCCGAGGTTGATATCGAAGGCCGGATGCCCTGGAGCAGCAATGCCACCTTCCTGGTGAACCTGTCCGTCGATGGAGAACCAGTGGGTCAGGCCATCTACAAGCCGCTGCGTGGCGAGCGCCCGCTGTGGGACTTCGAGCCAGGGCTCCACCGTCGCGAACTGGCGGCGTACCTGCTGAGCGAAGCGATGAGCATCGACCTGGTGCCACCAACCATCATCCGCAACGGTCCACTCGGCGAAGGCAGCATGCAATGGTTCGTGGAGGCCGACCATCAGCAGCACTACTTCACCATCTTCGAGGCACGCGAGGACCTGCACCACGTGATGCGCGAGGTCGCCCTCTTCGACATTCTGGCGAACAACACCGACCGCAAAAGTGGCCATCTACTGATCGACGGCGACGACCACATCTGGGGCATCGACCACGGTTTGTGCTTTGCCGCCGAGTTCAAGCTGCGCACCGTGGTGTGGGAGTTCGGTGGTGAGACGATGGCTGATGAACTACTGGCAACTGCGGCCAAGATCGCTGAACGAGTCCCGCTCGGTGTGGCCGCGTTGCTCAACGACGAGGAAGTCGCCGCCATCCAGGAGCGAGCACGGTGGGTCGTGGAGCACCGAGTGTTTCCCGTGGACAACAGCGGTCGCCGTTACCCCTGGCCGCTCGTCTAGCACAGACGGTTGTCCCCACCCATCCAGCCCCCTCCACGCACCCTCCAAAACGGTGAAAGGCGGCCCTTGCGGGCCGCCTTCTTCCGTTCCGGTATTGCTCGGTCAGCCGCGACTCTGCAATGCCTCGATCAGCTTCGGGAGCACCTTGTGGACATCGCCGACGATGCCCAGGTCGGCGATGCCGAAAATGGGGGCTTCCTTGTCCTTGTTGATGGCGATGATGTTCTTCGAGCCCTTCATACCCACCATGTGCTGAGTGGCGCCCGAGATGCCACAGGCGATGTAGACGCCGGGCTTGACGACCTTGCCGGTCTGACCAACCTGGTAGCTGTAGGGCACCCAGCCCGCATCGACGATCGCCCGCGAGGCACCGGGAGCACCTGCGAGCAGCTTGGCCAACGTCTCGACCAGTTCGTAGTTGGCAGCTTCGCCGAGACCACGACCGCCCGAGACCACGATGGCCGCCTCGTCCAGCTTCGGGCCCGACGTGGCTTCGACGTGCACGGCAACGACCTGAGCAGCACCGGTGGAACCCAACTCGGGAACCGGGGCCGCCGTCACCACAGCGGCTGCGCCGCCGGCCGACTCGGCGGTGAAGCTCTTCGGGCGGAACGCCGCGATGAACGGGCCGGCACCGGAAAATGAGGTGGCGACCAATACGTTGCCACCGAAGATAGGAGTGGTGACGCTGACCAAACCACCGTCGACGGAGATGTCGACGTTGTTGGTGAGCACCGTGCGGTCGAGCTTGACCGACAGGCGGCTCATCACGTCGCGCCCCTCAGCGGTCTGAGGGAACATGATCAGGTCGGGCGAATCACCCCCATCGATGACGGCCTTCATCGCTGCCGAGACGGCGACGCCGGGCAGCTTGCCCGCCAAGTCGCCGGTGGCGTACACCTTGGTGGCGCCGTGCTCGCCGAGTGAGGCGGCAAGCGCCGATGCATCGCCACCGACGAACGCAGTGACGTCGCCCCCCACGCTCGACGAAAGAGAACGAGCCTTGGTCAGTAGTTCCAGTGTCGCCGTGGTGGGCGCACCGCCTGCTTCTTGTGAAAAAACCCAGATGTTCATGGTCGCTCCTCAGATGACTTTCAAGTTTTCGAGGTACGACACGATCTTGGCGAAGCCCTCTCCGTCGTCTTCGATGATCTCGCCAGCGGCGCGGGCCTCGGCCTGCGTGATGCTGACAACGCGTTGGCCAGCGCCAGCCCAGCCGACCGGGGTGACCCCGAGGTCGCCGGCGGTGACAGTCTCGATCGGCTTGCTCTTGGCAGCCATGATGCCCTTGAAGCTGGGGTAACGAGGCTCGACCACGCCGGCGGTGACGCTGATGACAGCGGGCAATGGGCAGGTGACCTCGTCGAAGCCATCCTCGGTCTGACGGTTCGCTTCCAAGGTGCCACCGGAGATGGTGACCTTCTTGGCGAACGTCACCGAGGGCAGACCGAGCACTTCGGCCAACTGCTCCGGAACGGTTCCGGTGTAGCCGTCACTGGATTCGGTGGCAGCGATGACCAGGTCGAACGCCCCCATCGTCTGGATAGCTGCACCCAAGACCTTGGCGGTAGTGAGGGCATCGCTGCCCTGCAACGCCGGGTCGGAGACGAGTGTGCCCTTGGCTGCACCCATGGCCAGCGCCGTGCGCAAGCCCGACACCTCACCATTCGGGGCCATGGAGACGAGGCTCACTTCGCCACCACCCGCCGCATCCACCAGCTGCAGCGCCATTTCGACGCCATAGCTGTCGGACTCGTCGAGGATGAGCTTGCCATCTCGCTTGAGAGTATTGTCGGGACCCAAAGAACCCGGGGTTGCCGGGTCGGGGATCTGCTTGACGCACACGATCACGTTCATGGTCGTCATTGTTACCGGTCGGTAGGCGCTTCGCCCAACCGGCCAACCATCTGATCCCCTCACGGGCGCGTCACTTGGGTGCTCGGGTTCAAGCAAACCCGTTCAGCCTGTACCGTTCGGTCCCTTGCGCATTCTGCTCGTGGTCAACGCCTTTGCGTCGTCGGTGACGGCGCGCAACACGGTCGTGGTCCATCGCGCCCTCTCCCAGGGCAACGATGTGGAGGTCGTCGAGACCAACCGCCGCGGCCACGCCACCCGGTTTGCGCAGGACGCAGCCCGGCGGGGTGTCGATGTGGTCATCGGTTACGGCGGCGACGGCACGTTGAACGAAGTGGCCACCGGCGTGGCGGGCACCGACACGGCGCTTGGCGTGCTGCCGGGCGGTAGCACCAACGTGTTCGCGCGCACGCTGGGTATGCCCAACGACCCGGTGGCGGCGGTGCATCTGTTGGCCGCCGGAATTGCGGTGCGCGACATCGAGCCGATCGGGTTGGGCAAGGTCAACGGGCGCTACTTCTGCTTTCACACCGGTGTCGGCTACGACGCCGCAGTGGTGAAGGAAGTCGAACGTCGCGCCTCGATGAAGCGGTGGTTGGGTCACCCGCTGTTCATCTACGCAGGGCTGCGCACGTGGGCTATCAACTATGACCGCAAGAGTCCACACTTCACTGTGCAGCGCGATGGCGTGCCCGTGGTGGACGACGGGTACTTCACCATCGTGCTCAACACCAACCCGTACACATACCTCGGCAACCGACCCCTGGACCTCAGCGAAGCAGCCACGCTCGACCGCGGGCTGGTCGCCATCACCTTCCGCACGCTCACTGTCGCGGCACTGCTGGGCGGCCTCGGTGGCGCGCTACGCGGCGGCGGCGTGAAGCCCAGCAAGACCCTCGATCTGCAGACCGATGTGAGCGAGCTCACCATCAGCCACGAGGCACCGTTTCCCTACCAGCTCGATGGCGACTACCTGGGCGAGACCAAGCGGCTCGAGTTCCGCCACGTGCCCGACGCCGTGCGCCTCGTGCGACCTCAGCTCACGCCCTAGCTCGAGCGCTCTGGCGCTGAGCCCCCTGACGAGCCGATGTTGGCGAGGGCGTCGAGAGCACCTCTGTAGAACGTGGGGTAGGCGTAGATCATCGAGCAGAGCTGCGCCACCGGGACTCTGGCGTGTACCGCCAGGTTGAACATCGAGAGCACGTCGCCGCCTCGCGGACCAACCGAGGTGGCACCGACGAGGATGCCCCTGTCGGCATCGACGATCAGCTTCATCAGGCCCTCATTGCCTTCCCCGTGCAACCAGCCGCGGCTGGAGGTGGCGCTGTTCGCGAGGCCAACCTGCACGTTGAGGCCGGCAGCGCGGGCTTGCGCCTCGGTCATGCCGACCGAGCCCACCTCGGGATCGGTGAAGGTAACCCGCGACACCGCATGGTCCTGCGCCAACCGCGGCGACGAAACGCCGGTGATGTCGTCGAAGGCGATGCCGGCCTGATAGGCGGCCATGTGGGTGAAGGCGCCCTTGCCGGCGATGTCGCCAACCGCCCAAAGGGCTTCGACGCCGTTCACCTGCATCCGGTCGTCGACCATGAATGGTGGCTTCGCAACCTCATCGAGGCCGACGGTGTCCAGGCCGATGCCGCGCACGTTCGGAGTACGACCGGTGGCTACCAGAATCTCGTCGGCCCGGATCTCGCTACCGTCGGCGAGCGTCAGCAGCACGCCGTCAGCGCCACGCACCACCGTGGCCGCAGCCGAGCCGGTGCGAATGTCGATACCTTCACCGCGTAGCACTGCCGCCACCAACTCACTGGACTCCGGCTCTTCCGGCCCGAGAATTCGATCGAGCGCCTCCACAATCGTCACCTTGCAACCAAACCGCGAGAAGGCCTGCGCCAACTCCAACCCGATCGCACCCCCACCGAGCACGATCAGCGACGCGGGCACGCTGCGAATCTTGAAGATGTCGCGGTTGGTCCACGGCGCTGCCTCGGCGAGACCTGGCACCGGCGGGGTCGAGGGTGACGTGCCCGTCGCGATGACGACGCCCCGCCGAGCGGTGTACGTCTCGTCGCCGACGATCACTCGACTGTGTCCATCGGGGCCACGCCCATCGAGGCGACCACGACCACGCACGAACGTGCCGCCCTTGCCGACGAATCGGTCGACTGCGACCTGATCGTTCCAGTCGTCCGTCGCCTCGTCACGGATGCGATCGGCGACGATCGTGTAGTCCGGTGTGATGACCGCTGTGCCGGCCATCTTGTTGATGCGCCGTCCCTCCTGCAGCAGGTCCGCTGCACGGATGATCATCTTCGACGGAATGCACCCGTAATAGGGGCACTCACCGCCGACGAGATGGCTGTCGATACCGAGGACCTGCAGCCCCGAGACGGCCAACTGACCAGCGAGGTCCTCGCCGCCCGGCCCCAATCCGATGACGATGACA
>Ga0105044_10001701_pt1 | contig 29779 bp, 28 predicted proteins | sample MAT01_FD_78092 | JGI IMG/M metagenome (GOLD analysis project Ga0105044, IMG submission 78092) | Freshwater microbial communities from Lake Fryxell liftoff mats and glacier meltwater in Antarctica - MAT-01 | ecosystem: Environmental > Aquatic > Freshwater > Ice > Liftoff microbial mat | place...
ACAGTCATTTCATTTCAAACATATACTGTACTTTTGCAATAGGTAAAGGGCTGATAGAAAATAGAATGCATTTTACCAATTAAAACCTACAACAAACTTACAACCCTATGGCAACTATTATTTCTTTGCTCAACCACAAAGGGGGAGTCGGAAAAACCACATCAAGCATCAACATTGGAGCTGGTCTGGTAGAAATGAATCAGCGCGTTTTATTGGTGGATTTGGATCCTCAAGCCAATTTGACACTCTCGCTGGGTGTGCCGCGCACCAAATACACCATCTATGAAAATTTTCGCGGTGAGTCCGAATTAACACCGTATAAGTTGAGGGAAGGCTTAGATGTGATCGCCTCAACCTTGGATCTTTCTGGCGCTGAAATGGAATTGATCAATGAAGCAGGTAGAGAATATATTCTGCGCGAATTGTTTACTCCTGTTTTGGAAGAATACGATTATATTATTATTGATTGCCCACCATCATTGGGTTTATTGACCTTGAATGCGTTAACGAGCAGCAATTACGTTCTGATACCATTGCAAACTGAATTTTTGGCACTCCAGGGTCTGGCTAAAATCAAACAAATCATAGACAAGGTAAAATTCCGATTGAACAAGGATTTGGAATTGGGAGGAGTTATTGCTACCATGTATGATTCCCGTAGAGTTTTGAACCGGGATGTGGTAGAAACCATCATCAAGCACTTTGATGATAAAGTGTTCAAGACCTACATCAGAGACAATATTTCATTGGCAGAAGCTCCTGCTCAAAGAAAAGACATATTTAGCTACAGTCCGAAAAGTATAGGAGCTGAAGATTACTTGAATCTTGCTAAAGAAATTATGGCACGCACAGCACAAGGAGTATCCAGTAGTTCAACTTCATCTACCGTTAACGCATAAGATAATGAGCAAGAAAAAATTTCAAGATGGAATGGACATTGGCTCAGAACTTCAATGGAAGGAAGAAGAAAATGCCGTATCTGTTACAACCAGAGTAGTTGTTCCCAAAAAATCAGGAAAGAAATTCTTTGATGATCTCGATATCTTCTTCGGTGAAGCCATGGACGATCTTTGGAAGTCTGAGGAATTAAGTTCTGATACAACAGCTCCTTCTACTGCCGATAAAACTTCACAAAAGGAGCATAAAAAATCTTTTTTGAATGGTTTAGATGCCTTGTTTTCTTCAACCACTGTATCGATGCCAGAGACCAAGCTGTCAAAGGAAGATCAGGATGCCGAAATGAAACGTGTAACTTTTCTTTTCGATAAAGAGAAGCTAGATGCGCTCAAAAATATGGCCAAACAAGAAAATAAATACCTGCGTGAAATCATATCTAAGGTATTGGCTGAATACCTTGATCATAAGGTGGGAAACAACTGATAGCTGAATGGCATTAATCCTACCAGTTAATGGCATCCTTCCCAGTTTCGGTGACCGAGCTTGGCTGGCACCGAATTCAACCATCGTAGGTGATGTAGTTATGGGCAATGATTGCTCCGTCTGGTTCAATGCGGTCATAAGAGGAGATGTTAACAGCATCCGGATTGGCAATCAAGTCAACATTCAGGATGGTGCAGTAATACATTGTACCTATCAACGCAGTATTACGGTATTGGGGGATCGTGTCTCTGTTGGCCACAATGCCATCGTTCATGGTTGTCAAGTAGGGAATGATGTGCTGATTGGTATGGGAGCCATTGTTATGGATGAGGTAGAGATACCAGACAATGTGCTCATAGCCGCCGGGGCAGTAGTGTTAGAACGTGAAAAATGTGAGTCAGGTTATATTTATGCAGGAACCCCTGCCAAAAAAGTCAAAGAGCTTTCTCCCGAAACTTTCAAAGAATACATAGGTAGGATCGCAAACAATTATATGATGTATGCAGATTGGTTCCGATGATTATTTAAAATAGGTAAAAGAACCTAACTTGAATCTTGCGTATGAATGAAAGTTAGTAAATTATTCTATTTCCTCGTATTTCACCATTATAATGTCTAATGGGAACCTTAGGCTGGTATTTACGGGTATCATTATAATGTCTAATGGGAACCTTAGGCTCGTATTTACGGGTATCATTGAACTTGTAAGCAGCTGATATGGATAGGACACCATGATAAGCTACGAAGCCATTTTCAGAATTGTTTGATATATTTGCCAAACCTCGACCAAAAGTCAGTTCAATATGGATGGGATTATGGAAAACTCCTAAACCCATTATTAATCCATAATCAAGTCTCTTGTAATTGTCATTCTCAGCATCTTCTCCCCATTCAACAGTCTCTGTCAAACGCTCTGTATTTCCATTTAGCCAAATCTCACTATTAAATGTTCCGTACATACCCATCCCAACATATGGACCAAATATTAAAGATATTTTTAAATCTTTTTCGATCCAGTATGATCTTCTTACAGTTAAAGGAATATCAACATAGTATAAATTTGACCTTACCTTAAAACCACCTCCGAGAATAAAAATTTCACTATATTTAAAACCTTTAGAAGAAATTGTCAAACCGGCTTCCAATGAAAAATTGTTTTTAATTGGAAATTCTAAGCTTGTACCTAAGTTAAATCCAGGATTAAATTGAACCGCTGAGCTAAAATTTACATCGTTGTTTTTTGCGTAGACTTTTGAATAATTAAAACCTGCTTTTATCCCAATAATTTGACAAACCGAAACCATAGGTAATACTACCATGAAAGCCAGAGGTATTAAAATAGTTATCATAGATCTATTTGAATACTTAAAGAAGTAACTCAACTTCTTATGCCATCTCATTTTACCTTAAAGCATTGTAAATAAAAGCCATCAGAACAATACAATAAATTATTCTGTAAATCCACAGCCATATTCTGATCGTCATATCTACTGGATTCAAAACGAGTTCCCCACTTGTAATTCCAAGCTTTCTCAAAGGCAAGTTCCTTGCCTGTCATGGCATCATATACAGCCATAGCTTGATATAAGCCTATGATAATTTTCCCATTGACATATATGGGGCCACCATTGAAGCCAGATAACCTTTGCTTGCCTTTCCAGAGTACTGCGCCAGTATGTTTGTCTAATGCATAAAGGACATCATTTATTGGGAGTGTATACAAAATATCGTTTTTAATAAAACCTGTTGACAGTACAAAACTAGCATGTTGATGCTCAGGCAAAAAAGTCCATATCAATTCACCAGTTTCTAGGTCTATTTTGTTCAATTCACCTTCAGGTGTGCCCAAATAGCAATACCTGCCATCAATAACTGGAGTTTGGCCAAAGTCTTTGTCGACTTTCCATTTTATCGACTTATTTTTCAAATTATAGCAAATATATTCTTCTGAAGTTGGTATTATATTTGTTCCAATTCCGAAATTATTCATAATTACATAAGTTTGGCCATCAGCTTCACTTTCATAAAAGATTGGAGTAGAACTGAATCTTGCTCCTGCTGGATGGTCAAGATAAGTTCTAGTTAATACTGTATCAACCTTATTTCCATTGAAAATATCGTAACTGAATAAGTGAGTGATTTTATCATTGCAAGACCAAACATTACGATAAAAAAGCTTTCCGTGTACCTTGACCTCATCCATAAAACAAAACTTATCTTCAGGAATCAACAATTCTTGCCCAGTCAATAAATTCACAAATCCTGCATCATAATCTGTTGCAAGTCCTACCCAGTCATCGATCACCTCAAGATAGTCCAAAGGATCGCCCTCACCCTGTTCCTTTGAAAATTTAAATCGATAATTGACAGTGCCGGAATCCTTCTTGCATGACATCAACCGAATTTGGTTATCTTGAAAATCCCAGTAATAGGCAATTACATCGTTTTTATATAATTTAATGGTATTAATAAGATTTAGGTCAGGACCGCTCTCAAATGGGACTTGCCATAGCAGCTCTAACATCCGATTATCATGCGAAAATGTATCACAAGGAATGGGGTGACGACAGCCTGTGTTTGGTGTTGGCTCTGGAACATCAAACCTACAAGCACCAAAAAAAATTAAAAAAATAATTGGCAGCATTTTCATGTTTACTTTTTTGGTAATGCAAAGATATCCTCAATTCCATTAATATAGTTACAGTAATATTAGAACGTGAAAAATGTGAGTCAGGTTATATTTATGCAGGAACCCCTGCAAAAAAAGTCAAAGAGCTTTCTCCCGAAACTTTCAAAGAATATATAGGTAGGATCGCAAACAATTATATGATGTATGCAGATTGGTTCCGATGATTATTTCACCTCATTGAAGAACCACAATTCCTGATCATCCTCAGGCACTCCGTTGTAATTGACGCAAACTTCTTCACCCACTTGGACATCATGGATGGTGTAAAAACAGATTACTTCCTCTTCAAAATCTACTTCATACCTCGCATTGGGTTGATAACTGTGGTTGTACAATGAACCATAGCCAAGTGCTATCGCACAATGATCATCGTTTTCTCCCCACATGAAATAGTAATCGTGCAGCTTGGTTTTATGAATCAACTCTAGGTCAACCTTGCTGCAAACTATAACTGGGCAGATCTCTATCAAGCTGTCAGATGCAATGAATTCGGCAGTGTAAATGCCTCTTCCCTTGCGTGCAGTCTGTGCGACATAAAGACCTGGTACTCGCGTGAAGGCACTCATTTTCGTGAAATATAAACTCCTAAAAGTATAAAACTCATTCCAAATACATGCAATAGTGTGAAATGTTCCCCATCCCATATTCCGAGCATAATAGCCGTGATAGGGATGATATAGGTTGTCATGGAACCAAACAGGGCGTCCGTCTTTTGCACCAAATCAAAGAAAAGAATACTGGCTAAAAATGTACCCATTAAGCCCAATACCACAATTGATCCCAGAGAAACTATCGCGTCAGGTTTGGTTTGAAGCATTTCTTGGAAATCTGTATAAAACAATATACCTAATGCAGGAATACTCAAAAATTGAAATGCTACGGAACTTAAAACAATTGGATTGATATCGCTCAGATGGGTTTTGACGGTATTAACGGAAATGGCATAACACATCGTAGCAAGTACAATCAACATAGCTGAACCGATATGGGAGTCTTGCCCTGTGGTTTTGCCAAAGAATACCAGACAAGCCGCACCCAAAAGGCCAAGTCCAACGCCAATAAATCGGGAAGGTGATGGCTTGTTGCCATAAAGCCAAATACCTACCAGAAAAGTGAACAATGGAGTCAACGAATTCAGTATGCCTGATACAGTACTATCTATGTGCAACTGCGCAAAGGAGAATAAAAAAGCGGGAACTCCGCTTCCGGCAAGTCCTACTATTGCAAAGTGATGCCAGCGTGACCAATCTATTTTTTTCCAGTGAAAGATCGTAAATGGTAGAAATGCAATTGCTGCCACGGCAATTCTCAAACTGGCAACCTGAACAGGGGTAAATGAAAGCAAACCTCGTTTGATCAGAATAAAGCTGCAACCCCATATCAATCCCAGCATCCATAAAGCTATCCAGTTTTTGGTGGTTGGGGAATGGCTTTGTGTATTCATTGGGTGCAAAGGTAGCTTTTTCACTCGGATTCAAAGCTGGATTCAGCCTTACATCTAAATTGTTTCTCGATAAACGGATAGCTGATTGCTTGGATCCCAACATGTATTACACACAATATTCACAAGTTGAATTTAAAAGGTCGAACAGGTTTGATTTGGACACTTATTTCAGGCTGCCATAGATGATATTCATAATTTTTCCTTGAAAGTCATGTCCATTTGAATTGGGATTTTGTTGGGTCATGATGAGGCATGTCAATTTTTCCTTTGGATCAGCCCAATAGCTTGTGCCATAATAGCCACCCCATGAAAAAGAACCTTCATTCTTCATAATCCGATTGCCAGTTTTTTGGGAAGTAAGCTCAAATCCCAAACAAAAATTGTCATCTCCATAAATCTTGTTTTCCAATTGAGGACTCAACATGAGTTCAACTGTACGTCTGCCCAATATTTGCTTGTTGTTGTAACGACCACCATTTAGCAGCATTTGCAAAAAAATAGCGTAATCAAATGCCGTGGAACTTAAGCCCGCTCCACCTGAAAAATATGTCTTTTGAATCAATGGATATTGTGGATCAATATCTCGAAATGTAGGCGACCATGCAATGATTTTCTGATTTGAATCTTCGGTATAGACAGTTGCTAATCTATTGGCTTTGTTGGCTGGCACATTAAAATAGCTGTCTTTCATGCCAAGTGGTTCAAAAATATGATTTCTGAAATAGCTATCCAATGACTCCCCGCTTATAATTTCAATCAGGCATCCCAGTAAATCAGAATTTAAACCATAAGTGAATTGATCACCTGGATGGTGCAACAAGGGAAGCTTTCCTAATAGTTTCATTTTGCTAAGCAGAGCTTCATTGAAATAACCCAAGCCGGAAGGAATCTTGTTTTTGGCATAGATAGCCTGCATGGTTTCTGAGCCTATTGCTGCATAGTCTATTCCTGAAGTATGGGTCAATAAATCCCTGAATGTTATTTCACGCTTGGCAGGTACAGCAATGAAGCTTGAATCTTTTTCATTGAAGGTTTTAAGAACTTGTGGGTTCCCAAACTCTGGAATAAAATCAGAAATATTTTGATCAAGGCCTAGTTTACCTTGTTCAAAAAGCTGCATGGTAGCAAAACTAGTAATGGCCTTTGTTTGGCTCATGATTCTAAAAATGGCATCCGGATTCATTGGTTTTTTGCTCACAAGATTAGCGTATCCATGCCCTTTGTGATACACGACCTGATTGTTTTTAACTATCAATACAACCGCCCCTACCAACCAATTATTTTCAAGATGAGCTTTTAGCAGGGTATCAATGTTGGACAGCCGTTCACTACTAATACTTTTATTGCGTTTTACCGATTTTGATAATGTTTGTGAGTTAAGGCTTTGACTCAACAGTAATGTCAGAAAAAACAGAAAGACATTCTTCATTTTTGAGGCTTTGAATTTTTTACAGCAACTGATTTTGCTTCTTGCTCAACAGACAAAAAATAAAATCTTAAGCCCAAAAGTACTATTTTAGCTGTTATGAAATCATGAATGGCTCAATGCTTTTATTTTAACTCAAATTCAGCGTTAGACGCTGAACCGACGAAATTTTTGATCGTTGCAGAAATTAGTTAGATAATACCTCGACAAAAACAAACATTGCCGTCCACTTAAGATGCTTTGCTCAGTGGCAAAATCCAGTAATGTAGTATTCAGATAGTATTTGAGTCTCGTTCATAAAGATCAACCCAATTACATAAATAACTCCATCAAAGAATATTATTTGTCCAGAACCTTAGTTTGCCCAAAATTTAACAATAGCAGCTGAATTTGTCTTCATTTTGATCATTTTATAAGAACATCTACTTCGATTCTGAATGGTATTAATTCTTTCTGAACAGAATATCTTACTTAACTTTGGGCAATGAACCGTCTCGATGAAATTTTGATATTGGGTATTACACAAAAGCCTATCAGCTTACAGCAACTCTCCAAAAAGAAGTTAATGATAGTGAATACTGCCTCCGAATGTGGTTATACTCCCCAGTATGCTCAATTGGAAGAACTTTATCGTGAAATGAACGGCCTGGTCAATATTTTGGCATGTCCCAGTAATGATTTCGGGTCACAGGAACCTGCGGATAATGAGGTTATTGCTCAATTTTGCGCTTCAAAATTCGATATCACTTTCCCGATTTCAGAAAAGATAAAAGTAATAGGTGCAGATGTCCATCCACTTTTTTATTGGTTCTCTGACATTTTACGCAATGGAGTCAAATCGGCAATACCTCAGTGGAATTTTCATAAATTTTTAGTTGAACCTGGTGGGCAGTTCTTCACAGATCTTCCTGCTTCAGTATCTCCATTGGATGAAGAAATTGTTAATTGGATAATGTCCCCATCATGAAATTTGCAAACATACCAGGGCATCTTCCACTTATTGATAACATTAGGAAATCTATTCTAAATGGCAGAGTTCCTCATGCGCAGATGTTTGTAGGTGCAAGCGGGTATGGAGTTTTGCCCTTGGTGCAAGCTGCAATTCAGTACTTGATGTGTTTGGACAGAAGCGATTTAGATTCATGTGGAGTATGCGCCAATTGCCGCAAGAATGAGAAGATCATTCACCCTGATGTACACTGGACCTTCCCAGTATTTGGTGGAAATGAAATAAGTGATCATTTTATACAAACTTTTAGGACAAAATTGTTGGATAACCCATTTTTGTCTATTGGTGATTGGATAGAATCGCAAGATGCAGAAAATAAGTTGTTCAATATTACTTCAGCAGAATGCCATCAGATCGTCAAAAAACTTAATTTTCAGGCATACGAAGCGGATTGTAAAGTTCATGTATTGTGGATGGCAGAATTTTTGGGCAATGATGGCAACCGATTGCTTAAATTGATTGAAGAGCCACCTGCAGATACCTATTTGTTTTTAATCTGTGAGGATTTGGATCGCGTTATTTCTACAGTCACTTCTCGCTGTCAAATAGTAAAAGTTCCACCATTTCATGACAATGAAATAATAAAAGAACTCGTTGAAACCGAAGGCTTAGAAGAGCAGCAAGCCAAACACATAGCCAAACTGGCATTTGGTGACATAGTGGATGCGCGTAAATTAATGGACAGAACTCCTACCGATTTGGGACAACTATTTGTAGAGTGGTTGCGTAAAAGCTATGTAGGAAATCCTATCGAGTTGACCAATATCTGCGATTCTATTGCTTCACTTAACAGAGAGGAACAAAAGAAATTTATCCAATATGCCACTGCGTGGCTTGAGGAAATGCTCAATCAAAAGGTAACAGGTCAAGTGCGAAGACTCGAAGGGGATGAACTTCAAGCTGCTTTAAAATTAGGTGGATTACTTAATTTGCACCAAATAAACGAACTTTGTGAAATATTGGACCACGTAGGTCTGGCTATAACCCGAAATGCGAACTCAAAACTTTTGATGTTGGATACTTCAATTCGGATCAAAAGGATTTTTAAAAAAGAATTGGCGGCCCCAAAACCGCTGTATAGATAAACGAACTAATTATGGCATGTACAAGTTGTTCTACTGGTGGTGGATGTAGTACCACAGGTTGCGGAAGTGGAGGTTGTGCCTCCGGAGGATGTAACAGATTGAACTCATACGACTGGCTATCAGCCATGGCAATAGATAATTCCAATGAAATGGAAGCCGTAGAAGTTAGCTTTAAAAGTGGAGCTTCTAAAGGGTTTTTTAGAAATCCCGCCCGAACAAATGCCTTGACGGGAGATTGGGTGGTCGTGGATACCGGTTCTGGATATGATGTTGGAAAAATAAGTCTTTCTGGAGCTTTAGTTTCCATACAGATGAAGAAAAAAGGCATGAAAAAAAATGCCGTTCTTACTGAAGTTCAACGTATTGCCAATGAACGCGATATCCAGCGCATGCAGGAAGGTCGTGCGCGAGAGAGAGACATCATGATTCAAAGCAGGGTTATTGCCCGTTCATTGAATGTTGATATGAAAGTGTGCGATGTTGAAGTTCAAGCGGATCACCGAAAAGCTACTTTTTTCTATACTGCTGATGGTCGTATAGATTTTAGAGAGTTGATTAAAATGTATGCCAAGGACTTTCATGTCAAAGTAGAAATGCGGCAAATAGGCGCTAGACAAGAATCATCAAGATTGGGTGGTATTGGTTCATGTGGTAGAGAATTGTGTTGTAGCACTTGGTTGACTGACTTCAAATCAGTTTCAACAACTGCAGCCAGATATCAAAATATTGCAATCAATCAAACAAAATTAAGTGGACAATGCGGTCGTTTGAAATGCTGCTTGAATTACGAATTGGATACTTATATGGAGGCGCTTGATGCTTTTCCTGATAAAGCAGATCGAATTGAGACAAAAGCGGGCTTGGCTGTATTGGTAAAAACTGATGTGTTCAAAGGTCTTTTGTACTATGCTTATGCCAAGGATCACGGGCGTGGCAAATTTTATGCGCTTGAGGTAACTCAAGTTCACGACATGATCACCAACGCCAAGAAAGGTCTTCTGGTTGAAAGTCTGGATTCTGTAAAAGTAATTCTGGATGCTGGTAAAGAAGTTGAACCGGCTTACGAAGATGTAACTGGTGCAGTGGAATTGCCACCAGATGTTAGGAAGAAGAAAAAGAAAAAGAAGCCAAGTAACAACCGACCAGGGAATCCGAATCCCAACAGGAATCCAAATCCGGACCCGAATCCGAATCAAAATACTGAAGCTGGGCCTAATCCAAATAATACCAATCAAAACAGACCACCAAGGCCACCAAATCCAAATAATCCGCCTAGGAAGCCAAACCCCAACCAACAAAATCCAAACAATCCTCACCACCGAGGTGATGAGAATAGTCTAAACGATAATAAGGCTTAATTCATGAATTACGATGTGATAGTTATTGGCTCTGGACCAGGAGGTTATGTTGCTGCCATCAGATGCGCTCAATTGGGAATGAATACTGCAATAATAGAGCGTTACCCAACTCTTGGAGGCACATGTCTCAATGTTGGATGTATTCCTTCTAAAGCACTTTTGGATTCATCAGAACATTATCACAATGCCAAAGAAGTATTCAAAACTCACGGTATTTTGCTCAATGATTTGGCAGTAGATATGCCTCAGATGATCGCCCGGAAATCACAGGTGGTTCAAGAGAATGTAGCAGGTATTCAATTCCTGATGAAGAAGAATAAAATTACTGTCCACACAGGACACGGAAGTTTTGTGTCTGATACTGAAGTTGACGTACAAAAGCCCGACGGAACCACTGAACGTTTGACAGGCAAATACATCATCATAGCAACTGGATCAAAGCCAATTGTTCCCCCATCCTTTCCCTATGATAAAAAAAGAGTCATTACCAGCACCGAAGCTTTGAATATTCAGGAAGTGCCTGAAAGTATGGTAGTGGTTGGAGGTGGAGTAATAGGCCTGGAGCTGGGGAGCGTGTATGCCCGATTGGGTACCAAAGTAGAAGTAGTAGAATTTGCCGATCGTATCATACCCAGTATGGACAGCGATTGCAGCAGAGAATTGATGAGATCAATGAAGAAACTTGGCGTGAAATTTCACCTCAAACACAAAGTTGAAGCCATTATTGCCAAAAATAATAGTGTTCAAGTTATGATAGAAGCTGCCGAAGGCGGAATAAGTTTTGAACTGGAAGTTGACTATTGCTTGATAGCTATTGGCAGAAAAGCATATACAGATGCACTCGGCTTGGATAAAGTAGGCATTGAAGTAGATGATCGAGGAAGAATACAAGTTGATGAACATTTGAGAACTGCAAAGCAAAATATCTTTGCAATAGGTGATGTGATTCAAGGTGTGATGCTGGCGCATAAGGCAGAGGAAGAAGGAGTATTTGTAGCAGAAACCATAGCAGGTCAAAAGCCGCACATCGACTACAATCTGATACCTGGAGTAGTTTATACCTGGCCTGAAGTAGCCGCAGTTGGGCAAACTGAAGAACAATTGAAAGCGAGTGGAGTTCCTTATAAAGAAGGAAAATTCCCTTATAAAGCACTAGGCAGAGCCCGTGCCAGTATGGATTTGGATGGTATGGTCAAGATTTTGGCGCACAAGGATACAGATGAAATACTGGGTGTGCACATTGTGGGAGCCAGAGCAGCTGATATGATCATGGAAGGCGTAGTATTGATGGAGTTCAGGGCATCAGCCGAAGACGCTTCAAGAATGTCACATGCCCACCCCACTTATTCAGAAGCATTCAAGGAAGCAGCATTGGCCGCTACTGCAAATAGGCCAATTCATTTATAGTGCTGCCTCAGCTGTAAGATTCTTGTTTTATTTTGAAAAATTTATTTTGAGTTGTATAAGACGCGAAGAATTTCTATTTTTAGCTGATACAATAAAGGGTGGCGAATATTTAACAGGTTTAAAAGTTGTAATATGAATTTCCAAGATGTGATGCAAGAACTTGAGAGATTGGGTGATGCGCAAACAAAAAAGACGCTGATGAAGCACGGTGCCAAAGAACCATTTTTTGGTGTAAAAGTGGCAGATCTGAAAACCATATTGAAGAAGACTAAGAAAAATCACGAGTTGTCCTTAGAGTTGTTCGCAACTGGGAATTCAGATGCAATGTACCTGGCTGGATTGATGGCTGATGAAACAAAAATCACTAAAGATCAACTCAATGAGTGGGTTGAAATGGCTTATTGGTCCTACCTCAATGAGTTCGCAGTGCCCTGGGTCGCATCAGAAACGAAACATGGATTCGAATTGGGGCAGAAATGGATGCAATCTGATAAAGAAACCATTGCAGCTGCAGGTTGGGCAACTTTGTCCAGCTATGCAGCAGTCATGCCCGATGAAGAATTGGATATTGAACGATATAGTCAATTACTCGACCACATTGCCAAAGAAATACACAGCGCTCCAAATAGAGTAAAGCAAACCATGAACGCCTTTGTGATAGCTATTGGCACTCACATCAAGGATTTAACCGATAAATCGCTCGCCATTGCTGCTCAAATAGCTAAGGTACATGTAGATATGAATGGCACGGCCTGCAAAGTTCCAGACGCAGTAGAATACATCAATAAAGTAATGACCGCAGGCAAAATTGGCAATAAACGTAAAATGGCAAGGTGCTGATTACTTGATATGGATACTGATTTTCATTCAATTCTTTTCATAAAATCTCCTATTGTTGTCTACAATTCCAAGGAGAACAAATCTTTTGGGAACTTTGGTTTGATTGGCAAAAGTCAGTTCAATTGATTTTTGTGCTAAAAAGATAATTTTCTAATACAAAAAACCCCACATCCAAAACAGAAGCGGGGCGGATCACCAAACACTTGATAAGTATGATTCTTTAACTGAGTTATTTTTTAGTTGGAACTGGAATTCGTTTTAAGCCTGCCAAGGTCAGGGCTGATTAGCGGGTACCAGCTTCAGGATCTATCATCATTGGGTTTTGGCCATTGCTGATTATGACTTTAGCGTTAGGAGATTGTGCCAGTTGAAGCCAAGCCTCGATGGCCCTGAACTGTAATATTCGGGGATTCAAGCCTTCAGAAATTATTTTTTGTGCATCTCTTTCTCCCTCTGCTTGAATTCTTTTGCGGTCAGCTTCTCTGCGAGCTTCTTGAAGGACAAATTCCATACGCAAGGCTTGTTGTTCAGCTTCCAGCTTTTCCTCTATTGCTTTAGTTAGGTTTTTAGGAAGCTGGATACTTTTTAACAAAACTGCTTCAATTGTAATGCCCTTATTTCCCATAGTTTTCATCATTAGGTCACGAATAGCAAGCTCTATCTCGCCTCGGTTGCCAGTATGCATATCTTTTGCAAAGTACTTAGATGTGACATCAGCTATTGAGGAGCGGAATACTGGAAGTATTACAGCAGCCTCATATTCTTGACCTATGCTACGAAGTACATCGGGTGCTTTCTTAGGCATCACGTTATAAAGTATTGAAACTTCAGAACCGATGGTCAGCCCTTCTTTAGACGGGATGTTTACATTCACCTCCATGTTATTGGTTCGAGTGTCAACCTTTACTATTGTTGAAGAGAATGGATTGTAAAGTTTGAGGCCGCTCGTATAGACGTCGTCACGGTATTTTCCAAAAGTTCGTTTTACACCTACTTCGCCTTGTCGGACCACTGTACAGCTAGTGATTAAAGCACAAAATCCGATTGCCAAAAGCACATTTAATTTTTTCATGTTGTAAATATTTTATCATTTTCGCTCATTCGATGTAAATATAACTCTTGAAATATTATATTGTTCATGAAATGCAGATAAAATATTACTTAAAAAAATGTTAAGGCATTTTTAAGCCAAATATATGACGGATTACGTATTTATTTATCGATAAATAAATATTACTAGTCTATTTTATTGAGTCACAAATGGATATAAATATTATACTTTAAAGTGCTGAAATTCAGTTAAATAATAAATAAGAATGTCAAAAATATTTCAACAATAATTTTATGTTTGAGTAGTGAAATAAAAATTATGGAATTTTTGTAGTAGGAGCTGACAATACCCATTTCAATTCAAATGAGGTTCAAGAGAAGACCTGAATAATAGGAAACTAAAAAGCTTCAGAAAGCGAACCAAAAAGCCAAGACCAACATTTCACGAACGAGAATAGACTAATTTTATTTCTTAGTTTGCTGATCTTGATCATTGGTGTCCGTCTTGGCGCGTTTATTTTTTTTCAATGATTCATGCAGCATCCATTCCATCTGACCATTAATTGATCGGAATTCATCTGCAGCCCATTTTTCAATTGCTTTCAATGTGCTTTCTTCAATACGCAATACAATTTGTTTGCGAGCCATATCAGCTTAAGGTACCTGTATTGATAATCGGGTTAGCATCTTTATCTCCGCAGAGCACAACCATCAAGTTACTGACCATTGCCGCTTTTCTGTCGTCATCCAGTTCAATAACTTTTCTTTTTGACAGTTCGTCAATTGCCCTCTCGACCATTCCTACAGCACCTTCAACTATTTTGTAACGAGCGGCAACTATTGCTTCGGCTTGTTGGCGCTTGAGCATAGCTCCAGCTATTTCTTGTGCATAAGCCAAATATCCAATTCTTGCTTCAAGCACTTCAATTCCGCTGATTGATAGTCGTTCTTTGATCTCAGCTTCAAGGCTTTCATTGATTTCCTCAGTTCCACCGCGTAGGGTCAATTCATGGTCATGTTCCATGTTGTCATACGGATACATGTGAGCCAATTTGCGCACTGCAGCGTCAGTTTGCACTCTGACAAATGCCTTGTAGTCATCTACTTCGAATGATGCTTTAAAGGTGTCAGACACTTTCCAAACCAAAATCACACTGATGTCAATTGGGTTACCGCGTTTGTCATTCACTTTCATTCTGTCTGACTCAAAGTTTGATGCACGCAATGAAATTGCTTTTTTCTCTAGGAATGGATTTACCCAAAAGAAGCCGTTGTCTTTGGCAGTTCCTTTGTAATCACCAAACAATACCAGTACTTTTGATGAGTTTGGATTGTTGATAAAAAAGCCAATTGGCAAAATAATGGCTATTAAGCCCATGACCACAGCCAACCAAATGATTTTTAGCTGAAAAATGGCAAAATATACTCCAAATGCCAATACAAGCCAAAAGGCAAGCATTAAAAATCCTGAAATTGCTTTGTAAGATGTTTCTTTCATAATGATATCGTTTTGATATCACAAAGATTGCTTTATTTGCTTCAAATGAGCAAGTTTATTCTGATGTGTTATTCACTTTAATCGACGAATGGGTGTTTTTCTCATAAACCGAGGCAAAAGCGAACTGTCAGTTTGTAGTGGCTGATTGAAATTATCTGAAAGAAACTAAGAAATTGATTGTTTATGGTAAAAACTATTCACCTTTATTGGCCAATTGCCCACAGGCTGCATCGATATCCAACCCACGGCTTTTGCGAACTGTAATCATGGCTCCACTTTGTCGTACCAATTTAGCAAAATGATCTACTTCTTTAAAGTCAGCTCTTTTGTAAGGAGCATCATCGATTGGGTTGTATTCAATGACATTTATTCTGCCCGGAACCTTGCGGACTATCTTTATCAAATTGTATGCATCTTCAGCACTGAGGTTAAATCCACCCAGAGCAATATATTCATAGGTAATTCTATTCCCGGTTATGTCCATGAAGTATTTGGTCGCTTCTATTAAAGCTTCCAAATTGTTGGTATCATTGATTGCCATGATTTCGCTTCGTTTGACATCATCGGCGGCATGCAGACTCAGGGCCAAGTTCACTTTTGTACCATCATCGGCCATCTTTTTGATCATTTTAGCCACTCCAGCTGTGCTGACCGTTATTCTTTTAGATGACATACCCAATCCATTGGGAGAGGTAATTCTGTGTATGCTGTCCATAACTGGTTTGTAAGCCAGCATAGGCTCACCCATACCCATGAATACCACATTGGTGAGAGGATGTCCATAATGGGCCATTGCCAATGCGCCCACAAGCTTTACCTGATCGTAAATTTCACCTGGTTCAAGATTGCGTTCACGTTGCATTTTACCTGTAGCACAAAAATTACATGCTAGGGAGCAACCTACTTGACAAGATACACAAACCGTAAAACGGCTTTCTTTTTTGACAGGTATAAGTACAGCTTCAACCAAATGATCATCGTAAAGTCGCAGCCTCAATTTAATGGTGCCATCTTTACTTTGTTGGGTGGCATCTATTCTTATAGGACGAAAACAAAATTTTTCTTCGAGCTGCTTGCGAAGTTCGATGGGTAAGCTGCTCATTTCATGAAATGAGTTTACTCCATGCTTCCAAATCCATTCTGAAACTTGTTTGGCACGAAATGCAGGTAATTCCCAGTTTTTAAATTGTGCAATTAACTCATTGTCACTCAATAAACGGATATCTGGACGCTCTTTCATTTCACAAAGTTACTGCGATATTGTATGCCAATTCAATCAAACTTTGAAAATCGCCTTACCTTTGTTCAAAATAACGATTTATCATGGTAAAATTTGTCTGTACTTTCATATTGATTTTTCTTTGTAACTTATCCCAAGCGCAAATGAAATATGGCATTCGTGCTGGATTGTGCAGGTCAAGTTTGCAAGGCCCTTTTGAAAAAGACAACGCTGGAAATGAAATTGAAACTGCTGAAGCAACGACTGGTTTTGTGGTTGGTGCAACAGCTGGATATCAATTTACGGATATGTTTGGTGTGCGTGCCGAATTGTTGTACAGTGTCCATGGAGGTAAGAAAAGATTTGACTCTATGAATGCTTACCAACGTTTTATTACTGACAACGGCCAAGTTTTGATTGCTCAAGGTCAGAAGAAACAATTGTTATCAGTTTATAACAGCTACATCATGTTGCCAGTGTCAGTCCATGGTTTATTCTTTAAGCGTTTGGAGCTGTCTGTTGGAATTGGTCCTTCATTTTTGGTAAACAGCACGGGTAGTGGCGAAGTAAGCAATGTTCTGAGCAATAGTTCAGGCTTGGATAACAAAACTTTGATTCAAAAACTGGATCACAATTATTTTAGGGACAATCCTACAACTCGCTTAGGAGAAGAGAAGAAATTTTTATTTCAAGGGGAAGAAATAACTACACAAACTGATCTTTCAGCATATCAAAATTTTACAGAAAAGGATGGCAGCTATTACAATCCTATAGATTTGACATTCTTGGCTGGAGTCAGTTATTACTTGAACAATTCATTATTCATCGGTGCTAGACTATGCTATGGATTGAATGATGTAAGCAATACCAAATACGATATTTCACTTCAGGACTTGGATGCCAATAATAATTTCATAACCAGAGATGATTTTGACCGCAATTTCGATTGGCAGTTTATGGTGGGCTTTCAGTTTTAGAAAATATTGTACTTGAGGATACACCAGATGGCTCTAAATCCATCTTTAGCTCCTATTTTTTTTCCTTCAGCATAGGATCTTCCGTAGTAAGATATGCCCACTTCGTATATTCTGATATTGGGAATTCTCGATAGTTTAGCTGTTACTTCAGGCTCAAATCCGAAACGCCTTTCTTTCAGGTCTAGCCCTTGAATTATTTCACGCTTAAATAATTTATAACAGGTTTCCATATCTGTGAGGTTCAGATTGGTAAACATATTGGAAAGATTGGTCAAGAATTTGTTGCCAATAGAGTGCCAGAAGAATAATATTCGATGCGGCCTTCCTCCCATAAATCGGCTGCCGTAAACCACGTCTGCAAATCCATCCATTATAGGCTTTAACAGTATGCAATATTCTTCGGGATTGTACTCAAGATCTGCATCCTGAATGATCAGGTAATCACCTGAGGCGTGTTGGATGCCTGTGTGTAAAGCTGCACCTTTGCCTTTGTTGTGTTCGTGTTCTAAGTATTTTATCTTAAATTCAGGGTGAACTGACATGTATCGATCAAGTGCCCCTTTTGTATCATCCGTACTGCAGTCATTGGTAATAATGACTTCTTTTTCCATTCCTTGTGGCAACATTACCTGCCTCACCTTATCCAAGATCAGGTGGATGGTACGTTCTTCATTATATGCTGGAATAACAATTGACAACTTCAATGACATGAAATAAATATTCGGTTGTTTTCAGACTGCAATTCTACTCATTTCTATTGACTTTACCTTGGGATTCATCAAATGAAACCACAAAGGTGGCATCAAAGCAATCAAAATACTTCCTGGATAACCCAATGGAAGCTGAGGGCTTTTATCAAAATGACGTAATATTTGGTATTTCCTTGTTGACTTGAAATGGTGATCACTATGCCTTGTCAATTCATACAAAAAAATTCGGCCAAGTTCATGATTGCTATTCCAGCTGTGTGATTCATCGACAGGTTCAAATCTTCCGCTTGGTAATTTTCTTCTGCTTAAACCATAATGCTCGATGTAATTGACCGCTTCCAAGATTAGAAAACCTAGCACAGCTGAAATAATAGCCAGCAAAAGTCCCTTGGTGCTGAAGAAATAGTAAATACAGAGTAAATAGCTCAGTTGTATCAATTGAAACCAAATCATCTCATTCTTGATATTCAGCCATGATAAATTCATCTTCTTCAATCGTACGGCTTCTAGTTTCCAAGCATTGACGTAATTGCCATAAACGGAGCGAAAGAAAAAACTATAAATAATTTCTCCTTTTCTTGCTGAGGCTGGATCCTCGGCGGTAGCAACATTTTTATGATGGCCCAGGTTATGTTCAATGATGAAATGCATATAAAGCGCAGGAAGCAAAAGGATTTTGGCTAGCCATTGCTCAGCTTTATTCTGCCTGTGTCCGAGCTCATGCGCTACATTGATACCATCGGCACCAACCACTACCATGTTGCTCAAACAAATACCAACCCACTCAATTGTACTCAGGTTTTGTGTACTTACAATATAACACGACCAAATGACTATGCCATAAACAATTGGAATATTCAAATACAGCAAGAAATCGAACCATCTTTGCTTGGAACGCACTTCTTCCTCTTCAGGTAAAATATTGTCCGTCCGTTGATTGAGTAGTGGCTCAATCAATGGTATCAGCACAAAAGTTATAACAAATGCAGCGTAATACCACAAGCCACCATACCAAAGGCCTAAGGCAGCCGAAGCAGGCGCAACAAATGCAAACAAGTATTTTATGTCTTTCATGATACTAGTCTTAGTTTTGCAACGAATTGAACTTTTAAGCAAAGCTCAAGTTTAATACAAAAGTAATAGAGAACCAATATAAATGTCGCACGAATTCCATCGAGTAAAAGTAAATAAAATAATTTCAGAGACTGCTGAAGCCAATACATACTATTTTGAGGCAGAGGATGGGGATAAAATCCCTTACCAAAGCGGTCATTATGTCACCACCAAGTTTCTGATAAATGGAGAAGAATACCGGAGGGCATATTCTCTTTGCACTTCTCCTATAGACGGTGCAATAGGTTTTACTGTGAAAAGAGTGTTAAACGGAAAGGTTTCCAACTATTTCGCTGACCACATCAAAGAGAATAGTGTGCTGGAGATCATGTATCCTGAAGGCAGATTTACCTTGAATTTAGACCCGGCCAAGGGAAAAACCTATTACATGGTAGCTGCTGGAAGTGGTATCACACCTTTGATGTCGCACATTAAGTCGATACTCGAAATAGAAGCCAAAAGTGTAGTCTATCTGCTTTATGGCAACCGAAACGAAGAAAGCATCATCTTTAAATCTGCATTGGATGAAATGATGAGGGTTTACCGTGATCAATTATTTGTTCAATATACTTTGACGCAACCTAAGCGCGAAAAAGCATCGGGATTAGGTGGATTATTCAGCAAAGGAACCAGCAGTTGGTCCGGCAAAACTGGGAGAATTAATGCAAAGGGCTTTGAAGATTTCATGAATCTCAATCCGCCAATTCACAAAGAGGCAAATTATTTGCTCTGTGGACCAGGTGAAATGATTGATCAAATATCCAGCTATTTGCTTTCAAAAGAAGTAAGCAAGAAGAACATTCATGCTGAATATTTTACCAATGCCTCCACAAAAACAGACACTGCACCACTCAAATCAGGTGTTTCAAAGTTAAGTGTGCAGCTCGATGGTGAATGGATAGAAATGGAGTTGGATCGATCCAAAACCATTTTGGAAGCTATGATCGGGCTCAATAAAAATCCTCCGTATAGTTGTACATCAGGAGCTTGCTCCACGTGCATGGCCAAAGTCCTCAAAGGCAAGGTATCTATGGATATTTGTCATGCTCTAGAAGAGGCAGAAGTGAAAGATGGATACATACTCACATGCCAGGCAAGAGTTGAGAGTTCCGAGGTAGAGATCACGTATCAAGTATAACGATATACCAATATGATAGCCGATTCGTTATTATTATCAATTCATGACAAATAACACTGCGCAGAGTCAAGGATATTTATGACCTTTGTAGTCCAATTTCTAAAAAGTATGAGCAACATTCAAAGCAATTCTATGACTGATGGTACATTGGAAGTAACCATCAATATGCCAGTTTCAACTTATCGTCCTGCTTGGGAAGCTGAACTTAACAAACTGCAAAAGAAGGCTAATATCAAAGGTTTCCGTCAAGGTAAAGCGCCTATGAGTTATATCAGAACTCTTCACGGCGGTTCAGTACTTTATGATACCGTCTTTAAAATGGTAGATCAGGAATTAGAAGCATATCTCAAAGAGCATGGTATCCGATTTTTAGGTCAACCTCTTCCTTCAAAAGATCATGCCCCGCAGCCAATAAGTGAGAAGGACATGAAAGACCTCGAGTTCAAATTTGTGGTAGGTCAAGTACCTGCTTATGAGCTCAAAGGACTTGATAATAGTATTACAATCAAGCAATATGACCAAGAAGTAGCTGATGAAGAGATTATGGAGGAATGGAACAAAGTATTGTTGCAATATGGTAAATTGACTTCAGCTGATGATACCATTATTGAAAACGACTTGGTCAAAGCCAAAGCGATAGAAATGGAAGGATCTGTTCCTAAGGCAGACGGTTATGAAACTGAAATAAAGTTCTTGTTTGATTTTGTCACAAATGACGAACTGAAAACTGAACTGAAAACCAAAAAAGTTGGTGATTCCTTTTTCTGTCAAACTACTGACATGGAGCGTGAAAATGATAAAACCTGGAGTCGAAAACAAGTTTTCAATATCAAAGAAGAAGATGGCAGCGCGGTAGGCGATTTCTTTCAATGTACAATAGAGGAAATTACAAGAAGACACCCTGCTGATGTTAACCAGGAATTCTTAGACAGAATTTTTGGCGAAGAAAGTGGAATTACAGATGAGCAGGGAGCCAAAAACCGAATTAGAGAAGTTCTGACAATTAGAAGAAATAATCCTGCACTTGGATTGTTCCTAGCTGATATCAAAGATAAAATGATTGAAGCAAATAATTTCCCGCTACCTGAAGACTTTATCCTACGCTTAATTGAAGAGTCCAAAGAGGAAAAGCAAAAACGACCAGAAGGCAAAGAAAAGGATGATTTAATCAATGCAATACGCTGGAACTTGATCAGAGAAGATTTGTTGAAGCAATATAGCATCAATGTAACACCTGAAGAATTGAAGGATCAAGTCCTTGGAGATTTTGCAGCCAAAGTAGGAATTGATAGAAGCTATCCTGGCTTGGGTCAATTTGCTGATAAATTGATGGAAAACAAAGAATCAGTTCAAAATGCTTATTTGAACATTCAAGAGGGCAAATTACTTGAATCTATCAAAGACAAGTTCAATGCCGATATCGTCCTCATTTCAAAGGAAGAATTTGAGAACATGTTGAATGAAAGATTCCCTAAACCTGAGGCTCATGACCACGACCATGATCACGATCACGACCATGATCATGACCACGTACATTCAAATCATGAGCATGCACATTAATTAAAAACTGACAATAAGGCAGCTGTTTTCTATTGGTACAACTGTTGATATAAATAGCATAATTAAATCAAACAAAATGATTCCTCAAGACGAATTTAAAAAATATGCCACCCAGCATTTGGGTATGAGCACCATGCATTTGGAGAAATATATGAATGTAACTGCACCTAATATTCACGCATTTACGCCTCAGGTAATAGAGGAGCGTCAAATGAATGTTGTTGGAATGGACGTATTCAGCCGTTTGATGATGGACCGTATCATCTTCATGGGTGTTCCGGTAACTGACTATGTAGCCAATGTCATTCAAGCGCAATTGTTGTTTTTAGAATCAACAGATCCTAAACGCGACATCCAAATGTTTATCAACAGCCCTGGTGGTTCGGTGATAGCAGGTCTTGGTATTTATGATACCATGCAATACGTGGCGCCTGACATCGGGACTATTTGTACTGGCTTGGCGGCATCAATGGGTGCAGTGTTGCTGGCTGCAGGAGCCAAGGGCAAGCGTACCTGCTTGTTCCACAGCCGTGTGATGATTCACCAGCCTATGGGTGGCATGCAAGGTCAGGTAACTGAAATGGAAATCAGCTATAAATTGATCAAGCAATTGCAAAAACAATTGTACGATATTCTTGCGCACCATACTGGTCAGCCTTATGAAGCGATTGAAAAAGATTGCGACAGAGATAATTGGATGCAAGCTGACGAAGCCAAGGCATACGGATTGGTTGATGAAGTCTTAGATCGCAATAATCCTCGTAAAAAAGAAAATGAAAAAGGGTAAACTCCAAATATGTTCTTTTTGTAATCAGCCTGAAAGCAGTCAACGCATGCTTCTGGCAGGTCCTGACGATGTATTGATATGCGATAGTTGTGTTGAAAATGCATATTCTATTGTCAAGGAGCAAAGCAAAACCAAAGCAAAACCACGAGGCTTTGCACGCAAAAGCTTTACTCCCAAAGATCTCAAGCATCACTTGGACTTGTATGTTATCGGTCAAGATCAAGCGAAAAAAGTTTTGTCAGTAGCCGTTCACAATCATTACAAGAGATTGGGACAGCCAAGCGATGAGGAAGTAGAGATTGAAAAATCCAATATTCTCTTCGTTGGGCCAACTGGTACAGGCAAAACCTTATTGGCAAAATCAATTGCTAGATTCCTTGATGTTCCTTTTGCAATTGTTGATGCGACAGTGCTAACAGAGGCAGGCTACGTTGGTGAAGATGTTGAAAGTATTCTAAGCCGTTTGTTACAGGTTTGTGATTACGACATTGCGAAGGCTGAAAAGGGTATCATTTATATCGATGAAGTTGATAAGATTGCCCGGAAGAGCGACAATCCTTCAATCACAAGAGATGTTTCAGGCGAAGGGGTGCAGCAAGCATTGCTTAAAATGTTGGAAGGAACAGATGTGGCAGTGCCTCCTCAAGGTGGCAGAAAACATCCTGAGCAAAAGATGACTATGGTTAACACCCGTGAAATTCTCTTCATCTGTGGTGGAGCTTTCGATGGACTCGAAAAGGTTATTTCACGACGCATCAATAAACAAGTTATTGGTTATAAAGCAGTTGATAGTACTATTTTGGAGAAGGATGTTTTGAAATATGTTAACCACACTGACCTCAAGACTTTTGGCTTGATACCGGAGTTGATTGGTCGTTTGCCAGTTTTGGCACACTTGAATGCTTTGGATACTGAAACACTTTGCAGGATCTTAACTGAACCCCGAAATAGTCTCATCAAACAATACACCAAGTTGTTTGAGATGGAGGATATTGAATTAGAAATTTCAACAGATGCATTGCAGCTAATTGCAGAAAAAGCCTTGGAATTTAAGTTGGGAGCTAGAGGATTGCGAACAATATTAGAGTCCTTGATGCTAGAACCCATGTTTGAACTGCCGGGAGACAAATCAGTCAAGAAATTTAAAATAGATGTGGATTATATCAATGAAAAATTGGATCCCATCAAACTTCAATCAATAAAAGCAGCCTAATATGTTTACAATACCAATTTATCTCCGATTTGCCTTGATTGCAGCATTCATGATATTAGGTCCTCTATTGTGGGGAGTTTATGGATTTTGGTATGGCTTTCCATTTATACTCGTCGGTTTGATATTATTGGTTGGTTACTTCCTGATGGGTACCATCCAATCTGCTGCTATGTTGATGCAAAACATGAATTTTGATGCAGTTGAGCAAAGATTGTCACTTACCTTTTTTCCTCAATTCCTCTTCAAAGCCAATCGTGCATACTTGTATATGATAAGAGGCACTTTGGCAACTTATAAAAAGGATTTCAACAATGCCGAGAAGTATTTGACATTGGCTCAAAGTACTGGATTGGCTACAGAAGCTGAGAATGGTACTGTTTTTTTTCAACTCGCCAATATTGCCGCTCAAAAGAATAACTGGCCACAAGCTCAAATTCATTTCAAAAAAGCCAAGGAATACAAAGTGACAGATCCTGAAATGAAGGAACAATTCAAACAGTTTGAGAAAGCAATGGCAAACCGCAGTATGTTTAATCCTGCCAATCGCGGCATGATGATGCAGCCTGGCGGCAAGCGCAAAAGACCTAAAATGAGATAAACATCTACTTTTTGTTATTCACCAAGTCAGAAATTTCATGACAAAAATATTTCATCCATTACTCTTTGGCTTTTTTGCACTGCTTCTAACACTAGGTGCTTGTAGCAAGAAAAGTAACGAGAAGGCAATTGAAATAACGCCGGGAGACCTGAAGAAGGAAGTGCTGAAAAATGTTGAAATTCTCTATTCCGACAGTGCGCAACTGCGAGTCAAGATTTCAGGTAAGGTCATGATTCGAACTTTGATCCCTGAAAATATGAAAGACGAATTTACGGATGGTGTGCTGGTAGACTTTTATGATGCATTTGGCAAAAAGACAAGTAACCTGAAGGCAGATTATGCCCTGAGATATCAAGATAAGGATGATATTTTGGTGAGTGGCAATGTGGTATTGACCTCTGAGAAGAATGAGACTATGGAGTCCGATGAACTCATTTGGAATAAAAAGCAAGAGCGGGTGTACACCGAAAAATTTGTCATGGTCAAGACCACCAAAGAACGAGCATGGGGACAAGGGTTTGAGTCCAATCAGAATTTCACCGCTTGGCAGATCAAAGGCTTTGAGGGTAAAATCAGGTCTGATAAAATAGATTCCAGTCAATAAACACAACACAAACAAAACCGCTGTTTCAATCGTTAAAGGATAGTATCCTTAATTATTGTGCCAGCTAATCAGTCAAGTAATTTTAGTTTTTTTAGACGATTGTTCCATATTGTGTGGTATTCCTTTCCGTGCAAATTGGTTTTATTGCATCTCCGCAATCAGCACATGTTGTTGATTTGTTGGTTTTTTTTAGTCGTTCTGATAACCGGAAAATTTGGAAGAATCTTTGGGATTCAGTTTTTATTTAGCGACGCTGAGTATCTGGGGCAAGTTAATCCAATTAGTTTTGGGTTTTTGGGCCTTGCATTCGGGGTGTTTGTAATGGTTTGGAACTTATCAGCGTATTTGATGAGTGCCTTTAGATTCCCCTTTCTTGCAGCCTTAAAAAGACCTTTTACCAAGTTTGTCCTCAATAATTTCTTCCTGCCACTGATTGTGTTTATTTTTTTGATTCAAACGATTATCCATACTCAATATTTTACTGAACAGAAGTCTGGATTATTGGTTTTTAGTTATGTTTTAGGATTTTTGGCTGGATTCGTTCTGATGGTTGGCAGTATTTCTGCCTATTTGTTTTTTACCAATAAAGATATCACGGCATTCGTTAGACAGGATATTGGTGTCCAGGAGGAACTTCCTGAAATAAGTAGACAAAAACTAGAGTCATATCATTGGAAAGTTGAAACTTATCTCAGCGAATGGCTGCGTCCACGTTTGGTGCGCAGTGTGGCGCATTATCCGCATGAAATTCTACAGAAAGTGTACCGTCAGAATCATTGGAATGCCTTTCTTTTGCTTTCAATCGGAGTAGTTACTTTGGTTTTTTTTGGCACATTAGCTGATCATCCCATTTGGTTTATTCCTGCAGGAGCAAGTATTCTTCTCTTGCTAAGCATGCTTATGATGGTGAGCAGTGCGGTTACTTTTTGGTTTCGAAAATGGAAATTCATCGTATTTATATTTTTAATAGTAGCACTTAATTGGCTTACCAAAACTGGTGGAGGCGGTTTTGGACACAAAGTGATTGGATTGAATTACAGTGGCGCCTTGCCAGAATATAAGTCTGATGTAGATTACGATTATGAAGATGAGGTAAAAGCACAGCATGATAAACGAAAAGATGAAAAATCTTTAACTTTATGGAAACAGAGACAAAATAGAGCAACTCCTCCCGCATTATTTTTGTGTGCAAGTGGAGGGGGGCATCGCGCTGGTTGGTGGACCGTCCAAGTGCTAAAAAACTTAGATAGAAACTTGAATGAAAAACTAATGAGTCAAACAGTTTTGATGTCAGGCGCCTCTGGCGGTATGACCGGACTGGCATTTTATCGTTCCCTTCAACTGGAAAAAATTGGTCCCGAACAAAAGGAGAATGCCATTCAGAAATATTCAGATGATTTGTTGAATAGTATCGCATTTGCCTTGGTAAGTAATGATCTTTTTCCAGGCTTTGCACTATACAGAAAAGAGGGAAATGATTGGATAAAAAGTGATCGTGGTCTGGCCTTTGATCGTCAATTTAATGAAAATACCAATAATATACTCAATAAGCCGTTTTCTGCTTTTGCTGAGTTGGAACGGAATGGAATTATACCCTCTTTATTTGTTGCTCCTACAATATTGAACGATGGCAAAAGGCTGTTGATATCATCCAATAGTCATGCCTACATGAGCAGACCCCCATTGTATTCAAAAGTGGGAATTAACAGTGATTTAGTGGAATTCAATGAATTTTTTCGCAACCAGGGTGCTCAAAATATTAGCCTTACCACGGCGCTCAGACTCAACTGCACTTATCCATACATTTTGCCCAACGTGGACCTGCCTTCTCAGCCTGCAATGGAGATCATGGATGCTGGATTTAGAGATAATACTGGAGTTTCACTTGCTTCGAGATTTATTTGGCACCATGCTGATTGGCTAAAGTCGAATACTGATAAAATTGTTATTATTCGGATTCTAGCTGGTGAAGGAAGGGCTAATGATGTGGTTCGATCTTCGAAGGGATTGATTGAATCATTGTTCAGTCCCTTAGGATTTGCCGGTTCAATATTGAAATATCAGAATTACGAACAAGAGAACTATATCGCATTTATGAAATTACTCTTTGGGAACGACAAAATAGAAGTAATCGATTTTATGTACCGCCCAAAAGATGGGAATGAGCGCGCATCAATGAGTTTCCATCTCACACAACGTGAAAAGAAAGATATTGAAAACTCTATATTCCTCCCTGAAAATCAAGAAAGTTTAGAGCGAATTAAGCAGCTCACGAAATAATTTATTTTCCCTATTTCAAGAGGTTGATTTCTCCCTTGTACAGCTGGTTTACACCATCGATGAAGTTGACTTCAGCAACGAATACAAATACCGCTGGATCCAGCTCCCTTCCTGCAACGGTGCCGTCCCATCCAAGTTTTGGGTCATTTAGAAGAAAGTTTGAGCCTTCAAACATCAATCCACCCCAACGGTTATATACCCTTAGATAGTTTATTTGGCGCGCAGCGGAATTTCCGTATAAGGTAAATTTTTCATTATTGCCGTCACCATTTGGCGATATGGCATTGGGATAATAAATGGGTCTTTGTACATTCACAAAAACTGTTACTTCATCTGATGCCCTACAACCATTTTCATCAACAATGGAAGCTATGTAGGTAGTTTGGCCCGGCGGTCGAACACTGATAGACCAGCAAGTATCGCATAATATTGAAGTGTCTTTGATGGAAGTCCACAAAATAGTAGGATCTACATCAAAAGGGAAAAAACTGGCATTCAGGTTGGTTCTATCTCCTAAAATGACAGTTTTGTCTTCTCCTGCATTTACGGTCAAAGGCTGTGGTTCTTCAATTTCTATCAAAAATGAATCTCTGCAACCATGCGAATCAAAAGCTACGATTTCATACTCGCCTGCCAATAAATTTATGGCTGAAGTGGCTGCGTTGAATTTGATACCATCCAAACTGTATTTATACCAAGGAGTTCCTCCAGTTCCACTGAAATATATTTCACCTGTACTATCACCATTACAAGTAATATCAACCAAACTGTCCAAACCTACCTGAAAATTATCACCTGGCAGACAGCAAATATCTATATAGAGTGGTTTGGTTTTAGTCACTTTACATCCTAAGTCATTGGTTACGGTTAGTGTTGCAAACTTTTCGCCCCATGAATTATAAATTACGTCGTGGGGTCCATTTCCACTTTTCACATTAGGAACAGCATCCTGACCAAATGCCCAATCGTATTGTATCAAATTTCCAAATCCATCCGTAGATTGGTTGACGAATGTCAGAACTTCGAGACACTTCACGGTATCCGGATCCCAGAAGAAATCTACCTTGGGTCCTTCAAAGGTACCAGCACCACCAAAGCTTATTGCAAATCCTGTATTGGTACTAGTAAAATTATTTACAACAAAAGCATAATACTTCCCTAACTCCATATCCAGAGGGGCCAGAAAATTGCTCTGTGAAGGCAATTTACACCCAGCAGGTTCACTGATATCAGTTTCTCCATTGCGCAAACCAGTTGGCCCCATGCAGGTACTCGGAAAATTGTTATCACCTGAAGCCATACAGCGCAATAATATTTTGCCATCGCAATTTCCAATTCCATTGGGCAGCTCATAAATCACGAAATCCAGATCATCATCCACTTTGTTGGGCGTCAAAGTCAAAGTAAGGGGTCCCGGTGTATCACATCGCCATACAAACCAAGTTGAATTCATTTCGAAGTTAACTCCAGCGCCACCAAAGAAACAGGTAGCGTCATCAATCTCCTTGATATCATTTCCAGCACCTTCCACGCTTTTTACTACAAAAGAGGACTTGTCACACAAAAGAGATGCTTGCGGACAATCTGATGTTGGTTCGGCAGGTGGATTGTAGTTATTCATACATATTTCAAAGGTGCCTATCCTTACACCTCTGCCATCAATCCGAATCAGATACGTATTTCCGATAAACAATCCACTTTGATAAAGTTCTATAATACCAGAACCACTTGCGTTTGTTTGACATTCTAATTCGCCAATGACCCCGCCACAAAACCCTTCATACAGCGCTGCTTCTGGTGCTTCGAGTGTTCCACCTGGTGAGGATTGGGTATTACCTGAAATGGTGATAACAATGTCAGTAGCTACTGCGGTAAATTGAAACCATACATCGTTGCTTACACTTGTAAAACAGGCTGGAGGCCCGTAGGTTGATGCAGTTGCATTTACAATGGTGAATTCCCCTACTTTGGAACACCATTCAGTGACATCATTTAGTATAATCGGGTTGAAACAGTCGTCATTTACAACTTGTGCAAATAACGTAAAATTCCCCCAAATGCAAAAATTAACTACAAAACATATTTTATATAAGCCTTTCATATGCACAATTCTATTCTACAAAAGTATTTAAAATTAGTTATGACTTGTATCACTAATTGGTTTTATCTGCTGATTTCAATTTTTGTGTACTCGTCCTAAAGATAGACCCCTTTTGTTGGAAATATGCTGATCACTTTTGTAACTTTAACACATTATTCACTTTTCAAGTGGAACGAGGAGGGTCTCATTTTTGTTTACTTTGCATATAAATTATTAAACCAATATTATGAAAAATTTAATAGCATTCATCGTTTTGTTTTTTGTGGCAGGTTCTTTAGTCAATGCTCAAGAAG